>JAEEGL012465760.1_pt1 | contig 13394 bp, 11 predicted proteins | sample 9134231 | NCBI WGS metagenome assembly JAEEGL01 (sample SAMN16246548, study PRJNA631951) | gut metagenome | biome: gut microbiome; feature: rumen; material: fiber-attached | host: Bos | place: Iran: Karaj | collected 2018-10 | reverse complement strand
TGGTTTTTAGAATAAGAGCCTTTTTTCCGCATTATAAGTTCAACAATATCAAGAACAGTCTTTGCCCTGCTTCCAGGATACGGCGCAGACAGAATGCCAGAAGGCTTTAATACAATCATAAGATAGGAATCTTCATAAAGGATTTCAATTTTCTCTTTTCCAAAATCCTTTTTATGAGCCATCTTGTACCGTATGCTTTGTTTCATAATGGTATATTAGTGTTATTTGGCTTAAATGTACAATGCCAATGATGTTGAACTAAAATAAAACAATTGCCCGACTTAATAAAATATGTTATTTTTTTTATATTATGAAATCTAAAAAACTATTGTTTTTAACTGTATTTTTTGCATGCTCAATCGTATTTTCGCTGCCGACATTTTCACAGGAAGCATTAAAATCTATCGAAGAAGAATACTACGATTTTCTTAGTCTTCAAGGGCTTGTTGAACGCCCTACCCTTGGCTACCGCACTCTAAGTGATTCAAAATGGGAATTATCAGAAGAAGCAAAAAATGACGAGCGCAATATCTGGAAAAACAATAACCTTGGAACAACAAGACAGCTTTCAGATAAAATAACTTTTAAATTCTATGGACCTGAATGGTATAACAGCTATAACACAAAAACTCCTTATGGACAGAATGACGGGGCACTCTGGCAAGGAAAAGGATACAACACATCATTTACTAGCGGAGTCCGCTTTGAAGGCTACGGCTTTGAACTAACTTTCAAACCTCAGTTAAGCTGGAGCCAAAATAAGGAATTTGACTATATACACCCAAATTACAGTAGTTCAAAGTATGCAGGTAAAGCGGACACATACGGATACTATGGGCTAGCATCAGTTGATGCACCACAGAGATTCGGAGACTCATCTTTTGCTACATTTGATTGGGGCGATACAGAAATCCGCTATACATGGAATACTTTTACAATGGGGTTTGGTACACAGGCAATATGGCTTGGTCCTGCAAAAATAAACCCGATTTTGCATTCAAACAATGCTCCATCTTATCCAAAAATAGATTTTGGTCTTAGAAAAACAAAAATTGGAAATTTAGGAGGAATCGAAGGCCGCATCTGGTACGGAAGACTTTCAGAATCCCAGTATTTTGATAATGATCCAAGCAATGATTACAACCTTATATCAGGAATTTCTGCATCATGGGCTTTACCAGGGATCTTTGACGGATTGACACTGGGCGTAAATAGAACTATGACAAGTAAATGGAATAATAAAAATAAGTATACTATGATAACAATATTAAATCCGAGAATGGGAGCCTCTGCAGGAAGCGACAAAAGTGACCAAAGATTTTCATTCACAGCAGACTATGTATTTAGAGAATCAAATTTAGAACTTTACCTAGAATGGGCAAGAAATGATTTTTCAAGTAATGTTTTTTCACTTATCAGATATCCATTTCATACTCAAGGATGGACTACTGGCATAAAAAAGACATACAATCCACATAATGATTTCATATTGGAGTTTCTTATTGAATGTACGATGCTAGAAAGTTCAAGAGACTATGAGCTTCTTTGGCCTACAACTTTTTATGCCCACCATATAATCTCTCAAGGATATACTAATAAAGGGCAATGGATTGGATCAGGAATCGGAACAGGTGGAAATAGCCAGTATCTAGGAATGAAATTATACACAAAAAAATCTAGTTATAATATTTTCATACAACGTCGAAACCCAGACTTAGACTATACATGGTTCTCAGACGATAACAGTGATAGAAATACAGAAACCAGCATAAAAGCAACATTAGATTTTGGTATAGGGACATCACTTTTTATAACCAAACAATTAAATTGTACTGGTTCATATATCTTTAGCAGAAATTTTAACGCAACCAATGATATAAATGACACAAATGCAGACAAACTTCGTTACAGTCATATTTTCACATTATGTATGAAATATAACTTTTAAAAAATAAGCAATCTAATAATGAGCTATAATTATTTTTTCTGTCTAAGCCAGCGATAATTAATTCTGGGAAACAACAACAAAATCACCAGAATAATAAATGCGAAAATGGAAATGAGAAAACCTATTTTAAGAAATGGGGTCGAATATATAAATTGCAATTCATGAATTCCTTTTTCTAAATAAATTCCACTTAACATAAAATTTATTTTGTAAACAGGAACTTTTCTTCCATCTACAAAACATTTCCAACCGAATGAATATGGCATAGAAAGACATAAAACTTTATTCTCATCTACTGAAATATTTCCACTTATAAAATTCGTTCCAATTTTTAAGTTTTGCAGATAATTTATTGATAATTCTTCAATATAGCTTTTGCGATTAGATAAATCCAATTCATAAACATTTATATTAGAAAAAGAATACATTCCTTTTTCTGGAAACCTAAGGATAAAATAACCATTATTTGTATTTAAGCATCCAGAACAAAGTAGAAAATCATGATTCCTATCGCTATGACCAATTGGAATTTCAAAATCTTGAGAACATGAAGAAACTGAAGGTTCATATATTATCTTAACCGCTTCATTATAATCATTTTCATATATTAAGTTCTGTAATTCCAGATACACTTCTTTATCAAAAATCGAGTCAAATTCGATTTTTAAAATAGCATTATTTCCAAAAACATTAATTGTATTTCCTTTGATTTCAAGTCCTGTTTCGGGCTTTATATTAAATTTTACAGTTGATAAAGAAGAAAAATCATATTCTTCTTTATTTGTTATAGAAGAAAAATCAACATTATCTGATTCAACAACAGCAGCCTGCATCAAAACAATCTGCTTCTCCAATGCATTAAATTTATTAATTTGCTTTTTTGGGATTATATTTTTATATGTAAAACCAAATGGAAGCAAAGTCTGACGCTCATAAACAATATTATTACCTTTCTGTGTAACTCGCTTTGTATCAAAAGGAATTGATACATTATCACTCGTATTATGAGCCAGAATGTATTTTATATTCAACAAATCCTGAATATAGGTTCTTCGATTTACACCAGCCAAGGAAAGATTTTTTCCTGTACAAACAGCTAATTGTTCATAAAAATCAGATAAACAGGAATTATTTTGAGACCAATAATAAAATGTATCATAATAGCCAAAAATCGAAGATGCATTATAATAAGTTTTATAATCTTCATCTATTCTACAAAAATCGGAATTTGGATCGAGATTAGACAGATATACATCTACTTCATTATTTAAATATTCTCTTGTACTTCCCTTTTCAAAAAAATCACTTAAATAGTTTAGATTTCTAGGAGAATATTTTACAAAAACGTTTATAATAACAGAAAAGACACAAACTCCTAAAATAAATTGCTTATATAAAAAGTACTTTCTTGTATAAGGAATAACAAAAAGTAAAGATAAACAAAATAAAAACAGATATGATAATAATAAATGAGTTCTAATCTTAAGAGAAAAAAAACTCGCCGAAATAACAAGCAAAGATAAAATTAAAGATAAAATAAAGGCAATATTTTGTTTATTAAAATCAAGTGTCGAAAAATTGTCTATCACATCAGCAAGTAAAATACCAATCAGAAATGCAACAGTAAAACACCACCTATTTGTTACATAATTAAAGCCATTGAACATATGACCGAAAAAAGGAAAAGAAAGAAATAAAACTGCAATAAAAGTAAATAATCTAATTTGTTTTGATTGAACAGATTTTATTGAAAAGCACAAAATTAAAAAAGGTAAAACAATAGCTGAAAACCCTAATTCTGTATAACTGAAACTTTGAGTAGGACTGATGATACTGCAAAAAAGTTCAATGTAATATGAAAGCGGATAAAATAAAGGGATAGGTCCGGAAAAACGAGTTCTTGAAGAACCTAAAAATCCTGCAATATTAGGGAAAAAAATAAAAGAAGCCATACCGACTGCTAGAAAATAAAATCCTGCAATTGAGAAAAAGTATTTTAAGAAAACAGAAAAAGTCTTTTTTTCTACATAAAAGAAGAATCTGACAAAAGCATAGATTACAACAATAATTGTTACCATGTAGAAGAAATAATAGCTGGACAAACAAAGCAGAAAAGATGCTATAACAAAAGCGCAACAAGACTTTTTTTCCAATAATTTATCAACGCCCATCAGAATAAAAGGAAGATAAATCATTACATTAATGAAAAAGGGATGCCTTACAGCACAATAATAAGAAAATCCGCAAAATACATAAGTTACAGCTCCTGATAGAGAAGCATATTTTGAAAAATTATGATACCTTGCATAATACAAAAATCCAACACCACTAAGATATAGTCTTAAAAAAATTAAAATATCATAAAGAGTTTCTGTATATCTTAATGGAACAAAAATGGCTGTAAAATTAAGGACATCGCCAAGCCCATAATAATGCAAAGTAGTTATTACATCGGCACCAAGTCCAAGAGAAAAATCCCATTGAGGGATTAATATGCGGCCTGTTTTGAAAAAATTAAATATAATCGTCCTAAAGTAATTTCCTAAATATCCAAGAGCAGTAATATGTTGCGCTATACCATCATAACGATAGAAAGCCTTATTCTGAAGAGTAAAACAAAGAGTAATAAAAAAAGAAACAATAAAAAAGATTATTGTCCATAAAAGTATAATATTTTTTTTTTCATAAAATCCGATTTCAGTTTTTGACAACATAATAGAAATCTACATAAACTTTTCCATTCTTGCAAGCAGGCATAGTTTTAAATATAATTGATTTGTGGTGCTTAATAAAAAGAACAAAGAGATAATTCTAAAAATTTTGAAATTCTCATTCTGGGGTCTTATTACAACAGTCTTGAATGTTGCGCTCTATTACATTTTCCGCTATATAAAAATTCCTGTTGCTGTTTCTACGATTTTGGCGTGGTTATTATGCGTTTCGTTCGCATTTATAACTAACAAACGTTATGTATTCAACAAGACAAATTATGAGAAGCAACAAATTGTTAGAGAAATCATTTTATTCTATGGCTCAAGGCTGTTTTCTGGTATTATGGATGTATTACTCATGGTTTTAATGGTAAACATACTCAGCTGGAACGAAATACTTTCAAAAGTAATGGACGAGGTTGCCGTAAGTACTTTTAATTTTGTATTTAGTTTTTTAGTCATATTCAAGCAAAAAAATACAGAGAAGGAAACAAAATGAAAACTATATCGCTAATTGTACCAGCCTACAATGAAGAAGCAAACATTAAAGCATTCTATGATGAAATTTGCCGTGTAATGAAAGAGATTCCTGATGCAGATTTTGAACTAATGTTTGTTGATGACGGTTCAAAAGACAATACATATTCTGAAATTCAAAAGCTCCACGAAAAAGACCAAAGGGTAAAATGTATATCTTTTAGCCGTAACTTTGGTAAAGAGGCAGCCCTTTTTAGCGGAATAAGAGGAGTAACAGGAGACTGTGCAATTATTCTGGATGCAGATCTGCAGCATCCGCCAAAAGTTATATTAGACATGTATAAACTTTGGTCCGAAGGCTATGAAGTTATTGAAGGAGTAAAAACAGACCGAGGTAAGGAATCTGTTTTTCATAAGCTTTTCACAAATATTTTCTACGGAATGATATCTCATGCAGTTGGAATGGATATGGCAAATTCTAGTGACTATAAACTTTTAGACAGGAAAGTCATTACAGAACTTGCTTCACTAAAAGAGAGAAACACTTTTTTCAGAGCATTGTCATTCTGGGTTGGATTTAGAAAAACAACCGTTTACTATGAAGTACATGAAAGGCAGTCTGGTGTTTCCAAATGGTCAACAAAATCTCTTATAAAATACGCAATAAACAACGTGATATGCTTTAGCTATGCACCTCTCAATATCATAACAGGTGTGGGAATTTCATTCGTTATTATTGCTCTTGGCTTTGCAGTAGATGCTTTGATTTCGTTTATCAGAGGTTCTGCTGCCAGTGGATTTCCAACTATAACATTCTTGCTTTTACTCGGAATTGGCGGAATAATGATTAGTCTTGGAATAATAGGAATATACATCGGGCAAATTTATGATGAAGTAAAAGGCAGACCACAATACATAATCGGAAAGAGACTATGAAAGAATTTTTAGATATACATGCTGATGATTATGGTTTGTCAGCAAATTCTGATAAAACAATTCTTGAACTTCTGGAAACTAGCAAGCTCACCAGCATCAGTTTTATGACAAATCTTTCACGGTTTGAAAATGCCGTAAAGGATTTTAAAACCGTTCAGCAAAAAAAAAGTGCTCCATCGTTAGTTTCTGTTCACCTGAATTTTGTTGAAGGGCATTGTGTTGCTCCTGTGGAATGCGTACCTGACTTGATTGATAGGAACGGATATTTTACAGTTACTTGGGGAAAGCTATTTTTATGGAATTACAATCCGTTACTACGAAATAAGATTAGAAAACAACTTACTATAGAAATCACCGCACAGACAGAACGACTTGTTACAAGCGGTATTGCAGACAAAAATGCGCTTCGATTTGACAGCCACATGCACACACACATGATTCCTCTTGTTTTTGATGCACTTAATGATTCTGTAAAAGCGAATCAGTATAAAGTATCATTTATTCGCAATACACAGGATCCTCTGTCCTATTACGCAGGATTTTTTTCATTGTACAAAACCTACACTCCAATAAATGCGATAAAATGTGTGATTCTTAATTTTTTTTCTTGTACAAAAGTTCGCTTCGCCATAAAAAAAATGAACATAACAGCTTCCCTGCTCTGTGGTGTTTTTTTCAGCGGAAAGATGAACACAGAACGGCTTGTAAAAGTTCTTCCAGTCTTTATAAAAAACGCACAGAAACAAAAACGACTTCTTGAAGTCTTGTTTCATCCATGCTTGATGAAAAATGAAGAACTTACAGAAGAATTCAATAAACCTGATATAAATAAATTTCATGTTTCTGAAAACAGGATTGTTGAATATGAAAGTTGTAAAAAATTAATTTTATAACAAGTTAAAATCTATACAAATTCAACAGGAATTGCCCATGCCGTCTTTTCGCCTTTTTTTACCGATAATACTTTATCTGTACAGCAAAGTATCACCGCCGGACCGATTTGAACGTTTTTAAGGCGGTTTGTTATGAAAAAGTTTTTAGCATCGTCACTATTAGGGCTTGCCGTTTTTTTTATTTCCACAGGGTAAATTGTGTTATTCTGTTCAATCATAAGGTCAATTTCTATTTTATCCTTATCACGATAAAAATAAATCGGTGCATCTGCCCCCGTGTTCGCAAAGGATTTTATAATCTCACTTACTACATATGTCTCAAAAAAAGCTCCCGCCATTGCCCCATTCTGCATAACCTCAGGACCTGTCCAACGCGTAAGATAGGCCGCAAGCCCTGTATCCATAAAATACATTTTCGAAGTTTTTACAACCCTTTTTTCAACATTTGAAGAATAAGGTCTTAAAAGATATACAATTCCTGAAGTTACCAGGAGAGAAAGCCATTTCTTTGCAGTCACCTCGCTTATTCCGCATTCCCGTCCTAAATCACCATAATTTACAAGCTGACTTGTTCTTGAGGCAACAACGGTTATAAACTGCAGGAACTGCATTTCATCAGCTACCTGACTTAAACTCTTTATATCCCGCTCTATGTATGTCTTAAGGTAAGAAGCATAGAAATCCCTTGGCGATACACCCCCTTTTATCACCTCCGGATAACCACCGGAATAAATTCTTTCCCACAATTTCCTTACAGAAAAATTATAATCTGCAAAAGCTGTATTACGCTCTAAAATGTATTCTTTAGTTGGAACGAAAGTCTTAGAAAAAGAATCCCTGCGGATTTCGCGAGCAGAAAGCGGGTATAATTGCACAATTCCAATACGTCCTGAAAGGCTTTCAGTTGCCTTTTCAGTAAGTTTAAACTGCTGACTCCCGGTAAGGTAATACATTCCGTTATGCCTGTTTTTATCTATTTCTATTTTCAGATAGCGGAATAAATCCGGCACATACTGGACTTCATCAAACATAAAAGGACTTTCATGAAGCTCCAAAAAAGTTTTTGGATCAGACAATGCAAACTGTTCTTCCGCAATATCATCAAATGTTGTGCTTGAAACTGAATATTCATCTGCAATTTTTTTTAGAATTGTAGTCTTACCTGTCTGCCTTGCTCCTGTAACTAAAATAGCTGGAAAAGATGAAGCAAATCTCTTTAATGTCTCTTCTGCATGCCTTTCTATAAAATCCATAACCCTAACCTTTATAACATGGGGTAATCCAAACTTTGATTGTATATTAGCCCATATCTACAAAAAATGCAAGATTATATTAGCACAATAGTTCCCTGGCAGATGTCTTGTTAATGACTAAAAATATTTTTTACTTTATAATTATTTTGATCTGATCATATCAAGGTATATAACATGAATTTTTCATCCTCAGAAACTTCAATAAAAAAAGCTTCTCTCATTAATGCTGGATCAAAATATATAAATATATTTTTAGGCATTGCTTTTTCTGCAGTCCTGTCCAGAATCCTTACACCAAACGATTATGGAATTGTTGCGATCGTAACGGTTTTTACAACATTTTTTACAGTTCTTTCAAACTGCGGACTTCAAATTGCAGTAATCCAAAATAAGGATTTTGATCAGGAAGCTATAAACTCTCTTTTTACATTTTCTGTCTATTTCGGGCTCACACTTGCCATTGCATTCTGCAGTTTTTCTTTTTTTATAAGCAGCTTCTACAACAACAATGTTTACATTCCAATTTGTCTTATTTTATCATCATCAGTCTTCTTTAATACAATAAATGCAGTTCCTGATGGACTTCTCAGAAAAGAAAAAAAATTCGCCCTTATTGCACTTAGGTTGATAACTGTTTCTTTCCTAACTTATGGAATTACGATAATACTTGCAGTTCTAAACTTCAAATACTACGCACTTGTCTTCCAGTCTGTTGTAAGCAGTCTTTTTATTTTTCTGTGGAATTTAAAGAATGTAAAGGTAGGCTTCGTAAAAAAAATTAACTGGACAGTCATAAAAAAAATAAAAGGATACAGCGGATATAATTTTCTGTTTAATTTTGTTAATTATTTTTCTAGAAATCTTGACAAAATGCTTATCGGAAAAATTCTTGGAAATGAAGAACTTGCTCAATACAACAAGGCATATCACTTCATGCTATATCCTGTTCAGAATCTGACAAATATTATCTCTCCAACCTTGCATCCTATTCTTTCAGATTATCAAGATAATATAAATTATATATATAAACGCTACATGAAAGTTATAAAATTACTATCCTTAACAGGCGTATTTGTTACAACATTCTGTTACTGTGCATCTCGAGAAATAATTCTATTACTTTACGGAAACCAATGGGAAATCGCTGTTGAATGTTTTAAATATATGAGTCTTGCAATCTGGGTTCAGATGATAGGAGGAACATGCGGTGCAATTTTTGCTGCTTTAGGAGATACAAAAAGGCTTTTTTATATATCAATTCTTAATACAATTATTTGTATAATTGCAATTATAATTGGCATTTACCAAAGAAGTATTGTAAAAGTAGCTCTATATAATTCTGTTGCCATTATAATTAATTTTTTCATATCGTTTGTTCCACTTATAAAACTATCCATGAAAAAATCCTTTTCTTCATTTATGAAAAAATTAGTGCCAGACATCTTTATAATGGGAATACTTTTTGTACTATCTTTTACTTTAAATACTTTAATAGTAGTAGATAAACTTCTAGTTTCTTTTTTTACAAAAGGAATAATCATGGGAATAGTTTTCTTAATTCTTATCTTTGTCCTAAAACAAGCAAAGTACCTAAAAATTATATTTCCACAAAAAATTAGAAGCAGATTATAAAATAACTTATAGATTGAGGTAATTCATGAACAAAATAAAACATGATGTAATGATTTTTTCACCTGAACAAGGGTGGTTTGATTATTTATTTTCTGATTTAAAAAATCATTCGAAAGTTAAAGTTGGAAAAACAAAGTTTTGTCCATGTTGCGAAAATAAGTTTTACGATATTCTTTGTCATTTAGTTTTTGGATATAAGTTTGGGAAGAAATACAATCAAAATCTTTGGGCAAGAATCGTAATCAAACTTATATGCCACAAAATAAAAAAAATATATCCAACCAACGTTGTTTGCATTTTTAACTGTAAAAATCTTTTCGCCCATAATTTATTATTCTTAAGCGAATTAAAAAAAACAAACCCAAATTGCAAAACAGTATATTGGTTTACAGATATTGTATCAGCAGTTCAGCACACGTTGCGACATTTTCCTGATATAAAATTACTTGACATTTGCAATAACTATGATTTAGTTATAACATATGATCCATACGATGCAAAAAAATATGGATTTCAGTACATAGAAACTCCTTACAGCATAAACAGAAGTCTCTACGTTTCACAAAAAAATGATATTGATTTATTCTATATCGGAAAAGCAAAGATTGAAAACAAAGAAAGATTTGATAAGATAATTAGAATTTATGAGAGTGCCAAAAATAAAAACTTACATGTAAATTTTTTTGTTGCGGAAGTTCCTCAGAGACTTCAAAAATATAAAGATGAAATCCATTATATTAAATTTATGCCGTATGAAGAAGTTCTGGATAAATTGCAAAATTGCAATTGTATTCTGGAAGTTTCTCAAAAAGAGGAAACAGGTACAACTCTAAGATTTTTTGAATCCATTGTTTTTAACAAGAAATTAATTTTTACAAACCCATCAATGCAAAATCATCCGTATTTCAATAAAAACAATATGCACTATTTAGACTGCAGTAAGCCTCAAATTGATTTAGATATCGATTTTATAAAAAGTCCAGCAATACCAGACACTACAACTATACAGCAACTTTCTCCAAAACTCTTTCTTGAGAAAATATTAAAAAAACTGGACATTCAAAACTGTTGAACAAATAAGGTAAGAAAGTATATTATTATAAAGTAGCTTCTCATACAATTTTAAGTTTTAGGAGACAACGATGGAAAAAACAATGATCCCTTTATTTAAAGTTTTTATGGCAAAAGATGTTGATGATCCCATTCTAAAAGTTTTACATAGTGGGTATATTGGAGAGGGAGAAAAAACTGCTGAATTTGAAAAAAAATTAAAAGAATTTTTTCAGACACCTTTCTTGACAACACTTAACAACGGCACGGCAGGTCTTCACCTTGCCTACCACATGGCATTGCATCAAGATGCACCTAAATCATACAATAATAACAATGTTGATGAAATTATAACGACACCAATTACTTGTACGGCAACAAACGAACCAATCATCTCAAACGGCGCAAAAATTGTTTGGGCTGATGTTGACCCTATTACTGGTAATATTGATCCTAAAAGTATAGAAAGCAAAATAACTGAGCACACAAAAGCATGTACTATGGTTCATTGGGGGGGGAATCCATGTGAAATTGCTGAAATAAATTCAATTGCAAAAAAATACAATATAAAAACAATTGAAGATGGTGCACATGCCATGGGTATGGAATATAAATCAAAGATGTTTGGTAATCATAGTGACTATTCAGAAGTTTCGCTTCAAGCCATTAAGCACATCACCAGTGGTGATGGAGGAATACTTATGATGAAATCTGAAAAAGACTATGAAAGAGCAAAACTGCTTCGCTGGTATGGAATTGACAGAACTATAAGAGAGGGAATTGATTTACGTTGTGAGTTGGACGTACCAGAATCAGGATATAAATTTCATATGAACGATATATCTGCTACGATTGGGCTTGCAAACTTTACTCATGTACATGAAATAGTTGAGAGACATCGTGACAATGCCGCATTTTACTACAAGGCATTTAATGGCATAAGTAAAATCACTTGTGTTCCTGAAAACCCTGATGGCAAAAGTTCATTTTGGCTGTTTACAATACATGTAAATAATAGGGATGAGCTTATGAAAAAGTTAGGAGAAAATGGTATAATGGCTTCCAAGGTTCATGCCAGAAATGATACACATTCTATGTTCAAAGAATTCTACAATCCTAATCTTCCAGGAGTAGAAAGTTTTAACAGAACACACCTATGTATTCCTGTTGGCTGGTGGGTGACTAATGAACAGCGCGAGTATATAGCAGAAAATATTATAAAATTTGCAAAATAATAAAAAAAAAATCTTCACGAAAGCATAAATTAATGCTAATGGGCTGATTTTCAAACTTAAGTTTATAAGTACTTTCTCCTGTAGATTTCGTTGTGTTAGTTTGAAAGGCTAGAACAATGAAAGGATACAATAAAAGTGCAGTCGAAAAATACCTAAAATTATACAAAAATAAAGAGAGGTATTTGGAATGCAAAGGTACAACAAAGAATTCAGGGAAGAAGCAATTTCACTTTCTGACGAAATTGGACCAAAGAAAGCTGCTCAGCAGCTGGGCATAAATTATGCAACTTTAATTGACTGGAGAAAAAAGAGGAAACTAAAGGCAGAAAAACAGAAAACAACAGAAGAACCGAAAACGGTTGAGGAACTTCAAAAAGGAATAGCCGAACTTAAAAAAGCCAATGACATACTGAAGAATGCCCTCGGTTTTTTCGCACTAGACCGGAAGAAATAAAGAAATCTGATTTATTTGCATATATCTTTTACATGAAAAAATATGAATATAGAAAATATTCAGTAAAAGATTATTGCAGGATACTTCCGGTCAGTGAAACGGGCTATTACAAATGGATCAAAAACAAGGACAAAAAATCTGCGGCGCAAAAACTACTTGATGAAATCTACAAAATCCTTGATGAGCATCCTGACAATCACAACTATGGAATTGAAAGAATGCGGCTTGCATTGTAACAGAAAGGAATAAAACGTTCATATTCTACTGTAAAGCGCGCAATGCAGTTTGGAAATCTGATTCACGAAAGCAACAGAAGCCCGGACGGTCATACAAAAGCTGATAAAAAGGCTCAGAGACCGGAAAATATAATTGCCCGCAACTTTACAGCGGATCTGCCGGACCAGAAATGGCTGACAGACATAACAGAAGTTCATTGCCTTGGTGCAAAACTTTACATTGCACCAGTCATGGATTGTTGCGGAGGCGAAATAGTTGCCTGCGCGATGGACACAAATATGAAAAAGCAGCTTTTCATAAAGGCAGTAACGGAGGCATTGAAGAACAGAAAACCAAAGAGCGGAATTATCTGTCACAGTGACGCAGGCAGTCAGTACACAAGCAAGGCCTACAAGAAAGTTCTTGGGCAGCTGCACATTGTTCAGAGCATGAGCGATGTCGGAAAGTGCTACGACAACTGCAGAATGGAAAGTTTTTTCGCAACCCTTAAAAAGGAAAAAGTCTACCAGATGGACACAACACGAATGACTGTTGAAGAAGTTAAAAAAGAAGTCTGGAGATACATTTT
>JAEEGL011336047.1_pt1 | contig 13394 bp, 12 predicted proteins | sample 9134231 | NCBI WGS metagenome assembly JAEEGL01 (sample SAMN16246548, study PRJNA631951) | gut metagenome | biome: gut microbiome; feature: rumen; material: fiber-attached | host: Bos | place: Iran: Karaj | collected 2018-10 | reverse complement strand
CTTTCTTCATCCTCAAAAATTTTTGGCTAAGGTAGTGATTTTTTTATAAACATCCAAATATTCTTGCAATTTTTTGTGTTTTTAGAAATAAATGATTACATTTGCATGCAAAACCAGATACAATCAGTTCATGAGTAATAAGAAATATAAGATTTGTTATTGTGCGCCAGCCATCTATTCTGCAGGCGGTGTAGAACGGGTTGTTTCTGTTAAGGCCAGTTTTTTTGCAGAGGTTTATCACTACGATGTGACGATTATTGTAACGGAAGGAAAAAAACGCGATTGTTTCTTCCCCTTGTCTGATAAGGTAAAGGTGGTAAATCTGAATTTGGGTTTCGAGGAATTGTGGAAAGTCTCATTTATAAAAAAGGTGTTCCTTTATCTAAATAAGCAATTCAAGTATCGCCGAATGCTGAGATCGGAACTTATGCGTTTGCGTCCTGACATCACTATCAGCGTACTTCGGCGTGAGATTAATTTCCTCAATTCCATACCTGATGGCAGTCGCAAAATAGGTGAATTACATGTCAATCGTTCCAATTATCGCAACTTTACCAGTCGTGACAGTAATTTTGTGAAACACCTCTTTGCACGTTTCTGGATGAATGATCTGTTAAAGCACCTGCAAAAGCTGGACCGGATGGTGGTGTTGACGGAAGATGCAAAGAAGGATTGGCCAGAGTTGTCAAATGTGACACTAATCCCAGATCCCATCCCGTTCAAAGTGGATCAGGTGAGTACGCTGTCATCCAAACGTGTGGTCAGTATTGGCCGCTATGCCTATGAAAAAGGCAATGATTTATTGTTAAAAGCCTGGGCTAAGGTCGAGAAACAATGTCATGACTGGACCTTGGATATTTATGGCCAAGGCAATCAGACTCCCTATCGAGAACTCATGCAGGAGTTAGGTATTGACGTGACGCGCTGTCATCTGCATGGGAGCTTGGCAGATGTGAAGGATGTCTATTTGAATAGTTCCATTTTTACGCTCCCTTCACGTTTTGAGGGCTTTGGTTTGGTCATTATTGAAGCGATGGCTTGTGGCGTCCCCGTTGTGGCATTTGATTGTGAGAATGGCCCTCGTAATATTATAACGAACAATCAGAATGGCATTTTAGTGAAACCTTTTGATGTTGATGAATATGCAGATAGCCTGCTTCGCTTGATGCATGATGATCAGTTGCGCGCTCAGATGGGAAGTCGGGCTTATGAATCCTCTAAGAAATATATGATTGAAGACATTGCTGTGCAATGGAAAAAACTGTTTGATGAAGTGATAGTGAATGATGGAATATGATGTGACTATAGGCATTCCTATCTATCGCTCTGTTGACACAATTGCTCAGACATTAGAATCCGCTCTCTCTCAGACCTATGAGTCCATTGAATTTTTGTTGATTGATGATGGTGGTAAAGATGGTTCTTTAGCTAAAGTCCATGATTTGATACAACATCATTTTCGTGGGAAAGATGTCCGAATTATTTCCCATGAACATAATATGGGGGTCGCTGCGTCACGTAATGAAATTATTGATAAGGCTCTAGGTGAATTCGTATATTTCCTGGATTCTGATGATGTCATTGATAAGAATACAATTTTTCTTTTGATGAAACATGCCCGTAAACACGATGCAGAGATGGTATTTGGCTCTTATGAGAAGATTGATTTGGATGGACAAAAGACCTTATATCAGTATCCATATATAGTGTTTGCGGAATCAGATCAATTGGCTGCTTATGCTTATCGTAGATACGGAGGTATACAGGCTTCTGCATGTAATTATATTGTCAAAACATCTTTATTAAGGACAAATAAACATTATTTTGTCAATTCTAACTATTGGGAAGACTTAGTCTTTACTTTCGAATTGGTAACTTTTGTGTCACGAGCAGTTCTTCTGCCCGATGTGACATACTCTTATCGTTGTCGTCCGAATTCGCTTTCTCATTATCAGGAGCGTAGCAATGTCTCTAAGGAAGAAATCATGCAGACGGTGCGGACTATCGACTATTTGAAAAAAACTACTTCAAAAATTAGTTCTAAGGTGTATTATCCAAATTACTGTTATCAGGTTGTTATGACTGACTTTTACGTGGTGTGTCGAATATTGAAATTGGGAAATCATATCATGCCGAAAGTCCGGAATACAGAGATCAAACAGATGATGAGTCATCCTGCTTCTTTCCTTCAGATTTGTTCTTTTCGCCAGTCTCGGATGAAAAACCTTATTATGTATTTGATAGGCAAACTACCAGCTTTTATGTGCGTGTCTGTTGTATGGTGTCTTGGAAAAACTAAAAAATTAATCTAAAATTTGGTGGTGTGAAGAAAAATGTGTATCTTCGCACACAGAAATAGAAGATGAATGCCAAAGTGGTACGATAAATATCTGTCAATTTATGGGATGCCTTTTGATCAGGTGTCTTGTATTATCCTTGACGAAATAAAGACGAAGTTGGCGTCGCAGCAGAGTGAAGACCCACTTGTTTCCATTGTGGTTATCGCTTACAATGAGGAACGAAGACTTGCTGCTTGTCTTTGGTCGTTAAGTGAACTTCAGACAAAATATCCAATAGAAATCATTGGTGTTAATAATAATTCAAAAGATCGTACTGAAGAGGTTTACCAACGTCTAGGACTTCCTTATTTTAATGAGCCCAAACAGAGTCCTGGATTTGCCCGTCAATGCGGATTGGAGAATGCTCGGGGGCAATATCATTTCTGTATTGATGCGGATACATTTTATCCTCCTCAGTATATTGATTTGATGATGTCAAAGTTGACAAAGCCTAATGTGTCTTGTGTCAGTTCTTTCTGGAGTTTTTTTCCCGATGAGAAGCATTCCGCATTTGGTCTGTTCCTATTTGAATCGGTTCGTGATGCGTTCTTATATGTGCAGCATTTTAAACGCCCAGAACTTTGTGTGCGTGGAATGGTTTTTGCCTTTAAGACAGATTTAGCCCGCAAAGTGAAAATCCGTACAGATATTCGACGCGGTGAGGATGGCTCATTGGCCTTATCCTTGAAACCTTATGGAAAGATAACTTTTTTATACAATTGGAATGCTCGCCCCGTGACAGGTTATGGTACCATTGGCTCCCAGTCTCTTTGGCAGAGTTTTGTGCAGCACGTTAAGATCCAAGGTAGGGGCTTGACTCGTATTTTCTACAAAAAGAATCACTATGAAGATAGCGATGATAATCTTGTAAAATCCAAGTCATGAAAATAGTTTATGTATATCCTGAGTTCACAATACTTGCAGGTACAGAGCGTGTCTTGATTGATAAGATGAACTATCTTGCAAATCAGGAAGGTTTTGAGGTTGTCGTTATAACTCATGAACAAGGCAATCAACCATTTGCTTACCCTTTGTCATCTAAGGTAACCCATGTAGATTTAAATGTTAGATTCTTAACCTTATATAGGTATAATATTTTAGTTCGGCTTATTAAAAGAAAAAGGTACAAAAAACTCTTGGTGGTAAAATTTTATAAGTTGATCTCTGATATTCGACCCAATATTGTGGTCGCAACCACCTATCATCCTTACATTTTGACGTTGATAAATTCCTGTCCTGGTCATTTTAAAAAAGTTTTAGAGTCTCATATAGATAAATGCTATCTTCATAGTAATGATCCTCTTATTAAGAGGAACCTGTTTAAAAGGATTCGGAATATTCGTAATATGAATAATTTAAATCGGGAAGCTGGTTCTTTTGATATTCTAGTTTCATTGCATCATAAGGATGCTGTTGATTGGTCGAAATATCTTAGGACGCAAGTTATCATTAATGTTGTTCACCTAAATGATACTGCAAGAATAAGTAATCAAGAATCAAAGCATATTATTTTCGTAGGAAGATATACAATTCAGAAGGGGATCCCAGATTTGTTTAATATTTGGAATATAGTCTTTCACAAATATCCTGATTGGCATCTTGATCTATATGGTGATGGAGATATAAAGGAAATACCGTATACTGAAGAATACAGGAAGAACAAAAATATACATGTTCATTCATCAGATCCTGATATTTTTTCTAGATATATTGAAAGCTCAATATTTGTGTTAACTTCTCTTTATGAACCTTTTGGACTTGTGATAGTGGAAGCAATGAGTTGTGGCCTTCCTGTTATTGCATTTGATTGTCCGTCTGGTCCTGCAAATATTATTAATGATGGCGTAGATGGCTTTTTAATTAAAAACCGTGATGTTGATGAGTTCGCAGGGAAATTATGTATGCTGATTGAATATCCTCAATTGCGCCTTGAAATAGGTAAATCCGCGGTTCAGTCTTCTTTAAGATATTCTGCTGAGCATGTAATGCCTCAGTGGATTAAATTGTATAATGATCTTTTGTCGAATTCCAAAGCATGAAGATTCTGTATATTTTCAGATCTCTCGCTATATGGGGAGGAATTGAGCGAATCCTTGTAGATAAGATGAATTGGCTGGCTTCAGAAGGAGATATAGACGTCTTTATACTAACTTATGATCAGGGGGGGCATCCAATTCCATATCGTCTGGATGAAAGAGTACATTTTGAGGACCTCAATATCAATTTCCATAGGCAATACAAATATAGTCCTTTGAAGCGAGTTCTGATTGCTCGTCAGATGTATCAGAGATTTAAACAACTTCTGTCAAATGGTATTTATTGTATTCAGCCAGATATCATTGTTTGTACCACATCTGATCAGATAGATGTTATTACAGAACTTAAAGGAAGAATTCCTTTGATTGTAGAATCACATTCTGTTTGTAATCGAACTATTGAGCACGGGAAAAATGTTTTTCTTCGAAAGTTTCGTCGTTACTTTTTTTTGAAGTCTCTTTTGAAGACCGATTGTGTCGTTTCTTTGACGGAGGGCGATGCAGTAGAGTGGCGGCGCTTTCATCCTAGAGTCAATGTTATTCCTAATATGCTTCACCCATGTGATATAGAAAAATCTTCTTTAACTTCAAAACATGTAATTTGGGTTGGCCGATTTGATTACCAAAAACGTGCAGAAGTTGCCATTACTATATGGGATATAGTAGTACAGAAACATCCAGATTGGTGTTTGGATATTTATGGAGAAGGAGAAATGGCGTCCGAAATTGGATTAATGGCTTCGAAATCAAAAAATGTATACGTACATAAGCCGGTGGCACAGATTTTTGATTGTTATTGTCAGAGTTCTATCTTGATGTCTACCTCATTGTTCGAACCTTTTGGCTTGGTTTTGGTGGAAGCAATGAGTTGTGGATTGCCAGTTGTTTCTTATGATTGTCCCTATGGACCATCTGCCATTATAACGGACGGAGTAGATGGTTTTTTGGTTCCATTTGATAATATACAATATTATGTAGATAAAATATGCATGCTGATGGATAATTATTCACTCCGGAAAAGAATGGGACTAGCAGCATTTGCATCCTCAAAACGGTTTGATGCAGAATATATCATGCCACAATGGAAGGCACTTTTCGATGAATTATCAAAAAAACGATAGTTTTATTTGTTATATCCAAAATTAATTGTTATTTTTGCAAAATAAAAAGTAATCCATCTTATTTATGATACCAAAGATTATCCATCTCTGTTGGTTAAGTGGTGATCCATATCCCACAAAGATTGTCAGATGTCTCGATACCTGGAAGAAGTATTTGCCAGATTATGAGGTAGTATTATGGGATACGAATCGATTTGATTTAAGTTCCTCCATCTGGGTGCGTCAGGCTTTTGAGAAAAAAAAATATGCTTTTGCAGCAGACTATATCCGTTTTTATGCGCTATATAATTATGGCGGTGTATATTTGGATTCTGACGTTGAGATACTGAAAAGTTTCAATGATTTACTGGACTTGCCTTATTTCATGGGAGCTGAGAAAGCCCAAACACCTGAAGCTGCAATCATTGGTGCAGAGAAAGGTTGCGACTGGATTAAGGCTTGCTTGGATTATTACCAGGATCGACCTTTTATCAATGAAGATGGCAGTTTGAATATCCAGACGGTGCCTGATATTATGATTCACCAAATAGAACAGATAAAACCTATTCGTGTTCTATCTTTGGAAGATAGTTTGAATATCCGACGCTTGAATATGCAGAAGGAGGTGTTGGAGTTTAACGATGCCTTCTTCTCTCCCAAGGTCTTCGATTCTCGTGAAGTTGAGATTACGCCTTATACCTATGCAATTCATCATTATCAGAATTCCTGGTTCTCTCCTAAGGCAAAAGCATATTATCGTGGTCGAGCATACTTGGTGAAACTTTTTGGGCATAAATTTGTCCGTCAGGCAGAAGTGCTCCTTATGCCATGGAAATTTAAGAAAGGCTGATAAAAATACAATAGTTAGAGAGCACCTTTCTTCTTTCCTAATATCTTTATCATGAGAACAGAGAGAGAGGCTGGCAATTTTCCGATTACATAGAGCCCAAGATTTGTGTATCTGTGGCTCTTGAATTTTAGAATTTGAGTGAGTGTCAACGGATGTCTTATGGCATCTTTAATGGTTTTATTATCTAGGGCGGGATTAATACGATCTCTGTTCTTCAACACGCCACAAATCATAAAAAACATAAGAATTATGCCTTTGGTACAACGCGTTTCAAAATATGGCTTGTTTTTTAATTCAAGACATTTGTTCTTAAGGTATGAATATATTCTTATGAATTCTTTTATCTCGTCCAGTTTAATCTCTTTACGATGCTGATAGTTAGACAAAGAGTTGTCTCTGATGACATAGTAATAGGTGTAGTCTGGTATGAGTACTGCGCTCGTTACCAAAGGAATAACATCGCTACTACAAATCATATCATCATTGAATCTCGCTTGTTTGAAATGGATATTGTTTTTCTTGATAAAGTCCTGTCTAAAGAGAACGTTCCAGATATAATCTCTCAGTGTCGGATGAATGCTCTTATTTGCAAAGTTAGCCAAACAGTCTTCTCCATGAAGAACCAAGTAAGGCTGATTCAAGTAGTCTTGACCAATATTTATGGCTTTCCCTTCAATGTCGACAGGTAAAACAGAACCGAATACTGCTTCGGCTTGATGTTCCACAGCTTGTGTGTATAGTTTCTCAATACAATCCTCAGAGATATAGTCATCAGAATCTACTAACATGACGTACTCCCCTTGGGCTTCTTCCAATACGCGATTGCGAGCAGCCCAGCATCCCATATTTTTAGGTTGGGTGATAATTCTGATATTCTTACCTTTCGGATGGCTTTCTTGTAGTTCCTTGATGATGTCTATAGACTTGTCTGGTCCATGATCATCTACTGCAATAATCTCAATATTATCAGTAAATGTTTGATTTAATACTGATAACATACATTTACGGATATATTTCTCTACTCCATAAACGGGCATGCCAACTGTAACTTTGTATCTATAATTGTTCATGTTATCATATGTTTTTATTGTGCGCTAAATTACTTTTTTTTTTTAAATTTACAAAGAAATAGTTTATTTTTTCGTTATTTTCTTTTTTTTTTTTAACTAAATGTTTGGCTATCTCTATTAATTTGTGTATTTTTGCAACAGAAAAGATATATTGTTTTTATGGAACTATTACTTAGTATTATTGTGCCAGTATATAATGTTGAAAAATATGTCCGTACATGTTTAGAGAGCATATTCAACCAGAGAATGGACGATAATTGTTTTGAAGTAATAATTGTCAACGATGGTACACAAGATAAAAGTCTTGAAGTTATTGAGGATATTGTCTGTGAACATAATAATATAAAAGTCCTAAATCAAACGAATCAAGGAGTGGCAATTGCACGAAATAATGGTGTTTTAGCTGCCAGAGGTGAATATGTCATAATGCCAGATTCTGATGACCTTATTGTTACAAATAGCCTTAAACCTATTCTTGATGTTGCCGTTAAATCAAAAGGAGACATCATTGTGGCAGATTTTTTACAGATGACAAATGAAGAAATATATGACATTAGTGATAGGACACCTTTACAAAGAAGAGAACCATTAGATATAAAAGAAATGTCGGGGCGTGATTTGTTTTTAAATTATCTCTCTTATAATATAGCTTCTGTGTGGCATATGTTATTTAGAAGGGATTTCTTAATTAATTGCGGTCTAAAGTTTTTACCTGGCGTATACTTCGAAGATTTGGCTTTTACTCCAAATTGTTTTTTGAAAGCAGAAAAGTGTGTCAAGATCAATAGGTTTCTTAATATATATAGAAGATGTCCAGAATCTCTGACTATTAGCAAATTTAATAACATTAAAGCTGAATCATTTTGTATATGTGTCAAAAAAGTATGGGAATTAAATGCTGACATTCAAAATGATTCTCTGCTTCAAATTAAACTTAAAAACTACATTTTTCAACTTTTCTCTGTTTTGATATGCTTCATTTCTCATTCTTCCATGGGATTGCTTGAACGAGGTGTTATTGTAAGCAATTTGAGAAAAGATGTAGCAAATATGCATTTTGTGAATGGTATTAAGCAACGAATAGTTTCTTTTATGTTTTGGAAAATGCCTCGGTTATATATTTTTATGCGTAGCATATATGCTTCTTTATTTGAAAACAATATATATCCTTTCCTTCGTCGTATAAAAAACAGATAACTTGCAGATCAACAACTCTATTTTTCTTCAAATAAGTTTTTCCATTGTGACATAATGTTGTCTTTATCAAAATACTTTGATCGTTTTATAGATGCTCTAGAAAATTGTATGCGGAGTTGTTCGTTCTCCATAAGGGTACATAATTTCTTTACAAATAGATGAATATTTCCATCTTCTACTAAATATCCGCATTTGCCGTCTTCAATGATAGTTCTTGGACCATAAGGACAATCAAAAGAGACACTGGGAACACCATATTTTATAGCCTCAAGAAGAACTAGAGAAAAACCTTCATAATAAGAAGTGGAAACACATATAGAACTATTTGATAGTTCTTTGCCAATAGTATTGGTTATTCCACGTAGTGCGACATTCGCTATATTTTCAGATATAATAATATGTTCCAATTCCTCTTTCATTTCCCCCTCTCCGTATATATCTAATTGCCAATCTGGATGTTTGCTTATAACAGTTTTCCAGATGACTAATAATCTATCAAATCCTTTCTCTTTACACAAACGACCAATCGTGATAACTCTTTTTTTACTGCAATCACATAACTGGTGTATTTGCATATTTGAAAAGTTTGGTATAGTTTGAATGCGCTTTGCCTTAATCCACTTTTTATGATCACCTTCAGTTAGAGTAACAATCGTATCTGCTCTTTTCTCAATATATCGGTAATAATTCATGTCATAGAGCTTCTTATATAAGTAAACTATATAATTACTCACTTTGTTGGATTCTATAAAGGCTCGAGGAATATGACTTTCAATAATTATTTTGGCATTACTGTTGACCGAACAGACAAAATCTGCTCTAAAGTGAGAAACTCCTATCAATATATCAGGGTTGATTTCCTGTACAGTCAAAGACAACAATCGTTTTAAACGGATTCTGAGGCTGATCTTTTTCCAAAGACGTTTATAAAAACTATATTTGTATATAGAATAAGAAAGAAGGCCCAAGTTATATTGTTTAACTTTCTTTGATACTGGATAGAAATTGTTCGAATCATTTCGTTGATCATAGCATATGATACTAACATCATATCCGAATACATTAGCTAAATAATTAGCTTTTTCTGATATGATTCTTTCTGTTCCTCCAGAAGTTGCCAAGGAGGCTATGACATATACTATTTTCATTTATAATTCCTTAACCGCAAGTAATATATTCCACCTTTTTGCTGCAAAGATATAAAAAAGATATTAAACTTGCAAATTTTTTTCTTTATTTTGCTGACTTATTTATATCTTTGCAATTGTTTTTACATTATATTTATAACCATATCTATAATCATACCGGTTTATAATGTTGAGGAATATATTCAACGATGCCTCAAGTCTGTTATTGCACAAGAATGCGATGATTTTGATATCGAGTGTATCCTGGTTGATGACTGCTCTAATGATATTAGCATGGTTATTGCAAAAGATATGATTGATCATTACCATGGACCAATAAGTTTCCGCCTATTATCTAATTCAGAGAATCAAGGCCCTTCAGTCTCTCGTAACAATGGTCTGACTAAAGTTTCTTAATAATTGGCGACACTCCCTAAATTAGTCACTTGATGAATGAATATTCACTTGCGAAAGTTCAGTTATCACAAAATAAATCGGTCCATTTTGGCATTATCTCTGATGCTTGATATTTTTTTGAGGATTCTCGAGCGTTTTGCCCCATAATCACTCTTTCTTTTTCATTTTTACACATCCATAAGATTTTTTCAGCAAGTTCATTAATGTTTCCATTAGTAACAAGCAATCCAGTTTTTCCGTCTTCGATAATATCTTCTGGTCCGTACTTACAGCGAAATGAAACACAAGGTAAACCGCATGACATTGCTTCAATTAACACTAATGGCATCCCTTCAAATCGTGAACTCATTACATAAAAATCGCTCGCCATATATTCATCGTAGATATTATCTGTGGCAGGATGAATAGTGATCTGATTATGTAAATGCAATTTTGATATAAGGTTAACTAAGCTGGAAGTATATTTGTCGTTTTCGCCAGAACCAAAAATGTCTAAGTGCCAATCTTTGCATTTATCTTCTATGAGCGCAAATGCGTTAATCAGTTTGTCAAATGATTTTTGTGGAACTAATCTGCCGACTGAAATGATACGTTTTTTTGTCATTGTTTTATTCGGAATTGTCTCTGGATAGAAAGTGACAAGATTAGGAATAACGATGCATCTCTTTGCTATTTTTATCCAATCATTAGCTGCACTCTTTGTTAGAACCACGAGAAGATCAAAGGCGCTAATTTTGTGACATTCATATTCATTCTTTATGAGGTCAAAGAGTCTTCTAAATGGATTATTAGAATTTGCTTTACCTTCGGCTGTTTTTGACTTTGGAATATGAGCTTCTGCAATGAATTTGGCAGTTGTCTTTAAATTGATGACTATTCCACACGTTGGAATACCATACGTAGTAATAATTATAAAATCAGGGATTTCATTATCAACGATTTCTTGCATGCGTTGGAGATAGAGATTCTTTAGTTTCCATCGTTTGTATATTCGTATTAAAAAGTTATATTTATACAATAAGCAAAAACGCGTATTTGTATCAATATGTTTAATTAAGGGAGATATATAATAGGGGAATGAGTGTAAACCTTGTTGATATGTGACAACAATTACTTTGAAACCATTTGATGCTAAATAATTCATCTTATCAATTAATACGCGTTCTGTCCCGCCTATATTTGCAAGAGAATCAATTACATACATGATTTTCTTTTGAGGAAATGTACGATATGAATCCAAATCTGTTGACATATTCTATTTTTTTGCAAAGATACACTTTTTTTTTTAATAATCAACAAAAATGAGTAATAATGTTTTCTGTTTGTTAAAATATATAAATGTCTGACAATTATTCACAGGTTTCTGTATCTTTGCAATAATAATTGATTTGTGAGTTTATACAGAAATGATGAACTGTCTTTTCCAAAGGCGTTTAGGATAAGCGTATCGGTATTGCGAATACATTTGCAATCCAAGTTGTCTTTGTTCCACATTATCTGATAAAATATAGAAATTTGAAGAATTCTCATGTTGATCGTAGCATATAATGGTAACATCATATCCGAATACATCTGCCAAATAATTGGCTTTTTCTGACACGATTCTTTCTGTACCTCCAGAAGTCTCCAGGGATGCTATAACATACACTATCTTCATTTTCTATATATTGTTTTTTTTCCAAGTAGAATGGGATAATGTTTTTGAGCCCATAGGACAAGGGGTAGAAGAAGAATTTCGATGGTTAGAGCAATGATGAGACCTTCATGCCAATCGTAAGAGATGTCTGAAAGATGGAAGGCTTTTTCTATGCTGAAGTCTATAAGCCCGATAAGGATACGGTGTAGCCCGAAAATAAGCATTGTACCGATGGATATGAGAGTGACAAAATGGAAACGTAAACTATTAAGGCTACGACAAAGGTATATGATTCCAAGGACAGAAAAGAAATTCACAATGTAATAAAGGATGATATGAATTACAAAATGGTCTTCGTAAATATGCCAGTAAAATAGGCCGAAACTAAGGATTAGGGCAATAATACCAATAAGGAGATCCTTTTGAAGGTTGAGATTCTTGAGATAGCCCGCTTGTTGGAACAGATTGCCCATGAAAAAGAAACAGAGACAACGAATAAGCCCATGATAGGTGATATAGGGGGCATAATGATAGTATTTGTTGGCCCCGTAGAGTATGATGCTGATAATGGTAAGAATGAGCATAATAATTATCCCATGTTTTTGACGATTGCATACATCTGTTATCCAATGCATCAGAAATAAAACTGGTAGAAACCATGTGACGCCATTTAATTCACATGAGAAATCAGAGTTCAATTGTAGTAGTATTGTACCAAAGATCGGTTTTAGACAATCTGCAAAACCTATCCCTCCATGCTCATAATAGAATTTCGCCATCCAATAGGGATAGTAAAGGACGTTATAAATAAGGTATGGTATAAGGAGTGAATAGCCGTATTTTTTTATGGTCTCCTTTTGTGATGTTATAGGTTTCTTTAGATATCCGGAAACAAAGAAAAATGATGAGAGAATAACGGATGAGAGATATTGTAGATAGAAAGCGTCTTCTTGTTGTGGCAAGTGGCAGAATACCACCACCGTCATGCACCATGCTTTCACCCAATCTATCCAATTGATTCTCTGCATCTTACATCCATGTTTTGATGTCTTGTCGGCTATAGGAGAATGAGTCGATGTCTGTATTCTTTATGCGTTCATAGATTTTGCTGGCAAAAACGATGTCATGCAGTGCTCGGCCATAATTATAGCTTAATATACGTTCTTCTTGACTGGTACGACCAGGATTAGCACCTTGTAATACATGATGTAACTCGTCGTATTGGCGGAATTGTGAGAAATATTTCCAATTGCGAATCTGATCCGTATCATCACCAAAAACCTTGTCAAAGAATAGGTCGCAGTTTTGGAACCCCCTTACGTGAACAGGTATAACCGTAACGCCTTTCTTGAATAGTGAATCATTTGGGAATAGTAATTCAGTCGCAACGGTTACGCAAGAAATTATTACATCTGCCTCAGATATAAATTGCTCCTTATCGTCAATAATCTCGAATGTTACATGATTTGCATCCTTGAATCTTTCCATAAACTGTTCTGCCTGGTCTTTATAGCGCATCAGTCGAATCGTGATTGGGGTATTCTTGTTGTCTGCAATCAGACACATTGCAACAGCCCTTGCAATATTGCCAAGTCCTATCATGGAATATGTGTCAGTTTTAT
>JAEEGL010684365.1_pt1 | contig 13394 bp, 8 predicted proteins | sample 9134231 | NCBI WGS metagenome assembly JAEEGL01 (sample SAMN16246548, study PRJNA631951) | gut metagenome | biome: gut microbiome; feature: rumen; material: fiber-attached | host: Bos | place: Iran: Karaj | collected 2018-10 | reverse complement strand
CGCGCTGTTTTCGGAGTGACGCGCCGCGTCGGTCACCGCCATGCCGCATAAATACTTCGACGCGCCTCGCTTCGGCGTCCGGACCTCGACCCTGTGCCCCGACCGCTCGGTGAGATATTCGGAAAGCAGCGCTCTGTCGTGCTCCGGGATCTCGAAGGAAAGCAGGATCTCTCCCGGGATATACTCGCGGGACTGATAGAGGGACATGAGAAACGCGGAAAACGGGGAGTCCTCCTCCGCCGCCGTGATCTCGTCCCCGCCGAAGAGGAAGTGTTCGCTGTCGGCGATGTATCCCGAACGGATATAGAACACCGCCGCGCAGTCCCGGAACTTCATCCCTTCCACGTTCGTGAGGTGGAGGCCCACCACGTCGCACTCCACGTCCGGAGAACCGACGGCCTTCTGACGCTCGCCGAGCTTTTTCAGGCTTTCGATGGCGTCCCTGTACCGGGCTGCGGATTCGAATTCCAGTTCCTCCGACGCGCGGAGCATTTTTCCACTCAGGTCGGCGATGACCTCCCGGGTACCGCCGCGCAGGATCCCCGCCGCCTGGGAGAGAACGGCGAGATATGCGTCGCGGTCCACCTCCCCCGTGCACACTCCCATGCAGCGTCCCATCTGGTAGTAGACGCACGGGCGTTCCTTTCCGATGTCCTCCGGGAACTTCCGCTTGCACCCCGGCAGACGCAGGGTCCTTTCGAGCTGCCCGATGACGGAGAACACGGTCGCGGAGGAGGAATACGGTCCGAAATACATACTGCCGTCCGGCACGCGCTTTCTGCTCATGGTGATGCGGGGCCATTCCCCCTCCGGGCCTTCCCGGAACGGGTTCGCGTCCTTTCCGCCGCCGCGGCTTCCGGTCCGGCCGCCGATCCGGATATACGGATAGGATTTCGCGTCCTTCAGCCGGATGTTGTATTTCGGGGTGTACTGCTTGATGAGGGAGTTTTCGAGCGCCAGCGCCTCCATCTCCGTATCGCACGTGACGAAGCGGAAATCATGTACGGACGCGGCCATGCGGGCGGTTTTCGCGTCGTGGGTCCCGTGGAAGTACTGGGACACGCGGTCCCTGAGAGAGCGGGATTTCCCCACATAGATCACCTTGCCGGCGGCATTCTTCATGATATACACGCCGGGGGACCGGGGCAGCGCGGCGGATTTCTCCCGCAGGAACTCGATGTTCGGTGACAGATCGGGCATAGTAACCTTTCTTCACAGCAAATCGGGCGATGATGCCTTTATCACCATCGCCCGTTTTCGTCCGTTTTATTCGTCGGCAGCCGTCCGACCGCAGTCCTTTTCCTCCGCATCAACCGCAGGGAAACCGGCGCGGTCCGCTCTTTCCGTTATTCGGCAAACCCGCTGTCGATCAGGGTGGAAAGGCCCTCCAGAGCCTCTTCCTCATCGGTGCCGTCCGCGATCAGAGTGATCGTCATTCCCTTCACGATGCCGAGGGAAAGCACGCCGAGAAGGCTCTTGGCGTTGACTCTGCGATCATCCTTCTCGACCCAGATCGAGCTTTTGTAGGAGTTGGCCTTCTGGATGAAAAACGTCGCCGGTCTGGCATGGAGACCCACGTTGTTTTTTATGGTTACGTCGCACGAAATCATATTTTACGCTCCTGAGTTAAGGTTGATAAGGCAGCAGAGCTGTTTTTGAATTAATTCTATTATACCAAATTCCGGAATTGAAATCAATAGTTCGGACGGATTTTTTTCCCGGCAACTTTCACAACAAGTTTCGCCGCGGGCTGTTGTTTTTCGTATAATCACAAGCGGGGGGAGGAGGAACCCGCGCGGATCCCTCCTTCCCCGCTTCATTCAGACTCTTGCGACACCGACGGCGGCTTTTTCGCCGTTGATGTCCCATTCCTTTTCATACACGCCCTCTCCGGCGAGAGGATCGAAGGTCAGCTCGTCGCAGAGCGTGGCGGAGCACAGTTCCCCGGCGTCGCTCTGCAGCAGCGCTTTCAGCTTTTCACTGCCGGACACGGAGACCCGGATGTGGTCCGTGACGACGAAATCCGCTTCCTTGCGCATGGTCTGGACCTTCGAGATCACTTCGCGCACGAAGCCCTCGGCGATGAGCGCGTCCGTCAGGTTCGTGTCGAGCGCGACGGATACCCCGTTCTCGGATACCGTAAAATACCCGGGCTTCTGCTTCACCTCGATGAGCAGATCGTCCTCGCCGAGCGAAACGGGCGTGCCGTCGAACTCGAGCTTCAGCGCGCCGTCCTTTTTCAGTTCCGCCATGGCGGCGTTTCCGTCGAAGTCCTCCGCCTGCAGCGTGCCGCGGATCTTTCCGAGCAGCTTGCCGTACTTCGGGCCGACCGTTTTGAGGTTTGGCTTGAAGCTGTAGGAGGACAGGGCGGACATGTCGTCCACGAACTTCACTTCCTTGACGTTCAGCTCGTCCCGGATGATGTCGGAATAGGTGGCGTCGAGCGTCCTCGTCCCGTTCGCGTACAGGGCGGCAAGGGGCTGGCGGTTTTTCAGGTTCGCGCCGTTTCTCGCGGCTCTGCCCAGAACCACCACGTCGACGACGGCCTTCATGGAAGCCTCGAGCTCCGCGTCGATCCTGTCCTCCTCGACCTCCGGCCAAACGCAGAGATGCACGGATTCGGGAGCGGACGGATCCACGGACGTCACGAGATTGCGGTAGATCTCGTCCGCCATGAAGGGTACGAAGGGCGCCGCGATCTTCGCCACCGTCACGAGGGCGGTCCAGAGGGTCATATACGCCGCGACCTTGTCCTCCGTCATCTCCGTGCCCCAGTACCGCTCGCGGCAGCGGCGCACATACCAGTTGGAGAGCTCGTCCACGCAGTCGTACAGGGCTGCGGCGGCTTCCGGGATGCGGTAATTCCCGAGATGCGCGTCCACGGTCTTCACCGCGGTGTTCACAACGGACAGGGCGTACCGGTCCATGACGGTCAGCGCGCAGTCTCCGAGGCTGTACTTCGTCGGATCGAAGGAATCGATGTCGGCGTACAGCACATAGAACGCGTAGGTGTTCCACAGGGTGCCGAGGAACTTCCGCTGCCCCTCCATCACGGCTTTCGCGGAGAAGCGGGACGGCAGCCACGGCGCGCTGTTCGTGTAGAAATACCAGCGGATCGCGTCCGCGCCGAAGGTTTCGAGCGCCTCGAACGGATCCACGGCGTTGCCCTTGGACTTCGACATTTTCTGCCCATTCTCGTCCTGCACATGGCCGAGGACGATCACGTTCCTGTATGGCGAGCAGTCAAAGAGGAGCGTCGAGATCGCCATGAGCGAATAGAACCATCCGCGGGTCTGGTCCACGGCCTCGCTGATGAAGTCCGCCGGGAACTGCGCCTTGAATTTGTCTCCGTTCTCAAAGGGATAGTGATGCTGCGCGAAGGGCATGGAGCCGGAGTCGAACCAGCAGTCGATGACCTCCGGCACACGGCGCATCTCGCCGCCGCATTCCGGGCAGACGAGGGTCACGGCGTCGATATAGGGCCGGTGCAGTTCGATGTCCTCCGGGCAGTTCTTCGACATGGATTTCAGTTCGGCAACGGATCCGATGGCATGGCGGCATCCGCAGGAGCATTCCCAGATGTTGAGGGGCGTGCCCCAGTAGCGGTTCCGGGAGATCGCCCAGTCCTGCACGTTTTCCAGCCAGTCCCCGAAGCGCCCCTTGCCGATGGACGCGGGGATCCAGTTGACGGTGTTGTTGTTCCGGATGAGGTTGTCGCGCACGGCGGTCATCCGGATATACCAGGATTCGCGGGCATAGTAGATCAGGGGCGTGTCGCAGCGCCAGCAGTGCGGGTAATCGTGCTCGAACTTCGGCGCGTCGAAGAGCTTGTTCTTGTTTCTCAGATCCTCGAGGATCAGCGGGTCCGCCTTCTTCACGAACACGCCGGCATAGGGCGTCTCGGCCGTCATATGGCCCGCGCCGTCCACGAACTGAACAAAGGGCAGGTCGTACTTCTTCCCGACGCGGGAGTCGTCCTCGCCGAACGCAGGCGCGATATGCACGATGCCGGTGCCGTCGTCCATCGTGACGTATCCGTCGCAGGTGACGAAATGGCCCTTTTTCTTCTGCTTCGCGGCAGCTTCCGCGGTGCAGGCCCAGAGAGGCTCGTATTCCCGGTATTCCAGGGCGGAGCCGGGCATTTCTTCGAGGATCTCGTACGCGGGGGCGTCGTCGGTCTTCAGCTTGCCGAGGACCGTGTCGAGCAGGGCTTTCGCCATGTAGTACACATACCCGTCGGCGGCCTTCACCTTCGCGTAGGTCTCTTCCGGATTGACGCAGAGCGCGACGTTGGACGGCAGGGTCCACGGAGTCGTCGTCCACGCGAGGAAATACGCGTCCTCTCCCACTACCCGGAAGCGCACCACCGCGGAGCGCTCCTTCACGGTCTTGTAGCCCTGCGCCACCTCCTGCGCGGACAGCGGCGTCCCGCAGCGAGGGCAGTAGGGGACGATCTTGAAGCCCTTGTAGAGAAGGCCCTTGTTCCAGATCTCCTTCAGCGCCCACCACTCGGATTCGATATAGTCGTTCTCGTAGGTCACGTAGGGATGCTCCATATCGCACCAGAAGCCGACGGTGCCGGAGAAGTCCTCCCACATGCCCTTGTATTTCCAGACGCTTTCCTTGCACTGGTTGATGAACGGCTCGAGCCCGTACTGCTCGATCTGTTCCTTGCCGTCCAGTCCCAGCTTCTTTTCCACTTCGATCTCCACCGGGAGCCCGTGGGTGTCCCAGCCGGCCTTGCGCGGGACGTCGGAGCCCTTCATCCACCGGTAGCGCGGGATCAGGTCCTTGATCACGCGGGTGAGCACATGGCCGATATGGGGCTTGCCGTTCGCCGTCGGCGGTCCGTCGTAGAACGTATAGCCCGGACGTCCCTCGCTCTCGAGAAGCTGTTTTCTGAAGATCCCGTTTTCATTCCAGAATTTCAGGGTTTCCTTCTCCCGCTCCACGAAATTCAGGTTCGTGTTTACTTTTTTGTACATAAATCCTCCTGATGCCAATCCGTTTCCAAATCGCCCAATCTTTTGTGTGAAAACAAAAAACCCGGAGCCAGTCCGGGACAAAAAAAGCTCGACCACCCGCACGCGCGATACGGTTCCCCTGTAACGGAGGGATTCCGGCTCGGGCTTGCGGGGACCCGCTCACCCTGCGGCTCGGGAGTGATTTTCGCGCGCTGCCGCGTACCGGGATTCCACCGTCCCCGGCTCTCTGTAACGCCGCCCCCGGAATTCCGGGACGCCTACTCGTTCCGTCGTGGCCTTTTTATTATACAAGAGATATTATAAATCAATCCAAGGCGAAAGTCAAGGGCATGGATTCGGAAAAATCCCCAAAACCCTTGAAAATCTGCGGCTTTTATGGTAACATAGTGAATAAAGGACGGACCGGATTTTCCGCGTCTCCGTCTTCACTTCACAGAAACACATGAAAGGCGGTATTCCCATGACCTCCCGCAAGACATGGCCGCTCGCCCTTTCCGTCGGTCCCGGCGCGATGAAGGCCGAAGCGTTCGACGCGCTCGCCGCAGCCGGCATCCGGGAACTGGAGCTTTCCTCCGGAGCCGTCGCTCCCTTTTACACAGAACTCGATTTTCCGCATAAAGCCCGGGAGATCACTTCTCTCGCAGAATCCCGCGGCGTGAGGATCTCCTCAGTCCATCTCCCCTTCGGCCCGTTTGCCGAAATCGACCCCGCCGCCCGGGAAAAATCCGTCCGGGACCATGTCGTCAGCCTCCAGACGGAGCTGCTGAACGCCGCGGGGGAAGCCGGGATCGGTCTGGCGGTCATCCACCCGTCGGGCGAGCCGTACCGGGAGGAGGAACGCGCGGAAAGACTGGAACTGGCTGCGGACACCATAGCCCGCGTGACGGAATCCGCGAACGCTGCCGGCGTGACCCTGTGCCTCGAAAACCTTCCGCGCACCTGTCTCTGCCGCACCTCCGACGAAATGCTGTACTTCCTCGGACGAATCCCGGACCTGCGCGTGGTCTTCGACACGAACCACAGCCTGACGGAGGACAACGTGCACTACATCCGCGCCGTAGGAGAAAAGATCGTCACGCTGCACGTATCGGACTACGATTTCATCGACGAAAAGCACTGGCTGCCCCTCGAGGGAAAGAACGACTGGCCCGCGATCCTCGGCGCGCTCGAGGAGGTCGGGTACGCCGGACGCTTTCTCTACGAGTCGGGGGCCGGCCGGCCCTATCAGGACATCGCCGACAATTACCGGAAGCTGCTCGGCTGATCCCGGCAGCGGAAAAAGGAGAACGATATGCTGAAACATCAGCCCTGGCTCAGATACGGAAAAGATATCCGTGTGGAATACGAACAGTGCCTCAGAGAGGGACGGAGCGTGGAAGGGTACGAAGGGGTCGTGAACGCCTTCTGCGCCATGGACGACGAAACCGTGCGCCGGAACGAGCCCGCTCTGGAAGCGCTCGGCCTCGCCATGGCGAACGAACCGATCCCGGACAGCTTCCCCTATGAGGAGCCGTCGGACCTTCCGTCCATCCTCGCGGCTTCGCCCTCCGCCGCAGCCGCTCCCGTCCTTCCGGATCTTCCGGACGACGAGGCGCTCATGGACAGGCTGTCCGGCGCGTGGATCGGGCGGATCGCGGGATGCCTGCTCGGCAAGCCCGTCGAGGGATGGAAGCGCGACCTGCTCTGGCCCGTCCTCAAAGCCACGGACAACTATCCGATGAAGAAGTACATCCGGAAATGCGAATTCACGCCGGAGCTCGTGAAGGAATACAATCTCTGGACGGGCGCGTGCTTCGCCGACAACGTAAAGTACGCTTCCCCGGTGGACGACGACACCAACTACACCACCTTCGCGCTCAAGCTGGTCTCCCGCTACGGACGGGATTTCACACCCGCCGACGTCGCCGAAGGATGGCTCGCGTGGATCCCTGCGTTCGCTACCTGCACGGCGGAGCGCGCCGCGTACCGGAACATCGCCGCGGGGCTTCTCCCCCCCGAAACCGCCTCGCATAAAAACCCCTACCGCGAATGGATCGGCGCGCAGATCCGCGGGGACTTCTTCGGATACATCAATCCCGGCGATCCCCGCACGGCTGCCGAAATGGCGTTCCGGGACGCGTCGATCTCCCATGTGAAGAACGGCATCTACGGAGAGATGTTCATCGCCGCCATGATCGCCGCGGCCGCCGCGGAACAGGACATCCGCGCCGTCATCGAGGCGGGGCTCGCCTATATCCCCTCAAAATCCCGCCTTACCGCCGACGTGCGCGAGATCGTCGCGCTGTACGACGCCGGAAAGACCGCGGACGAGATCATCGCCCACATCCACACCCGCTTCAACGAATACTCCGGCAACGACTGGTGCTACACCAATTCCAACGCCATGATTGTCACGATGGCCCTGCTCTGCGGGGGAGGGGATTTCGGCGCGAGCATCTGCCTGGCAGTCCAGTCCTGCTTCGACACCGACTGCAACGGCGCGACCGTCGGCTCGATCATCGGCATCCGGAACGGCGAGCGGGGGATCGATCCCTACTGGTACGCCCCCTTCGAGAAACGCCTGTACACCTCCATCGAAGGGTACAATCTGGTGGACATCCCGCAGCTTGCGAAGGCCACCTTCGAACTGGCAAAAAAGTAAAAACCGCACCGCAAAAAAAGACCGCCGCGCTGCTCCTCTCCGGGGCGTGCGCGGCAGTCTGCGGCGTCAGGTCTGCGGTTTCTGATCGCTGTCCGGGAACGCGTCGATCTCCTGTTCCACGTGGTTCAGGACGTTTTCGAAGGATTCCAGCTGGCGTTTGCTGAAGTTTTCCTCTAAACGCAGGACATATTCCCTCAATCCGTCCTCGTACAGACCGATGTAATTATAGTATTTCGGAGTCAGCGTCAGACGGAATTCCCTCTTGTCGTCCTCCGAGGCTTCCTTCATCACATATCCCTTCTGGATCAGCGACGCGACCTTGTAGGACGCGCCGGGACGGGAGATGCCGAGGAAATCCGCGAATTCGCTGATGGTGGGGGAACCGAGCGCGTGGATCACCTCCACGGCGAAGACCTCCATGGCGGTCAGGCTTCCTTCGCGTTCCTTGATGATGGAGAACAGCCGCTTGTAAAAATTCAGACGGATTTTGTCGCTGATGCGGATGATATGATTTTCAAGCATGGGCTTCGTCCTTCCTCCCGCCGCGCATGCGACCCGTTCCGGTTAAGCCGGATCATTGTCAAACGATGGGGTTATTCTATCACCAACCACCCCGGCAGTCATGCCGTTTCCATGAATGAATCATGAATTTTCTTTCAAAGCCTGCTGCTCATAACGATCCGCGCGAACGCGCGCCGGGCCCGGAGCTTCTGCGCATCGTCTGCATGCTCATGATCCTCACGAGCCACTTCTTCGTGCACGGAAAAGTGCTCGGGGTCCTCCGTCCGACGGACGTGAACTTCCATATCGGATGGTACATCGAGGCGTGCTGTTACGTGATGGTGAACTGCTTCGTGCTCATCACGGGATATTACCAGTCCGCCTCCTCCTTCAAGCTGAAAAAGCTGCTCCTGCTTTGGGGCCAGATCGATTTCACCTCCGGAGCGGTGTACCTGCTCCTGTGCGCCGCGAAGCTGAGCGAATTCACCTGGAGCGGGTTTTTTACGGCAGCCGCAGCGGTGACGGGACAGAGATACTGGTTCGCTACGGCGTACGTGTTCCTCTACGCCCTCTCCCCCCTGCTCAACCGCGCCCTGCGGGACCTCGGCCGGAAGGAGCATCTGATCGCCTGCGCCGCGCTGTGGGGGCTCTTCGTGATCGGACGGAACTTCGTCTACTGGCAGGATTTCGCCAATCTCCACGGCGGATACTCGTACACCTCGTTCATCGTGCTCTACGTGACGGCGGCGTATTTGCGAAAATACCCGCCGAAAAAAAGGCGCTGGCTCCTTTGGTACTTTGTCCTCTCCGCCGTGACCGCCGGTTCGCGCATCCTGATGACCGTCTTGTACTACCGGTTCAAATTCTCCTCCGACTATCTCAAGGTCTTCATGCAGTACAACTCCGTGACGGTGGTCGCAGCGTCCGTCTGTTTCTTCCTCTTCTTCCTGAATCTGAAAATCAAGGGCAGGTTCCCGCGCGCGCTGATCTCCTTCTTCGCGCCTCTGACCTTCGGCGTATACATCATCCACGAGCACCGGGATCTGCGCTCGCCCCTCTGGGATCGGCTGAAACCGTATGAGGCGGCAAAGTCCCCGAAGATGTTCCTCATGCTTGCCGCTACGGTGCTCGGCCTCTTTTTCGCCTGTTCCCTTCTGGAATTCGTCCGCCGGTGCCTCTCCCGCCTGTGCCGCATCCCCGATCTCTTCGGCCTGGCGGCAGACTGGATGGGAAGAGCAGCCCGGCGGCTTCTGAAACGCTTTCTGCCACGGGAGGAATCATGCAAACCTACGACAAAGCAAGAATCGACCGGCTCAGGGAACGAGCCCTGAAGCCCGTCATCTCCTACGACGAGTTTTACTGCTTTTTCAACGCCGCCTTCTATGACGGATACGGCAATCCCAGCTTCAAGCGCAGGCTGGCCGACGCCGTCCGGAACGCGTATTCCGCATGGACCGTCGGCATCGAGCCCGGGGAGCTGATCGTGGGACGTCCCTGCTTCCGCACGCATACGCCGGAAGAGGAGGAGCGCTTCCGCCGCGCGAACGAAGCCGCGCGCTTCTCCCACTGCCCGGTCGGACAGGATTCCCACATGGCGATCGACTATCCCCGCCTGCTCTCCCTCGGCACCTCCGGGATCGCGGCCATGATCGACGGGTATATCGCCGCGCTCGATCCCTCCGATCCGGAATCCGTCCGGAAAGAGGATTTTTATCTCAGCGCGAAGACCTGCCTCGAGGGCGTGGAGATCCTCGCTGACCGGTACGCCGACCTGGCGGAGGAACTTGCGGAACGGGAGCCGGATCCGAAGCAGGCGGAAGAATACCGTACGATCGCGCATATCTGCCGCAGGGTGCCGAAATATCCGGCGGAAAGCTTCCGGGAAGCCGTGCAGTCCGCGGCGTTCGTCACCTACGCGATATCCGTCAAGCCCCTGCGCCCGTCCATGCTGCAGTTCCAGCTCGGCCATCCGGACCGCTGGCTCCTGCCGTACTATGAAAAAGACATGGCTGCCGGCACTCTGACCGATTACGACGCGCAGACCCTGGTGGACTGCCTCTGCGTCCAGATCAACCGGCGCGTGCCGAACGGACTGTCCTGCGGCCTCATGGTCGGCGGTTCCCTTCCGGACGGGACCCCCGTTTCCAATCCCCTCACCAAAATGTTCCTTGAGGCCATCCGCCAGGTCAGCCTCGTCTATCCGTCGGTAGGTCTCTGCGTCGCGGACGGCACGCCGGAGGACGTACTGGAACTCGGACTGCGGATCCTTTCGGAGGGGCACTCGCATCCCGCCCTCTTCGGGGACGCCACCGTGCAGAAGGGCCTGACGCACTACGGGCTGACGGAGGAAGAATCGGCGGAATACATCCATTCGACCTGCGTGGAGATCACGCCCGTCGGCTGCTCGAACGTCTGGGTTGCCAGTCCCTACATGAACCTGCCCGGCGAAATGCTCTCGGTCTTTCCGTCCGACGAAAGCGACGCGCCCGCCGACATGGACGCCTTCATCGATCGGTATTTCGGGCACATCGCCGCCCGCATCGCGGAGAACTGCCGCAGGGAAAGCCTGTACCGCTTTGAACGCGCGAAATACTGTGCCGATCCGCTGGTGTCCTGCTTCGTGCGGGACTGCCTCGAGCGCGGGGAAGACATCGAGGAAGGGGGAGCGCGGTACAACTGGATCATGCCGTCCTTTGTCGGCGTGGCGAATGCCGCGGACGCCCTCTACGCGATCCGGACGCTGATCTACGAACGGAAAGAAGTCACCTTCGCCGCATGGAAAAAAGCGCTCGACACCGACTACCGGGACGATCCCGCCCTGCTCGCCGCCGTCCGCGCTCTTCCGAAATACGGATCCGACGACCGCTCCCCCGGTTCTCCGGACGAATACGTCGGCCTGATCTCCCGGTTTCTGGCCGCGGAATGCGAAAAGCACCGCGTTCCTCTCTCCGACGGTCCCGGGGACCGCGCGAGCCGCCTCATCCCCTCCCTGTTCTGCTGGATCATGCACGATCATTTCGGACGCTCGACCGGCGCGACACCGGACGGACGGCACGCGGGCTTCCCCCTCGGCGACGGTTCCGGTCCCGCGCAAGGCAGGGAAGCGAACGGACCGACCGCCTCCGTGCTGTCCTCGACGTCATGGGAACACTGGCCCTTCATCGGCGGCGTGGCGGTCAACATGAAGTTTTCGAAATCCCTCTTCAGCGAAGAAAGCCTCGGCGTGATGAAGGCCATCGTGAAGACCTATCTCTCCCGCGGCGGGTTCGAGCTGCAGATCAACGTCACGGACCGCGGGACGCTCGAAAAAGCGCGCGCCTGTCCGGAGGAATACGCCGATCTGGTCGTCCGCATCGGAGGGTACAGCGACTATTTCACCCGCCTGTCCCCCACCATGCAGGAGGAGGTCATCCTCCGCACCGAGCACGGGATCTGAGGTGGCGTCTCCGGATCAAAAGCCGATAAACACGGAAAATATAAAACGTCACAAGGAGGAAACACATGAACCGCAAACCGATTTCCCGCATTCTCTGTCTGCTGCTCTCCGCGCTGCTCTCCTTCTCCGCGCTCGCCTGCGCGAACGGAAGCACGGACGAAGCCGACACCTCGGCCGTTCCTTCCGGCGACATCGCTGCGGAAACTCCGGAGGAGACCGAAAAGCTCTACCTCGACAATCTGCCCGAAACCATGGACTGGGACGGATACGAAGTGCGCTTCCTCACCGCCGAGGAAACCCACTCCGTCCAGCTGGACGACGACAACGCCACCGGCAACAATCCGCTCGACGCCACGATCTACGACGCGTACTGGCGCAGGAACGAAGCCCTCTTGTCCCGCATGAACGCGTCGCTCAAGCTCTGCGAGAAAACGGGTTACGGAAGCTTTTCCGCCGCCGCCACCCAGTCCGTCACGGCAGGGAGCGACGACTACGACGTCTTCTGCGGCCACACCCGCTTCAATGTCGCGCTGGCGGCGTCCGGAGCCGTCATGAAGATGAACGAAAACGGCTTCATGGACACCATCGACATCTCCGCCCCCTACTGGAGCCAGCTCTACATCGAAAACATCAACTACAAGGACAATATCTACTGGATCACCGGCGACCTGACGCATACCTTCATCTCCATCATCTACGCCATGTTCGTCAACGGGACCGTATGGAACGACTATTTCCCCGGCGAGAACGTCTACGACCTTGTGTTTGAGGGGAACTGGACGCTCGACAAGATGAGCGAGCTCTGCGAGAACGTCTATCGGGATCTCAACGGCAACGGCGAGGTGGACAAGAATGACGCATTCGGCGTGGTCATGCAGAAGGGCCACACGCTGAACGGCATGGTGTTCGCCTCCGGCATTACGTACACCGGAAGGGACGACGCCGGAGAGTACGCGGTCATATTGAACAACGAGCACACGGTGGACGCCTTCAACAAGCTGCACGCGATCTTCTACGACACGAATTACGGCATCATGCTCGAGAACGCCGAATTCGACGGAACGGCGGTCGACATGTTCACGGGCGACCGGCTGCTGTTCTGTCCATACACCATCGGTCTTGCCGGCAACGAGAAGGTCCGCAACATGGAATCCGACTTCATGATCCTCCCGCTTCCGAAATATGACGAACAGCAGGAGACCTACCGCGTCAACCAGTATGACGGCGTGCCGATCTACGGATGCCCGATCACGCTGCCGACCGACCGGGTCCCGATGATCTCCGCTATACTCGAGGCGGACTGCTCCATGACGTCGAAGTTCGTCATCCCCGCCTATTACGACCTTGCGCTGAAGAACAAATACAGCCGCGACGCCACCACCGCGCAGATGATCGACCTGATCCACGACAGCATCACGGCGGACTTCTGCTTCTACTGGGGCGACTCGGTCGGAGGCCTCATGGACGTCTTCTACTCGAACATCCAGAACGATGAGATCGCTTCCACGCTGAAAAAGAACGAGAAGGTCTGGGCAAAGACCCTCTCGAAGCTGATCGGGAAACTGGAAGGATAAAGGAAGGAAAGGCTGCGCCTTTGAAATCTATTATATGTCCTGCGCGGAAATCGGCTGAAAGCCGAGTTCCATGGTGTTCTGCGAAGCAGACACCGGGCGGACGGCACGGATCCGGGAACGAAAGGCTGCGCCTTTCGGATCTCATTGAAATGTCCTGCGCGGACGGCGGCACGGGGGACCATCTCAGGCCGAAGGTCCCCTGTGCGGGTCCCTTGGCCCGATGGCATAAACCACAGCTCGTCCGTTCAGTCATAATT
>JAEEGL016889178.1_pt1 | contig 13395 bp, 13 predicted proteins | sample 9134231 | NCBI WGS metagenome assembly JAEEGL01 (sample SAMN16246548, study PRJNA631951) | gut metagenome | biome: gut microbiome; feature: rumen; material: fiber-attached | host: Bos | place: Iran: Karaj | collected 2018-10 | reverse complement strand
TGTAATTAATTATAGAAAATTGAAATCAAAAGTCATTGACAAAAAGAATAAAATATAATACTATTATAGTAGCGTAACACAATGTTACGTAGCACTTTTACAGTATATAAGTGAAAGTGCAAACCAAACCCCCTGAAGGAGAGCGTTGCTCTCCATTTTTTTGTATTTACAAGGAAAAATGGACATCGTAATTTTACCTAGGTGATATTTAGGTGATAATTGTAATTATAAATCACTAGAAGGAGGTATATATTATGAATATTTTATTAGAATAAAAATGTATAATATTAAAAATACTTGATATATAAGATGGTGTAAAAGCCATCTTTCTTAGTATAATAATTAAAGGAGTGATTAATTATGGGAAGATTTAGAATATTAATTGGGGATATTACATCAGATGAAATATTAGATGGACACGATCTTATTATAAATCCAACAAATCCACAAATGGTTGCTGGAGCAGGAGTATCAGGAGCTATTTTTAAAAAGGCTGGAGTAAATGAGTTAGAGAGATATACTCAAGAGTACTATGATATTAATTATTTTTCTGATAATTATAAAGAAGAAAATATTATGAAAATTGGAGATACTAGAATAACTCCAGGTTTTAAACTAAATATGGATATAATGTTTGTTCAAGGACCTAAAAAGTTTGAAAATGATAATTCAATAGAATTATTAAAAGATACATATAATAATCTTTTAAGAAAAATAAAAGAAAGAGGATATAAAAATGTTTTAATTCCTAGTCTTGGTACTGGTGATTATGGTTTTAAACACGAAGAAGTTGGTTATATAGTAAAAGAATTAATAAGTAACTTTGTAAAAGAAAACGGTGTTAATGTTGATATAGTTTTATATAGTGAAAATGATAAGAATTATTATATTTAATAAGGAGAGATGATATGACAAAAGAAGAAAATATAGTATTAAATATCCTCTTGGATCATATACTGGATGGCTGTAGGTCTTGTATAATTGATTGCTATGAAGAAGATGATGAAAGATTAAAAAAACTTAAAGCAAGAGTTCAATATGAGATGGTAGAAAAAAACGCTAAGATGACGGATAAGGAATTTGATGGTCTACTATTTGAAGTACTAGACTTCCTAAATTCTGGATATCGATTTAGTGAAACATATGATAATTGTATGATGGCAAAGTTAATAGATGATTTATTTAATGATCCTGTATTTCAAAAATATAATAAGATATATGAAGAAGAAGGAAAAATAGATAGAAAACTTCTTATAGAATTAGCAAAGAAACACAAAAAACTATTAGATCATCTAAAAATAGCATATATGATGGATAAAAATGATTTAATAAGTACTAAATATTCAGATGACGATTTATCATATTTAAGTGTTTATTATGATTCACGAAAAGAACAATTAGAAGAAGTATTTAAAGTATTAGAGGTATATAATGAATGAGAAGAAGAAAGTAATATTAAATAATCTATAGATGAGGTGTATTTTATGATTTATGTAACTGGTGATTGCCACGGTGATTTTTCTAGATTTGAAAAAGAAAGGTATTCTAATTTAACTAAAAATGATTATGTCATTATATGTGGTGATTTCGGTGGAATTTGGCACGATAAGATGATACCAAGACAAGAAAAGAAGAATCTTAAAGATTTATCTAAAAAGAGTTTTACAACCTTATTTTGCGACGGAAATCACGAGAACTTTAATAGATTAAATAAGTATCCCATTATTAAATGGCACGGTGGAAAAGTTCATAAGATTACTAATTCAGTATTTCATTTGATAAGAGGGGAAATATATGAAATAGAAGGAAAGAAAATATTTGTCTTTGGTGGAGCAGAATCTCACGATATTAAAGATGGAATAGTAAATATCAATGAATATAATAAAATAGAAAAATTAAAAAAGAAACACGCAGCCTTTCGAATTAGAAATGTTAACTGGTGGGATTTAGAAATGCCACAAAAGGAAGATTTTGAAAATGGTTTAAAGAATTTAGAAGAATATAATTTTAAAGTAGATTATATTGTTTCTCATTGTGCACCTACTAGCATTCAAAATTATATTAATAAATATTATCCAATTAATCAATTAACTGATTATCTAGAAGAAATAAAAGAAAAGGTAATATTTAAAAAATGGTATTTTGGACATTATCATAAAAATAATATAGATCAGTTTGATAAGTACAAATGCTTATATGAATTAATAATAGAGATGAAATAATAGTAATTATCAAAGAACAAGTGTAACTCAGCCTTAAACCCTGTTTTCGGGGCATTTGCTGACACTTTATTTACACAAGAGGCTAATTATACATTGTAAAGTAAATTGCTGATAGAGAACCTTTAAAACAGGTTCTTTTATTTTTAATTAAGGTGCTGAAAAAAATGGCAAAATATGGTATTATTATTTTATAAGGTCATAATACTGTTCTGGAGGTGTACATAATGAGTGATGTTGAATACAAAAAAAAGATAAAAGAGTTCATTGAGAGATGGACTGGAAAAGGATATGAAAAAGGTGAATCTCAAAAGTATTGGATAGATTTATTAGAAACATTATTTGATATAAAAAATGCATCCGAGTTTATTTCTTTTGAGGATACAGTTCATATTGATAAAGCGACTGGATTCATAGATGCGTTTATACCTTCTACGAAAGTTTTAATAGAACAAAAATCTATAGATAAAGATTTAAGAAAGGCTATCAAGCAATCAGATGGGTCTTTACTAAATCCTTTTCAACAAGCAAAAAGATATTCTGCTGAATTACCATATGATGATAGACCTAGATGGATCGTAACTTGTAATTTTAAATCATTACTAATATATGATATGAATAATCCAAATGGTGAACCTGAAGAAGTATTATTAAAAGATTTAGTAAAAGAATATTATAGATTAGAGTTTTTAGTAAACTCTAAAAGTGATCACATAAAAAAAGAGGAACAGTTATCATTTAAAGCAGGTGAATTAGTTGGTAAATTATATGATGCTTTTTCTAAACAATATAAAGATTTATCACAAGAATCGTCTCAAAAATCATTAAATGAATTATGTGTTAGATTAGTATTCTGTTTATATGCAGAGGATGCTGATTTATTTGGAAGAAAAAATGCATTTCACGACTTCTTAAATAAATATACTGATTTAGGATTAATGAGAAAAGCATTGATTGATTTATTTAAAATATTAGATACGCCTTTAAAAGAAAGAGATCCATATTTAGAAGAAGAATTAAATCAATTTCCATATGTTAATGGTGGATTATTCTCAAATGAAAATATAGAGATTCCATCATTTACAGAAGAAATAAGAAATATACTGTTAGCAAAAGCAGCTGATGACTTTGATTGGTCTGAAATATCTCCAACTATATTTGGTGCTGTATTTGAATCTACATTAAATCCTGAGACAAGAAGATCAGGTGGTATGCATTATACATCTATAGAAAATATACATAAAGTTATAGATCCATTATTCTTAGATGAATTAAGAATTAAATTAAATGAAGCAGAGGCATACAAAAACGAAAAGACTAGAAATGATGCCTTAAGAAAGTTCCAAGAATATATTGGAAGTCTTACATTCTTTGATCCAGCCTGTGGGTCAGGTAATTTCTTAACAGAAACATATCTATCGTTAAGAAGATTAGAAAATGAAGCTATAGAAACTATATCTCACGGACAAATGATGTTAGATGTAGAAGATATAATAAAAGTTAGTATAAATCAATTCTATGGTATTGAGATAAATGACTTTGCGGTAACTGTAGCTAAAACTGCACTATGGATAGCAGAATCACAAATGTTAAAGAAGACAGAGGAAATAATCCATATGGATATAGACTTCTTACCATTAAAAACATATGATAATATCCACGAAGGTAATGCCTTAAGAATTGACTGGAATGATGTTATTCCTAGCAATAAATGTAGTTATTTGGCAGGAAATCCACCATTTATTGGAACTAAACTAATGACAGAATCACAAAGAGAAGATAGAAATATTATTTTTAAATCTGATGAATTTGGTAAACTTGATTATGTTTGCTGCTGGTATAAAAAAGCGTCTGATTATATGAAAAATACTAAAATAAAAGCAGCATTAGTTTCTACTAATAGTATTTGTCAGGGTGAACAAGTTCCATTATTATGGTCACATCTATTTGATGAAGGAATAAAAATAATTTTTGCACATAGAACCTTCAGATGGGATAGTGAAGCAAATTTAAAAGCACGTGTTCATTGCATTATTGTTGGTTTCAGTTATGAAGATGTAGAAGAAAAAATTATTTTTGATAATGGTAAAATAAACAAAGTTAAAAGAATAAACGGTTATTTAATAGATGCTCCACATATTGAGATTAATAAAACTCAAAAATCGTTATTTAATGCACCAGAAATGGTAAAAGGATCACAATTAATAGATGGTGGATATTATTTATTTACGCCAGAAGAAAAGAAGGATTTTATAAGCAAGTATCCAGAAAGTGAACCATATTTTTATAAGTACATAAATGCAGATTCATTTTTAAATAATAGGGAAGAAAAATTTTGTATGTGTTTAAAAAATTGCCCTCAGTCCTTAATTAAGAATTGTAAAGGAATATATGATCGAGTTCAAAAAGTTTATGAATATAGAAATAATAGTACTGCTGAATCAACTCATAAGTTAAAAGATAGACCTAGTGAATTCTTTATTACAAACATTCCAAGTGGTAATAGTATGTTAGTCCCAGTTGTTTCATCAGAGAGAAGAAAATATATTCCTATAGGGTTCATAAAAGAAAATGTTATCTATACAAATGCGACAAACTATGTTGATAATGCTACATTATATGATTTTGGTATATTTATTTCAAATGTTCATATGGCTTGGATGAAGACTTTCGCTGGAAGATTAAAGAGCGATTATAGATATTCAAAAGATTTGGTTTATAATACTTTCCCATTACCTAATCCAACTGAAGAACAAAGAAAGAAAGTAGAATCAACTGCAAAAATGATACTAGATGCTAGGGATAAATACCCAGATAGTTCATTATCGGATTTATATGATGAAGTAGCAATGCCACCAGAACTAAGAAAAGCACATCAGTTAAATGATATTGCAGTATGGGAAGCATATGGAAAAAAATGGGATAAAAGATCAGAATCGGAGTGTATCTCTTGGTTAATGAAATTATACGAAGAAAAAATAAAAGAAATAGAGGAGAAATAATATGGCGAATTTTGAAGTAAATAATGTTAAAGTTAGTACGCTTTTAGAGTTTATAAAAGATGGTACTATTGCTATCCCAGAAATACAAAGACCATTTGTATGGGACACTACAAAAGTAAGAAATTTAATTGACTCTTTATATAAAGAATATCCTGTTGGATATATAATAACTTGGAAGAGTCCAGATGTTAAATTAAAAGATGGCACATCATCAGAGGGGAAACAGATACTTATAGATGGTCAACAAAGAGTAACTGCTTTGACTGCTTCTTTATTAGGACAAGAAGTATTAGATGAAAACTATAAGAAGAAGAAAATAAAAATAGCATTTAATGTTTTAACAGAGGAATTTCAAACAAATAACCCTGCTATTGAAAAGCAAGAGGAATGGATATCTGATATCTCAGAATTTATGAGAGATGATTTTAATACTTTTGAATTTATTAGTAACTATTCTAAAAAGTTTGGTATGGATGCTAATATGGTTAGTAATAGAATTACTAAATTAAGATCTATAAAAAATGTTTCTATTGGAAGAATAGAGTTAGGTTCTTCATTAGATATTGAAACAGTAACAGATATATTTGTAAGGATTAATTCTGAAGGTGTTGTTCTTTCTCAAGCAGATTTTGCTATGAGTAAGATAAGTGTTAATGAAGAATATCACGGAAATGATATAAGAAAAGCGATAGATTATTTCTGCCACTTCGCTAAAACACCTGTTGACTATGCAAATATAAAAGAAAATGATATTGATTTTAGTTCAAAAGAAATCTTTGATAAGATTAGTTGGGTAAAAGATTATAATGAAGATTTATATTTACCAAGTTATGTAGATGTATTAAGAGTTGCTTTTACTTATAATTTTAAAAGAGGAAAATTACAAGATTTAGTTAGTTTATTATCTGGTCGTGATTTTGAAACAAGAGAATATAAAGAAGAAATAGTTGCTGAAAGTTACAGTAAATTATATGAAGGTGTTAGACAGTTTATAAATCAAAGTAATTTTGAAAGATATATAATGATACTTAAATCTGCTGGCATAATAGATGGAGATTTAGTAAGATCACAAAATGTACTTAACTTTGGATATATTTTATATTTATTATTAAGAGAAAAGAACGTAGCACCTGATAAGATAGAAACATTGGTAAGAAGATGGGTTGTTATGTCTATAATAACTCAGAGATATACATCTTCTCCAGAGTCTCAATTTGATTTAGATATTAGAAGACTAAATGAGGCAGAAGATATAGTACAATATATCAAAGAAGAAGAGGAAAGAAGATTAGGAGATACATTCTGGGATAATATTCTTGTAGAAGCATTTAACACTTCAGTGGCAAGTTCTCCTTATTGGAAGACATTTATAATAGCACAAATAAAATTAAATAATAGGGCATTCTTATCTAAAGATATAGATGTTAGAACATTGATAGAAGGAAGAGGAGATGTACACCATATTTTCCCTAAAGATTATCTACAAAAGAATGGTAAAGATAATAGATCAGTATATAATCAAATAGCAAACTTTGCTATGTTACAAACAGAAGTTAATATTCAAATTGGTAAGAAAGCACCAAATGAATATATGAAATCTATAATTAATCAATGTAATGGTCAAGAAAATAAATATGGGGCTATTAATACTATTGAGGATCTTCATAAAAATATGGCAGAGAACTGTATACCTGAATCATTTATTAATATGACAATAACTGATTACGAAGAGTTCTTAAAGGAAAGAAGAAAATTAATGGCTAAAAAGATAAAAGAATACTATGAAACTTTATAATATGAGATTAGCAACTGCTAATCTTTTATTTTTATATAGTATATGATATAATACCTGAAAAGGAAGTGATTTTATGGTTACTATTAAAACTAAGATTGCTAAAGAAGAGAAAAAGGTATTCAAAGAAAAAAATATTCTTGAATTAATAGATGATGATTTTACTTATGTTATTAAAGAAAGAGGAAAAGAGTATTATAACGATGGTAATATTCTAAACTGTTATAAGAGTAATGATGCATATTATGCTAAAGTAGAAGGATCATCTGATACTCCTTATAATGTTAGTATAGAATATGATAAAGATACAGGTTTTACATATGAATGTGATTGTCCATATGCATATCCTTGTAAGCACGAATATGCTGTTGCTCTAGCTATTCAAAATAAAGAATACGATGAAAAAACATTAAAACCAAATGTTCCTGAAAAGAAATATAAGATAAAAGATATTATTAAAGAAATACCAGCAGAAGAGTTGAAAAAATATATAATATCTAAAAAGTTTGATAGAACTTATATATTTGATACAAATGAATTTGAATCTCACTTCTGTAATTACTTTCCTAAACAAGGATATGATTACTACTATAATAAGTTATACAATCAATTAACATTAGGAATAGATTCAGAGTATTTAACAAGAGAATATCTAACAAGTGTAGAAAAATATATAGGTGCTAAGGATTATGAAAATGCATTTATTATAATAAAAGCAATTATTAATTCTTATTCAGAAACAGAATTGCTAGATGAAGTAGTTGATTATCTTCCTAAAATAGGAATGTTCTTAAGAGTAATATATAGAAAGAGTAATAAGTCTTTAAAAGACAGCATAAATAGTTGGACTAAATCACTTGAAAAAGAAGATTATTATAATAATGTATATTTGGAAGATATTATATTAACTATTAAGTAATATAGAGACAGGTCTTTATTGATCTGTTTTTTTTGTATCAAAATAACCGTATGTAGTAACTAGTATTAATAAGTATTGGCGTAAGAAGAAATATACGCTATTATACTTGTATCGAAAAAGACGAAGGTTATTTTTGATACAGGAGTGTATTATGAAAGAAGAATATGGATATTGTAGAATATCTAGACCAAAACAGTCTATAGAGAGACAAGTAAGGAATATATTAGATTTATATCCTAATGCATATATAGTTAAAGAAGTTTTTACTGGAACTAAAATAGAAGGAAGGAATGAGTGGAATAAACTATATAATATGGTTAAAAAAGATATAGGCAGCGGAAAAGAAGTAAGAATAATATTTGATTCGGTATCTAGAATGAGTAGAAACGAAGAAGAAGGATTTCTACTTTATAAAGAATTATATGAAATGGGAGTAGAATTAATCTTTATTAAAGAACCACATATAAATACTGAAACTTATAAGAAAGCATTAGATGTAGATATAAAAATGACAGGTACTAACGCAGATATACTACTAAAGGCGATTAAAGAATATTTAATAGAACTTGCTAAAGAACAAATAAGACTAGCATTTATACAAAGTGAAAAAGAAGTTATGGATCTTCGAAAGAGAACATCTGAAGGATTAAAGACTGCTAAATTAAATGGAAAGCAAGTAGGTAGAATAAATGGTAATAAGTATCCAACTAAAAAAGAAAAGAAGATGAAAGAAATAATATTAAGAACAAGTAAAGATTTTAATGGTGCTAATACAGATGTAGAAGTAATGCAATTAACTGGTATAAGTAGGAATACATTTTATAAATACAAGAAACAACTTATGTCATCTTTTTATATATTATAATAGGAGGTTATAATGGATGATTATGAAAAGAGTTTTTTGATAGGTAAAGAAGCAGTAAATAGATTATTAAGTTTCTTAGAAGAAAATGAAAAAAAATCTGAAGTTGAAGACATAAATACTTATATAGAACTCTTTGCTTTCTATCTTGAATGCTTAGAAGATGTATTACTGGTTGATTTTAAATTAGATACTTCTAAATACTTAATAGAAACAGAGGATAGATTTATATTTAGTATAAAGATTTATAAAAATTAGGAAGGAGAATAGGAATGTATTATACTACTAAAGAAGTTGCAGCATTATTAAATTATACTGATGAAACAATAAGAAGAAAAATTCGTAAAGGAGAAATCTCTGCTTTTAAAGTTAGAGATAAACTACAAATTCCTAAGGATGAAGTTGAAAAATATTTAAATAGTATAGTTAGTGGTAAAGATGTAACTGAAGAAAACAAAAATGAAATAGTAAAAAGTTTATTAAATAATTAATATTTTACTTGATATAACAGGGTGTTCTAGAGAACATTCTGTTTTTTGTTGTCTTTTTATATATTATTATGAGTGGATAAAAAACACTCAAAATTTTGTGAAAGGAGGAAGTCTAATGAGCATCGTTGATAATTATCACTCTATCGAGGAAGGCATCTATTATTGCCAGCCTTACGGAATAGTTAACAATGGAGACAAGATTTGCTTTCTTGTTATTTATCAGGATAGGGATGCGTTAAAAAAAATTAGCGTAAATTATGTTTTCTCAGAAAAAAGTTTTAATATAACTTTTGAGGAAATAATAACTTTACTGGAGATGGCAGGTATGCCAATAGATTCACTTACTTTAAGTAAATTATTTAGTAAGGATCTTACATACCTAACATCAGTATGTAATCAATATCTGCTAAATAGAAAACTATGTTTAGATGTTTCTATTAATAAAAGAAACTATAAGCAATTAAGACTTTTTTTAAGATAGTTGATTACATATAAAAAGGTTGATAGTTTGAAAAATGTTATGAAAAAAATGTTATGTTAGGAAAGTTAGTTCTTAGAGGCTATCTAGACATACACACACCCTAACAAACATTCAACCAATGATAGCCTCTAAGAACGAGAATCAATTTAGATATTGCACAGGAGGTAATAATAAATGAGGAACAGAAGAAGCATAGAATACAGATATGGTAAAAGAAGTAGAAGTCCTAAACTAGATGATGACCAATGGACTGATTACTATGAAAGAAGAATAGACTACTTTAATCAGTACGTAATAGGATATATGGTTAGCATATTTAGGAAATATGGTAAAGTTAATTCAGTAATGAAATACATAGACAAAATAGCATTAAAGAATGCATTTAAAACATTATACGAGATATGGCATATAGGAAAGAAACACGGATTAAATGATCCAAGAACATATAATACAGATGTAGGTATAGATACAAGCATATTTGATAAGTCTACCGGTATAGATGGAATAGGAATAGAAGAATATAATGAAAATAGAGATAAGAACATCAGTGTACTATATAATAAGTTAATTAATAATAAATATAGAATGAAGCTAGTGAAAAGAATATATATACCAAAAGATGAAATTAAAGATGAAAATGGGAAAGTAGTTATAAAATACAGACCATTAAGCATAGCATGCATTGAAGATAGTATATTGCAAATAGCATTGCTATATCAAATAATAGTACCTATAACAGAAGAAATATATGTTAATGAATCATTTGCATATAGACCAAGAAGGTCAGTAAATGATGCAATAAAATATCTAGAAGAAATTAACAGTAAAGAAGATATCAAATACATTCTAGCAGTAGATATAAAGTCATTCTTTGATAATATAATTCAAGATAAGCTAATAGAAATGGTTAAAGAAATAATACCAGATGGTAAATTCCTAAAGATTATCAAGATCATAATAGAAACAGAATACTATGATGTTAAAGATAAAGGAATACATAAACCTAATAAAGGCATATATCAAGGAATCAATATAGCACCAGTTCTAGCTAATCTATACTTACATAATGTAATCGATACCTGGTATAAGGGTATTGATACTAAAGATAAGATATATATGATTAGATACGCAGATGATGTAATGATTCTAACAAAGAATTATGAAGATGTTATAACGACCAAAGAAGAAATAAAGAATAGGTTCGAAGATTATGGTTTAACGATGTCAGAAGAGAAAACTGAAATAATAAACTTCGATGAGGAAACCATACCATATCTAGGATATTTGATAAAGAAGAACGGTAAGAAAATATATAAGTATATATCGGAGAAGACTATTAAAAGATATAAGAAGAAAGCAGATAAAATAATAAGTATATCTTTAATATGGTCAAATGAAACAAGAAGTAGACATACAACCAACAAAGATTATATTATAACGTGGACAATTAAATATCTTAGAGATTTGAATAACAGACTTATGGGAATCTACAAATGCTATAAAGATGTAGATAACTTCAATAGCCTATATATAATATACGACTATACCATAGAGCAAATAATGATGCGATGGTCTGATGATGAAATACTAAAGAATTATTTAGACTTAGCAAAAGAATACATTATGGAACCAAGTTATGTAATTCTATATAATTTAAAAACAGAAAAAAGGAGATAAGTGATCAAAATGAAATGAGAATAGATAAAAAGAAAAAAAGAAAATAATAAAGATACAATTAAGAGGAGACATTCATAGCACTTACTTTTAAAAAAGTAAATATATACTCAGCTCTCCTAAATAAATTAGGAGGAACAATGAGAGATAGATTTTTATTTAGATATACGCTAGAATATAGTATATCAAGTATTTTTAATAAAGGAGGTAATTCTTATGGATTATAGAGAATTATCTCAATTAATATCTTTCCCTTGGATAGATACTGAAGGGATAATGAAATTAAATAGTTGTAGCCGACATTCTGCAACTAAAATCAGAAAAGAAATAGAAGAAGAAATGAGAAATATGGGTAGAAAAATTCCTAGTTCGTCTAGGAAACATATACCCACTAAAATGGTCTTGGATTATTTGGGATTAGAGGAAGACTATATCTTTAATATGGCAGAAAAAGGAGAAAAATATGGCAATTAGAAAAGTATCAGAAAAAGAGAGTACCAAAGATGGAAGAAGATGGATTTTTGAAACTTATTTTAAAGATGAAAAAGGGAGAAGAAAGTTATATAAATCAAAAAAATATATGACTAAAACAGAAGCAAAAACTGCAGAAAGAGAATACATACTTAGTAAAGATAAAGAAAATGTTTTAAGCAATATGACTTTTTCCAAACTATGTTTAGAACATATGAAATATAACGAAGATAAAGTTCGAAGGAGAACTTTACTAAACTACCTCGATAGGCGAGATCACTTAACTTACTTTGATGATATACTAATTAAGGATTTAAATATAGACCATTTTGAAAGATGGAAGATGGAGATAAACAAATTAAATTTAAAAACATCTACAAAAAATGATCTATATAAATATCTTAAAACAGTCCTTAATTTTGGGGCAAAATGGTATAATTTCGACTATAATGGGATGATTCCAAAAATGACAAATTTTACAAATCCCAACGAAGTAAAAGAAGAAATGAAATTCTTTACTAAAGCAGAATTTGATAAATTTATATCAGTTGAAGATGATTTGTTGTATAAAACTTTATTTATTACTTTTTACTTTTGTGGATTAAGAATGAACGAGCTAAGAGGACTTCAGTGGTGTAACGTAGATTTAGATAATAAACTGATAGACATTAAGAAGCAAACATTAAGACTATATATTAATGAGTCAAAAGTAAGAAAGTATTATATAGGATCAAGTGATGCTTTTTTAAAAAAATATAAAAGTAATAAACCATATGAATTAGGTAATCCAAAATCAACTGAAAGTGATAGGATTATACCAGTTCCTGGAATAGTTATTAATAGTCTTAAAGAGTTAAAGAAAACACAGGAGGAACTATATGGGTTTAATGATAACTGGTTTGTTTTTGGTAATATATTACCACACTGTGAAAGTGCTATTAGAAGAAGAAAAGATAGAAACTGTAAATTATCTGGAGTAAAGAAAATTAGAATTCACGATTTTAGGCATTCTTGTGCTTCATTACTAATTAATAATGGTGGAAACATTACTATGATTTCTAAGTATCTAGGTCATTCTAAGATTGATGAAACTCTAAATACTTACTCACATATGTTTAAAAATGAACTTGTTAGTATAGTAAATTTAGTAGATAAGATGTGCTAAAATGTTTTAATATAGTATAATAGAAGTAGTTTTATAATTTACAATTATTTATTAGGTGATAATTTAGGCGGTATTTATTATAAAAAAATATGAAAAAATATGAAAAATGATGCTAATTAATAATAAATAACGTTAAAAAGTATAAGCAAATGCTAAAATTCAGGTATAAAGGGTATTCCCCCCTGAAGGAGCCTTATGGCTCCATTTTTTTTGTTAAATACATAGATTATGTTACTTTCGATTTTTTTGTTAATGTGATATAATTTTTATAATATAGTAAAGGAGGTTAGATTTATGGTAACACTACCTTTTAATTTTG
>JAEEGL016602919.1_pt1 | contig 13395 bp, 9 predicted proteins | sample 9134231 | NCBI WGS metagenome assembly JAEEGL01 (sample SAMN16246548, study PRJNA631951) | gut metagenome | biome: gut microbiome; feature: rumen; material: fiber-attached | host: Bos | place: Iran: Karaj | collected 2018-10 | reverse complement strand
TCAGCTCCTCAAGCTCGGGCGATACCCGGCGCTCCAGCAGTTCCTTCTTCGGCGTGCCCGAAACCGCAACCACATGGTCACGGTCAAATACCACAACCGGACAGCCCGCCAAACGCTGCATGATATCCGCCACCTGTGCGGCGTTCTCGCTCATCTCGCCAAGTGCGGAATATTTCCGGAATACAACCTCGCCCTCGGCACTCGTGTAAATTTCAAGGGGGTCACCCTCCCGGATACGCATGGTTCTGCGGATTTCCTTCGGAATCACGACGCGCCCGAGATCGTCGATTCTTCTCACAATACCTGTAGCTTTCATTTGCTGCCTCCATTTCTTTTCTCGCTATAATTATGATAGCTTGTCGGTATTGTTTGCCGTATGCGGAAGATTATGCATTGGTGACTGCTGTTCGTTTTCATACCATATTATGGTGTGCTTGTCAGATCTCAGGCTCTGCAGACGATGTATTTTATCCCTGCTTTGGCATCCCATTCTGTTCACTCAGCGCATGCAGCGCATGTTCATTGCCGTATCGGCTGCGGTATTGTAACGGGGTTATCCCGTTCAGCCGCCGGAAGGCAGTTGTAAAAGCACTCTGTGAAGAAAAACCGAGCGATGCCGCAATCTTAGAAATCGGAAAATCAGAAAACAGCAGAATGTTCTGTGCTGTTGTAATTTTGGCTTTCAGGATAAACGCCTTGACTGAAATATGCATTTCCTTTGCAAAGAGCTTTGAAAGATAACTCTGATTCAGCTTTTCGTGCTCTGCCGCCATTTGCAGCGTCAGGCTTTCATGCAGATTCTTATAAATATACTCTACGGTTCGCCGCACGTGAAGCGAAACGCTGTCAGCTTTCCGGATCTCCCGCATCCGTTCGGCAAAATCCAGCATCATAATTCCGGTCAGCTCGATCACTTCATCCGGTCGGCTGCACCGGTCACATCGCCGGATATAAATATCGCTGAGTGTATAGGCGATATCGTGCTTCATGCCGCCGTCAATACACATTCTTGCAATAATCCCTGTTCCGATGGCAAAATGATACTGATTGTTCCGCAGAAGCTGATCGGAGAGCATCCCTTTCCCCTCGTAATAATGCTGCCGGATATAGGAAAAGTTTTCCTGCACTTTCTCAACATTGCCGAGCCGGATGTCATCATAGTACGAAAACTCAGACTTGATCTCTGTCCGTATGAATTCCTCTTCGATTTGCAGAAACAGCCGGTAGTTCAGTTCTCTGTTCGTATTCACAGCGCATCCCTCCTTTTTCAAAGATACCATATTTTTGAAAAAAAGTCAATGGAATTGAAAGAAACAAGACGGATTCTCAGATATAATAACAGTAAGAAACCGCAAAGGAGGGACCATCATGCAGACCACAACAGATTTCACGCAGGGAAATGTCCGGAAAGCCATTCTCCGGTTTTATTTTCCGATACTCGCGACTGCCATGCTGCAACAGTTTTATTCTTTTGCAGATACTGCAATCGTCGGCAAAGGACTCGGTGACCGCGCACTTGCAGCAGTCGGAAATATGTCATCGCTCTGCTTTCTGATTGTCGGATTCTCGATGGGACTGTCCAACGGTTTCTCAGTACTGATCGCACAGCATTTCGGCGAAAAGAACTACCCGCAGCTCCGGAAAACACTGATCTCCATGGTGCGGCTCGCTGCCGGAATCATTGCCGTGCTGACAGCTGTGAGCCTGCTTTCTCTGCGTGCGGTTCTTGTGTTTTTGCAGACAGATGCCGCGATTCTGAATGACAGCCTGCGGTACGGTTCGGTCATTTTCGGCGGACTGTTTGCCGCGATCGCCTATAACATGAGTGCCGGCATTCTTCGTTCGCTTGGAGACAGCCGGACGCCATTGAAGGCAATCATTCTGTCATCGCTGCTGAATATTCTCTTGGACTGCCTGTTCATTTTTGTTCTGCGAACCGGTGTCTGGGGCGCGGCTGCTGCAACCGTGATTTCACAAGTGATTTCTGCTGCGGTCTGTATCAGGAAACTGATGCAGCTCCCGTTCCTCAGAATTGAAAAGCCTGACCTTCGGAATGACTGGCATCTGAATTATCTGCTGATGAAAAACGGCATACCGATGGCGCTGATGAACTCTGTCACAGCAGTCGGATGTATGTCTGTTCAATACTATGTGAACGGTCTCGGCATCGCATATACTTCTGCATATTCGGCATGCAGCAAATATCTGAATATGTTCATGCAGCCTGCCTGCACCGCAGGTGCAACAATGTCGGCATACACCGGACAGAACTACGGCGCCAAGCGCTTCGACAGAATCAGAGAGGGCATTCATGTCTGTTTATCTATTGCGGGCATTTCCTATCTGCTGCTTGGATCTGTCATGCTCTTTTTTCCGCGCCGGCTGGCTTCTCTCCTGCTTCAGGGAGAAGAACCGATTGCCCATGCAGCTGAATTTCTGCCGATCTGCGGAGTCATGCTTTTCGCCGTCGATCTGCTTTTTGTATATCGAAATGCCGTGCAGGGCATGGGATTTCCGCTTGTTCCGATGCTTTCCGGCATTCTTGAAATGATTCTGCGCATCGGTGCAATCTCCCTGCTGATCGGACAGTGGGGATTCCGCGCAACAGCATTTGCGGAGATATGTGCATGGTCCGGCGCATTATTGATGAATCTGATTACCTTTCACCGTATTCTCGGACGCGAAAGCAGAAAGCTGCTTCCGAAAAAACGAAATGAAGCGATCATTTGTTATTGACATCAGCGATACTGTTTGCTATAATGAAGATAACAGACTGCGTGTTTTAACAGCTTTGGAAAGACAATCCGGCGATCCGTTCAGAATTCGCCGGATTTTTCGCAGCAGCGCTGCCGCAATCTGATTTTTACACAGGAGGGAACCATGAACGATTATTTCGGAAAAGAAGTGTTCAAGCTCGGCTTCGGACTGATGCGTCTGCCGAAGCTGGAAGACGGCTCGATTGACATTGCGCAGACTGCGGAAATGGCTGACCGTTTTCTGGCAGCTGGGGGAACATACTTTGATACGGCGCATTGCTATGACAACGGTGAATCCGAAAAAGCACTGTACGAAGCAATCGTCAGACGGCATCCGCGTTCGTCCTTTACGGTTGCAACCAAGCTCAATACATGGCAGGCGCATGATGAAGAAAGCGCCAAGCAGCAGCTTCAGAACAGTCTGGAACGGACAGGTGCAGGCTACTTTGACTATTACCTGCTCCATGCTCTGCAGCGCGGAAACTATCAGAAATACGAAGAATATCATCTCTGGGACTTCCTGAAGGAACAAAAGGCGAAGGGCGTGCTCCGGTATATCGGCTTTTCGTTTCATGCAGATCCGGAGCTGCTCGATGAACTGCTGACTGCGCATCCGGAGGTCGATTTTATTCAGCTTCAGATCAATTATGCAGACTGGGAAAATCCCGGCGTCGCATCGCGGGAATGCTATGAGATTGCACGAAAGCACGGAAAATCCCTGACTGTCATGGAACCGGTCAAGGGCGGTGCACTGGCAGACCCGCCGCAGGGTGTGCAGGATTTTTTCCGTCGTGCGAATCCGGATGCGTCCATGGCTTCATGGGCGATCCGCTATGTCGCTTCCATGGACGGCATCATCACGGTTCTGTCCGGCATGTCGAATCTCGCGCAAATGGACGACAATCTTTCGTATATGCGCGATTTCACGCCGCTGACGGATGCAGAACAGAAAGTCATTGCGGAAGCACAGGCAGAGCTAACCAAGGATCATTCGATCAAATGCACATCCTGCCATTACTGCGTTGAGGGCTGCCCGATGTCGATTGCGATTCCCGAGATTTTCCGTCTCAGAAATGAGGAGGAGAAAAAGCCGAGCTGGGACGGCGGCAAGCAGGCTTATGCGATTGCGACACATGGCAAGGGCAAGGCGTCCGACTGTCTGGAATGCGGGCAGTGCGAAGGCGTATGTCCGCAGCATCTCCCGATCATTGCATTGCTGAAAACCTGCACTTCCATGGAAGGCGAATAAGGAGGAATTACTATGTTGGAAAGCGCACTCACAATGAGAAATCTGTCCGTCCGGACAAAGATTACATACAAAACGCTCGTCTCTGCGGGACTGATCGCGCTGGCGGTCATCCTGCCGCAGCTTGTGCATCTGGCACTCGGGCAGCCGGGCGGCGTCACATGGCTCCCGATGTATCTGCCGGTCCTGATCGGCGGCTGTCTGCTCGGGGCAAAATGGGGACTGGCAGTCGGTGTGCTCTCTCCGCTCGTCAGTTTTCTGATTACAACAGCAATGGGCAATCCGATGCCCGCCGCACCGAGGCTGCCGTTCATGATGGCTGAGCTCGCAGTTTTTGCATTGATCTCGGGGCTGTTCACCAAGAAGATTGCAGCAAACGGTCTGTGGGCATTTCCGGCTGTGATTCTTGCGCAAATCTGCGGCAGAGCAGCATTTCTCGGGCTGGTCGCCGCTGCACAGAGCTTTACAGAATTCACACCGGCAATGATCTGGCGACAGATCAAAACGGGTTTCATCGGGCTTGCAGTGCAGGCGGTTCTCGTGCCGGTCATCATCATCGGTCTGAGAAAGCTTCTGATGAAGGACAATGCCGATGCGTGATCTTGATACTGCAAAACTGCATCTGGAGGGGCATTCGATCTGCCTGTGCAAAGGCAGTGACATCATGACCGATGACAGCCGCGGCATCGCGCCGATGATGAAGCTGATCGCTGCCGGAACCGACCTGCAAGGTTATTCCGCTGCGGATCTGATCGTCGGAAAAGCAGCGGCGATGCTGTTTGTCAAAGCCGCAGTCATTTCCGTATTCGGCAAAGTCATGTCCGAGCCTGCATTGGATTATCTGAAACAGCACGGTATTCATGCGGAGTATGATACGCTGACGGAGAAGATTATCAACCGGCACGGTACGGATATCTGCCCGATGGAAAAAACGGTCGCAGAAATCAGCGATGCAGAACAGGGTTATGAAGCACTGAAACAAAAGCTCGCAGAGCTGCGAAGCACACAGAACACCTGAATCAGAATGAACCGCCGCCTGCAAATCGACGCAGACGGCGGTTTCTCTTGTCCTTTTGTATATAGTAAGGTTTGTTGAACAGATGATTAGAATGTGGAATGACCAACGGAGCCTTGCTGTTCTATGCTGGTTTAATATCGGTTCATTCATATCATTCTGGATGCACAAAGAGCATTACACAGAATTAGTGAATAGGAAAGTGAATTCAACGTCTCCGGCGTATTGCCGGAGGCGTTGCTTTATCATTCTTCCATGATTCACCCGATGTACCCTCTCCCGGTGAGCTCCTGCATCCTGGAACAGAACGCGATTATCTGTGTCAGCTTCATTATTATGGATCGCATACCGGGATTGTTTGCCGTCTGCGGATCTCCGCCGCATAAGCCGGCACCGGCATCACACCGATTATCCCGCAGGTCATTCCCGCCGTGCTGTCAACCGCACCGCGCATCTCCGGAGATATTTTGTGAGCCTGCACAAGAGAAGCCGCCCGCTTTTGGCAGATTTGCCCATGCAAAAAAACTGTGAAGCAGATTCTTCTTTCTTTCCGCAAACTGCTTTTCCTGAAAACCGCCTGCGTTGTCATATATCCATTTTCCCCTTGCATTTTCCGCCCCGATATGATACAATAAAGGTATCGTATTGCTGATCGAACTGCTGTGATACAGCAGAACAGAAAGGACAGTATTTATGCAAATCAGAAAACGAATGGCAGCGTGGACGGCAGCGGCATTTATGCTGCTGACTGCCGGGATGACGGTGCTGCCGGTCTCGGCGGAGTCGCGGACGTTCGCTGTCGGCTTTGATGCGGAGTTTCCGCCCTACGGCTATCAGGATGAAAGCGGCGAATATGTCGGCTTTGACCTCTCGCTGGCACAGGAGGTCTGCGACCGGCGCGGATGGACGCTCAAAAAAGTACCGATCGACTGGAACTCCAAGGACATGGAGCTGAAAACCGGTGCGATCGACTGCATCTGGAACGGCTTCACCATGAACGGCAGAGAAAACGATTATACATGGTCCGTGCCGTATGTGGATAACTCGCAGGTGGTGATTGTGAAAGCGGGCGCTCAGATCAGCAAGCTAGCCGACCTGAGCGGAAAAACCGTTGCGGTGCAGGCGGACAGCTCTGCGCTGGCGGCATTTACCGGTGAGGATGCCGAACCCGAAAACGTGACGCTTGCGCAGTCGTTCAAGGAATTGCAGCAGGTCGGCGATTACAACAGCGCATTCCTGAATCTGGAAAGCGGTGCGGTCGATGCGGTCTGCATGGATATCGGCGTGGCGAATTACGAGATCGCGGCGCGCGGCGGAAAATTCGTGATGCTCGATGAACATGTCTCCTCGGAACAGTACGGTGTCGGCTTCCTGCAAGGGAATACCGCTTTGCGGGATGAAGTGCAGGATACACTGTTCTCCATGCTGGATGACGGCACCTTTGCAAAGATCGCAGCAGACTGGGGACTTTCAGACTGCATTTGTCTGAAAAAGCCGGATAAGGCGGCAAATGCGGACGGCAGAACGACCTTTACCGTCGGATTTGATGCGGAATTTCCGCCCTACGGCTATCAGAATGAAGAAGGCGAATATGTCGGCTTTGATCTTTCGCTGGCAGAAGCAGTGTGCCGGCGGCGCGGCTGGGAGCTCATCAAGCAGCCCATTGACTGGAACTCCAAGGACATGGAGCTGAAAACCGGTGCGATCGACTGCATCTGGAACGGCTTCACGATCAACGGGCGCGAGCAGGATTACACATGGTCAACGCCTTATGTGGATAACTCGCAGGTCGTGGTGGTCAAGGCGGACTCGGATATTCAGACACCGGCTGATCTTGCCGGCAAAACCGTTGCTGTGCAGACGGACAGTTCCGCACTGGCGGCATTTACCGGTGAGGATGCAGAACCGGAAAACATCGCTCTGGCGGAATCCTTCCGGGAATTGCAGCAGGTCGGCGATTACAACAGTGCATTCCTGAATCTGGAAAGCGGTGCGGTCGATGCGGTCTGCATGGATATCGGCGTGGCGAATTACGAAGCTGCCGCCCGCGGAAACGGCTTCCGCATTCTGGATAAGCACATTTCCTCGGAGCAGTACGGTATCGGCTTCCTGAAGGGCAATACGGCGCTGCGGGATGCGGTGCAGGAGACACTGCTGGAAATGCTGGATGACGGTGAATTTGCAAAAATCGCAGCAGAGTGGTCACTTTCGGACAGCGTGTGCCTGAGCCGCAGCGATACCGTGAAAACGGAAACCGCGCAGACGACGGAGGCATTCGGCACGAAGCTGGCGGGCATCTGCAAGCAGCTCCTGAAGGGCGTAGGCGCATCGCTGGCAATCTTCTTCCTGACGCTGCTGTTCGCGCTGCCGCTCGGTCTGCTGATCGCGCTGGGCAGAATGAGCAAAGTAAAGCCGCTGCAATGGCTCATCAAGCTGTATATTTCAATCGTGCGCGGTACACCGCTCATGCTTCAGCTTCTGGTCGTATTTTTCGGACCGTACTATCTGTTCGGCATTCAGACCTCGGCAAATTTCCGCTTTTATGCGGTTATCATCGGCTTCTCGCTGAACTACGCGGCTTATTTTGCGGAGATCTACCGTTCCGGCATTCAGGCGGTGCCTGTGGGGCAGTATGAAGCCTGCGAGATCCTCGGCTACTCGAAAGCGCAGACCTTCTTCAAGATCGTGTTCCCGCAGATGGTGAAGAATATTATTCCTTCGGTCACCAATGAGGTCATCACACTGGTCAAGGATACCTCGCTGGCATTTGCGATTTCGTATACGGAAATGTTTACGCTGGCAAAGCAGGTCGCGGCAGCGCAGGCAACGATCATGCCGCTGTTTATCGCGGGCGTGTTCTATTACGTCTTCAATGCGGTCGTGGCGTTTGCAATGGAGCGCATTGAGAAGAAAATGAATTATTTCAGATAAGAGCGGAGGGATCAGCTATGAATCTGCTGGAAGTGAAGAATCTCAAAAAGAGCTTCGGCGATCTGCAGGTGCTGCGCGATGTCAGTATGTCTGTTGCAGAGGGCGAGGTCGTGTCGATTCTGGGACCGTCCGGCTCCGGAAAATCGACCTTTCTGCGCTGTGTTTCGATGCTGGAAACCATCGACGGCGGCGAAATGGCATACTGCGGCAAAACGGCGGTCAGGGAGCAGGACGGCAAGCCGGTGTATGTGCCGAAAGGAGAGCTTGCGGAAATCAAGCATTCGTTCGGGCTGGTGTTTCAGAATTTCAACCTGTTCCCGCATTTCTCAGTGATGAAAAACATCACAGATGCGCCGATTCACGTTTTGAAGCGCAGCAGGGAGGAGGTCATGAAGGAGGCGCGGGAGCTGCTGGCAAAGATCGGGCTTTCCGATAAGGGCGACTGCTATCCCTATCAGCTTTCGGGCGGTCAGCAGCAGCGCGTTGCGATCGCGCGCGCACTGGCAATGAAGCCGAAGATGCTGTTTTTTGACGAGCCGACCTCGGCGCTTGATCCGGAATTGACCGCAGAGATCCTGAAAGTGCTGCGGGAGCTTGCCGCCGCAAAAATGACCATGCTGATCGTTACCCATGAGATCGACTTTGCGCGCAGTGTCTCGAATCATGTGGTGTTCATGGACGGCGGTGTCATTGTGGAACAGGGCAGACCGGAGGATGTGATCGACAATCCTTCCAATGAGCGGACCCGTGCCTTCCTGAAAAAGCTCGAAGCGTAAAGGGGATCCCTGAACGGATCGGGATCGCCCCGCCGGCATTTCTCACCCGATGTCCCCTCCCCCTGCACGAATGATCCGCGCAGGCAAAATCGCAGCGGAAAACTGAATATGGCAAAAACGCTCCGGAGCTGCGCATGAACAGCAGCTCCGGAGCGTTTTATTCAGGATCATAGCTTATCCTTCAATGGCGATATATCTGTGATTCTCCAGCTTCTTAGGCTCCGCCTTCGGCACACAGATGTGCAGCACACCGTCCTCAAACTTTGCCTTGACATCGGCTTCTGTCACAGTGTCTCCGATATAGAAGCTCCTCTGCATTGCGCCTGCATAACGCTCCTGACGGATCAGCTTGCCCTTCTCAGTCTTTTCGTCCTTGTCAAGACCCTTTGCGGCACTGACAGTCAGATAACCGTTTTGCAGTTCAAGATTGATCTGGTCTTTCTTGAAGCCCGGCAGATCAATCACGATCTCATAGCGGTCGTCATGCTCATGGACATCCGTCTTCATAACCTGCGCAGCGTGCTTGCCGTACAGCTTCTTCTCCGCATCTCTGCCAAAGTCAGGGAATCTGAAGAAATCATCGAACAGGTTTTCACCGAAAATGCTTGGATACAACATAGGTCAGTCCTCCTTTTTACTCGTCACATTGTTTCCATTGCTTCGAGCAAGGGGACGGAGCGTTCAGCACCCGGTTCCTTTGGTGCTTCTCTGTTCCTTTGTTCTGCCTATATTATAGCACTGCGAATTAGCACTGTCAAGGGCAGAGTGCTAACTTTCACACAGCTTTCATTTTTTAACAGAACTGTCACATTGGGCGGTTCCGCAGTGAACCATATGACTCTGCCGGAATTGTCGGTTCTGCGTACAATAACGCCGTGTCGGCACAGATCATCCCGCACGTTCTGAAAAGGAGTATGATAATGATAAAGCGTATGGACAGAAAAAAATAAAGACAACAGGGTTTGCGCTGCCTTTGACCGTTCTGCTGCAATAAAAAACCGCCTGCGGCACTCCGAAGGGGAGAAGTGCCGCAGGCGGTTTCTGATTCTGATTCAGCTGAGTGTCCAGCTATCCATTGAAATGTCGCTGTTGAAGACGAAATAGAGATTGTTCTTGCCGCTGAGTCCCTTGACGGGCGCTGCGATTTCCTGCATCGAGCCGCCGGAAGGAACCTCGATATATGCGACCGCCGTTCCGGAAGGACTGCCGGTGCAGACCTTAATGATGCCGCCGTTCTTGGCAGATGCCTTGACGGTGATCGCGGATGCGGACTGGCAGTCTGCGCCGGTGACGCGGAACCAGTCGCCCTTGTTTGCGGAAACGACCGAATCGCCGCTGCCGGTGATCTCAATGCCGCCCTGATGCGAGAAGGTCGCCGCACGGACAGTCGTGAACGGATCAAGCGATTTGATCTGCGAGATGCCGCCCTTTGTACCCGTGACCTTCTGCATGGTGCCGTCTGCATTGACGGTCAGCTTGTCGATATGCGTGCTTCTGTATCCGTCGCCGTTGAGACCCATGCTGTCCTGCAAATACTGTGCGTGATAGAACAGATACCACTGTCCCTTGAATTCCATGATGGTGTGGTGGTTATTGCCGCCGGTGCCGAAGAATTTGCCGATGCCCTCAAAGACCTCGCCGACATAGGTGAACGGTCCGAGCGGATTGTCGCTGACCATGTAGTCGATCGCGCCGGAGGTCAGACCGTAGGAATTGCCGCCGGTGTTGAAATTGGTGCAGTAGCTGTAATAATACTTGCCGTTGTACTTGTGGATGCCGTTGTCCTCAAAGAGATACGGTGCGTCGATCTGTGCGGGGGTGGTCGCAAGACCGGTCATGCTGTCGGTGAGCTGGACGCAGCGTCCGCTCTTCGGATGGTCGGCAGAGAGACCGTCGATGCCGCCGCCGAAATACAGATAGCCGGTGCCGTCATCATCGACGAGAACCGCCGGATCAAAGACCCACGGAACGCCGGAGCAGCCGTTCGTATTGCGGTCGATCAGCGCCTTGCCGATCGGATCGGACCACGGACCTGTCGGGCTGTCGGATGTCAGCACGCCGATGCCGTTTGCGTTGTTTGCGAAGTAGAGGAAGAACTTTTCCTTGCCGTCGATTTTCTTGTGGCAGGCGGTCGGTGCCCATGAATTGCCCGCCCACTTGCAGATGCCGTTCTGTCCTGCCACATTGATGAGACCGTGATCTGTCCAGTTGACAAGGTCATCGGAGGAGATGCAGCGGATGCAGTTGATCGTGCTGTATGTGATCTTGGTGACAGCGCCGTTGCTGTAAAGCAGGTGGTCGTCTGTCATGTAGATATAGACTCTGCCGTTATACTCCATCACGCCGGGGTCTGCGCCGAAATACTGCGAGATCAGCGGATTGTTTTCGGTTTCCTTCTTATAGGTCGCCGCAGGGGTGACGCTGCCGAATTTCTGCTCCATCTCGGAGAAATCCACATCCGGCACGACTTTTTCAGCCACGGGGAATTCGTCGATGACGGCGATCAGGAAATCGCGGATGAGCTTCACATCTTCGATGTCAAACACGCCGCTCTGATCGACGTCTGCTGCGCGTGCGGAGAGACCGGTCGGGAAGGTGCTGCCGCAGTAGCGCTTGGCATAGGTCAGGTCGATGCCGTTGATCCTGCCGTTGCAGTCAATATCGCCGAGCAGGAATTTCACGGGCTGCGGACCGCTGATGACAGTGCCTGCGGGTGCGCCGATTGCCTCGTCAACATAAAAATCGCCGGTGCCGCTCTCGGATTCCACATAGAGGATGATCGAAGAAGCGCCGTTCGGAATCTTGAAGCTCGGATTTGCGAGCTGGACATAGCCGCCGGAGGAAATGCCGTCTGCGATATGCAGATACTGCGGATCGCCGGCTGCGTCGGTATACTGCATTGAGAGCATCATATTCTGCTCTGTCGCGCTGGATACGACCACGCTGAAGCTGTATTCCGTACCTGCAGTGAATGCGCGGGAATTCAGCTCCTTCTGTGCGCCGTTCCATGCCTTTTCTCTGCCGGAAACCTCCAGCGCCTTGCTGCCTGCATAGGCATTGCCGCCTGCCGCAGAAACGGAAGCGGAGCCTCTGCCCGTCCAGCTGTTGGTGCCGTCCTCGAAGGTGTCATGGAACCAGTAGCCGTCTGCATCGGGCTCAAGCGGTGTCGGCTCGCCGGTGCTGATGACGAATGTGGTCACGGAATATGCCGGAAGCGAAGCGGAGAAGCTGCTGCCATTATAGCTCGGCGCAGTCGTGGAGCGGAAGTTCTCGCTCGATGTGGTGTGATAGGCTTCGATGCCGGCGATCTTCTCGCCGCTGGAGATCGAGAAGCCCTGTGTCTTTGCGCTCGGTGTCGGGTTGATCGCCACGACGGTGATCTGATTGTCGAGCTGATACGCGGAAACCATCGTCTGAAGATTGCTGTAATTGCTGTTCTTGGTATCCATTGCGACATAGCTCTTGCCCTCGGGGAATTCCGTTGCGGCGATGCGGACAGCGCCCGGACGGATCCACTTGGAATACTGCGCCATCATCGCGCCGCGCTTGGAAACGGAGCCGTCCTCGTTCATCGGACCGTACTGTCTGCGGATGTACCACCAGACGTATGCGCTCAGATTGCTGACGGTCATGCCGTTGTGGATATTCTCCGCGACGGCGAGCGCCTCGGGGAATCTGTCGGAGGAATTGGCGTCGCTGTTCGGGACATAGACCTCTGTCATCCAGAGCTCCTTGCCGCAGTTTTCGAGATCGGGATAATCCATCCAGTCTCTCGTGGTGCCGTAGAAATGCGTACCGAAGACGTCGCAGTTTGCCATTGCCTTGGAATTTGCCATGATCTTCTTATAGAAGCGCTTGCCGCCGTCGCCGCCGCTGATCCACGAAGCGCCGTCCGGCGAGAACTGGAACGATTCCGGCGACATCAGTCTGGTACTCGTGATCTTGTCGCCGTAATTTGCGACAAAGGCGGTTGCCTCATCCGTGGACCAGTATGTCCAGTCATGCGCGTAGTCCGGCTCGTTCTGTACGGAGATCGAGTAGAGGTTGACGCCGTTGTCCTTCATGAACGTGCCGAAATCGTTGAGGTGCTGTGCATAGGCGCCGTAATTGCTCGAAGGCAGATGGAGCTTGCCGTTCGAGCCGCCGCTTTCTGCGAGGCTGGAGGGCGGCTCCCACGGCGACGCAAAGACCGTGACATTGTTGTCGGAAGCGTACTTTGCCGTTGCGACCGCCCTGCTCCACTGTGACTTGTCGGGATTGACGAACACGCGGAGCATCGTGAAGCCGAGCTGGTCGGCACCGTTTCCGAATGCGGTCTCGCGCTGGGAGGAGGTCAGGTCCCCCGCCCATTCGGGATGGTTGATGCCGCCGAAGCCGCGGATTGACTGATAGGTCTTGCTCGTGTCGATGACACAGTCTGCAGCCTGCACACTGATCGCGGCGGGAAACTCCGTGACGGTACAGGCGAACAGAGAGGCTGCGCTGACAAGCATTGCGGCAGCCCGTTTGAGTTTGTTTCTCTGTTTCATTGGTAAACCCCCTGAAAAAAATATTCGGCATATCTCAGCCGATTCTATTATAACACATAAAAATCGGTTCGTCACTGCACAATTTTCATTATTACTGTAATAAATGAATATTGTGTGAACATGCCCGTTCAGCCGCTGCCGG
>JAEEGL016278903.1_pt1 | contig 13395 bp, 11 predicted proteins | sample 9134231 | NCBI WGS metagenome assembly JAEEGL01 (sample SAMN16246548, study PRJNA631951) | gut metagenome | biome: gut microbiome; feature: rumen; material: fiber-attached | host: Bos | place: Iran: Karaj | collected 2018-10 | reverse complement strand
GGCAGCATGGTTTTTCCCTGGCCTGTGGCTGTGGTGATAGCGATTGTGATACGCTTGCTCGTGACCGGAGCCTTGCATGAGGACGGACTAGCCGACTTTCTCGATGGCATGGGTGGTGGCACCGACCGTGACCGCATTCTCGCCATCATGAAGGACTCACACATCGGCACCTACGGAGTAATCGGGCTGATACTTTATATTCTGTTGCTCGGAGCCACGCTCTGCTATATGCCGCCTCGCATAGCGGCGCTGGCTGTGCTGGCAGCCGACCCGTTTGCCAAGCTGGTGGCCTGCTCGCTGGTGATGATGTTGCCTTACGCACGCCGCGAGGAAGAAGCCAAGAACAAAACCATCTATCGCACGATGGACATTCGTGCTGTCATCAGCCTGTTGCTCCAAGGCTTGTTGCCAATGTCGCTGATGCTCTGGTCGACAGGTATTCAGTGGTATGTCGTCGTTTTGGTACCGTGCATCGTGATGAGTTTTCTATATATTCTCATCAAGGGCAAGATCGGCGGCTACACAGGCGATTGCTGTGGTGCTGTGTGCCTGCTGGTGGAATTGTCGATTTACCTTGTCATAAGTTCATTATTATTTGTGAAATAGCATGGAAGTTGTTTTGGTGCGACATACCAGCGTCGACGTGCCCCGAGGCACATGCTACGGCCAGACCGATGTGCCGGTTCGCGATACCTTTGAGCAAGAAGCCCGCGCTACGCTTGCCGAGTTGCAGCAGCACATGCCATTCGACCAGGCTTACACCTCGCCACTGACACGAGCCCGCAAATTGGCTGCATTCTGCGGCTATGCCGATGCTCTGTGCGACAACCGCCTCATGGAGATGAACATGGGCGAGTGGGAGATGCAACTTTACGATGAGATTCAAGACCCGCATCTTGAGGAGTGGTACCACGACTTCATGCACTTGCCCACTACCGGCGGTGAGAGTTTTCCACAACTTTATCAACGTGTGACGAGTTTTCTCGATGAGTTGAAAGGGCTAAGTTGCAGCAAAGTCGTGATTTTTGGGCATGGCGGAGTGATCATCAGCGCAGGGCTTTATGCAGGGCTTTACTCCGAAGAGCATGCCTGGGATCACTTGGTGCCTTTTGGTGGTTTATTGAAAATAACGATTTGAAATGAGCAGGATTATTTTGATAACTGGAGGCCAACGCTCGGGCAAGAGCAAGAAGGCCGAAGAGATTGCCATGAGTCTTTCGGACAACCCTGTATACGTGGCCACTGCCCACATCTGGGACGAGGAGTTCCGTGAACGGGTGAAGCGGCATCAGGAACGTCGTGGACCGCAATGGACCAACATCGAGGAGGAGAAATTCCTCAGCCGTCACGACCTCACTGGCCGTGTGGCCGTGATTGATTGTGTAACGTTGTGGCTCACCAATTTCTTCTTCGAGAATCAGAATGTCGATGAAATGCTCAAGACAGTCATGGAAGAATTTGAGCGTTTCACGAAGAATGATGCCACCTACATCTTCGTTACCAACGAGATTGGCAGCGGCGGCGTGAGCGACAATGCTGTGCAGCGCCAGTTCACCGACCTCGAAGGTTGGATGAACCAGTACATTGCCAGTCGTGCCGACGAAGTAATTCTAATGGTATCAGGAATAGCAGTAAAAATCAAATGAAACAGTTCAATATACACCCTACCGACAAATCAATTGCCGATAGTATTCAACAGAAAATCGACCACCTGAACAAGCCTAAAGGCTCGCTCGGGCGATTAGAAGAGTTGGCCATGCAAGTGTGCCTGATTCAGCATACGCTTTCGCCCAGCCTCAACTACCCCTGCCATTTGCTGCTTGGCGGCGATCATGGTATCGAGCGTGAGGGCGTGAGTGTATCGCCACGCGAGGTGACATGGCAACAAATGATCAATTTTACGCATGGCGGTGGTGGCGTGAACATGTTTTGTCGCCAGCATGGCTTTGACTTGAGCATTGTCGACGTGGGCGTTGACTACGACCTGATCGGCGTGGAGGGTGTCATCAACCGCAAAATCGCCCGTGGCACACGCAATTTTCTGCATGAGCCCGCTATGAGCGAAGAGCAGTTCAACAGCACTGTCGAGGTGGGATGCGAACTGGTGGACGATTGCGCGAAAAAAGGATGCCAAATTCTGTCGGTTGGGGAGATGGGTATTGCTAACACTTCGCCATCAAGCATCTGGATGAGTCTTTTCGGCGATATACCGCTCGACGAGTGTATCGGTGCCGGAGCCGGACTCAGCAATCCCGGCATCGAGCACAAGTGCCAGGTTCTCAATGCGGCATTAAAGCATTACAACGAAACTATGGCGCCAAGCGACGTGAACGCCATCCGCTACTTTGGCGGCTTTGAGATGGTGGCGGCAATTGGGGCCATGCTGCGCGCTGCCGAGCAAGGAATGATAGTTCTTGTCGATGGCTTCATCATGACGGCATGTGCCATCGCTGCCATTCGCCTATATCCTGCCGCACAGGACTACATGATTTTTACCCATTGTGGCGACGAGAGTGGGCATCGAAGGATGCTTGATATTGTCGGTGCTGATCCTCTGCTCAACCTGGGCCTTCGCCTGGGCGAGGGCACAGGCGCGCTGTGTGCATTCCCCATCATCGACTCAGCCGTGCGAATGATTAACGAAATGAATAACTTCGACACGGCGAAAATCACCAAGTATTTCTAATTTTCATGTCTGGCAATAAATGTGCAACTAATGGCTAAAGGTTTTCTCATAGCGGCACCAACAAGTGGCTCGGGCAAGACGACTATAGCCCGCGGACTGATGTCACTTTTCACGGCAAAAGGCTATAAGGTCCAGCCGTTTAAGTGCGGCCCCGACTATATCGACACCAAGTTTCATGAGGCAGTGTGTGGCCGTCCAAGCATTAATCTCGACACATTCATGGCCTCGGCCGAGCATATACGCGAGCTGTACGATCACTATGGCTCTACTGCCGATGTGTGTGTGGTTGAGGGTATGATGGGACTCTTCGACGGCTATGACCGTGATGCTGGCTCGTCGGCCGAGATTGCCCGTGTGCTTGACTTGCCTATAGTGCTGGTGGTTGATGCCCAGTCGGCAGCCTATTCGATGGCGGCGCTGATTTCGGGTTTTGTGAATTTCAGCGATGATGTGCGCATTGCCGGTGTGATATTCAATCGCGTTGGCTCGCCACGCCATTTCGCCATGCTCCAGCAAGTGTGCGACGACCTCAACGTTGAATGTTTCGGCTATCTTCCTAAGGATGCCGCACTTGAGCAAGGGTCGCGTTACTTGGGGCTGGATTTCAGTAGGACACCCGAAAATGAACGGTTGGTTGAGCTGCTTGAAAAGAACGTGAGGTGGCAACGGATTTTAGAAATTACTATGCATAACGCACAATGCAGAATTAATAATGCAGAATGTAATGAGAATCACACCACTCAGCGAACGCTGATTGCTCGCAATGCAGAGTCGTTTTCATTTATCTATCAAGAGAATATTGACTCACTTGATAATGTGGCGTTTTTCGACCCCGAGACCGATGTTCCATGCCTTGATGACGTGGCGCTGCTTTACTTGCCCGGCGGTTACCCTGAGAAGCATCTCGAGGCGCTTGTCAACGCCGAGGAGACGCGCCGTGCAATCAAGTACTATGCCGAGCACGGCGGGCGCATCATAGCAGAATGCGGTGGCATGATGTATCTGTGCGACAAGATTGTCACCGACGAGGGCGAGTTCCCCATGTGCGGTGTGCTTCCTCACGCGATTACCGCCCGTAAGACCGACCGCAAACTATCGCTCGGCTATCGTCGTTTCATGCTCGACGGCAAGGAGTATCGCGGCCACGAGTTCCATTATACCCAATTTCTGGGTGAAGCGCCCCAATCGGCGGCACAAGTGTTTAACGCCAAGGGCAAACTAGTGCCAACACCAGTAATTCGTTACAAAAACGTGCTTGCAAGCTACACTCATCTTTACAACATACAATGAAACAGATATTCACTAAAACAGGAGATAACGGCACCACCAGCCTGCGCGATGGCGTGAGAGTTGCCAAAGACGACCCCCGCATTAGTGCCAACGGGCAGATTGACCAGTTGAACGCCCACTTGGGCATTGTGCGCTCAATGCTTAAGGATGACGAGACTAAAGCTCAACTCATCCATGCCGTTCAGCGCGAACTGATGGTGGTCATGAGCCATATCGCGACACCAGAAGGTGGCGTCAATCCCCGCGAGTTGCACGCTGCCGACTTGTCGCAGCAATTGGAAGATGCCATTGACCGAGCTGACTACAAAGGCGGCTTTGTGGTTCCTGGCGGCGGGTCAACTCTTGCCGCGTTCATCCATCTGGCCCGCACGCAGACCCGCACCGTCGAGCGCACCTTGTGGGCTTTGAATCGCCAGTATCCAGTCGAGGAATCGATACTCGTGATGATGAACCGACTGTCGGACTATCTGTTTGTATTAGCCAACGAAAAAGAATGAGCAACGACAAGAAACCATTACATCCACTAATGATGGTGGGCACTGGCAGCGATGTGGGCAAGAGCGTGGTGGCTGCTGCCTTTTGCCGCATCTTCAAGCAAGACGGCTATAATCCGGCGCCTTTCAAGGCCCAGAACATGGCACTCAACTCATTTGCCACCCCCGACGGGCTTGAGATAGGCCGTGCTCAGGCTGTTCAGGCCGAAGCCGCCGGCATCCCCTGCCACACCGATATGAACCCGTTGTTGCTCAAGCCACAGAGCGACCACACGTCGCAAGTGGTGCTCCACGGCAAACCCATCGGCAACAAAAATGCCTACGACTATTGGCGCCGAGGCACTTCGGATATTGATTTCCGCGCCGAGGTCAATGCCGCCTTCGACCGCCTGGCATCGCGCTATAACCCTATTGTGATGGAAGGCGCCGGCAGTGTGTCGGAGATAAACTTGCGTGACACCGATCTCGTTAACCTTCCCATGGCCCGGCATGCCCATGCCGACGTGATTCTTGTGGGCGACATCGACCGTGGGGGTGTGTTTGCCTCGGTCTATGGCAGTATAGCGTTGCAGACTCCCGAAGACCGCCGGCTCATCAAAGGCATCATCATCAACAAGTTCCGTGGCGACATGAGGCTTTTTGACGACGGCAGGAGGATGCTCGAAGACATCTGCGGTGTGCCTGTGCTTGGCGTAATCCCTTATTTCAAAGATATTTACATCGAAGAAGAAGACAGCGTGGCGCTCGCCCGCAAGTCAATGCAGCTGCAACAAGGCAAAGTAAACGTGGCGGTTGTCATGCTCAGGCACTTGTCAAACTATACCGACTTCGATGCCCTTGAACGTGATCCACGTGTGCACTTGTTCTACACCAATAACACCGAGGATATCAAGAACGCCGACATCATCATTCTGCCTGGCACCAAGTCGACCTTGCACGACCTCTACGAGCTGCGCCGCAACGGATGTGCCCGAGCCATCATGCGGGCTCATCGCGATGGTGCCTCGGTGCTTGGCATCTGCGGTGGCTATCAGATGATGGGCATTGAGGTGCTTGACCCCAATCATATTGAAGGCGACATAGAGCGCCTGCCAGGTTTGGGATTATTGCCCACAAGTACAACAATCACCGAGGAGAAACAAACCCGCCAGGTCACAAGCCAGTATGGCCAGGGCTATGAGATACATCAGGGTGAAACTGTGCCTCATGGCGAGGCCAAGCCTTCACCACTGTTGCACCTTGATGATGGTCGCGACGACGGCTATGTAGTCGACGGCAAGTGCATGGGCACCTATGTGCATGGTATCCTCGACAATGCATCGTTTGTAGATTATCTCTTACGGCCGTTTGACGATAAGTTGAGCAAGGCGTCCTGCAGTTTCAACTATCAAGAATTCAAAGAGGAACAATACGACCGGCTCGCAGCTCATGTGCGGCAGTACGTCGATATGGAAAGAATTTATAAAATTCTCACCAACGATGATTGAAGGACACGGCGACGACCTGTATCAATACAGCGGTATCAAGATGAACTTCAGTTCCAACATTTATACTGGAACCGACTTGAGCGCACTATATTCGCACCTGAGCACATGCATGCAGGTGGTGAGTAGCTATCCTGAGCCGTCAGCAACATCGCTTGAGCGGATGATAGCCCATGAGTGTGGAATCAAGCCCGAAGAGGTGCTCGTGACCAGTGGTGCGGTCGATGCTATTTACCTTATTGCCCAAGCCTATCGCCACCTGGGCACCTGCAAGGTGATGACACCCACGTTTAGCGAGTATGAAGACGCTTGCCGAGTGTTTGGATATAAAGAATGCGACGATGCCGCCATGTGCTGGCTCTGTAACCCTAACAATCCCACGGGCAGCGTGATACCAGCTGGCGATGTGCTCGAAATCGCTAAGCGTTATCAGTTGCTCATCGTCGACCAATCCTACGAAGACTACACTCTCGAGAAGCTGCTGCGGCCTGCCGATGTGGTTGACCGTGAAGACATCATATTGCTGCACTCCATGACCAAGCGCTATGCTGTGCCAGGACTACGGCTGGGCTATGTCACCGCCGCGGCATCAATCATCAAGCGGCTGCGTGAGCAATATCGCCCTTGGGCAATCAATGCCTTGTCGCTCGAGGCAGGCAAGTGGCTTGTTGCTCACCAGTTAACCGCCATCCCTAATCTTGTTAAATACCTCGAGGAGACACAGCGCTTGCGCCGGGCGCTCAACGAGATTGAAGGCATCGAGACTTATGCTACCATGACCAACTTCTTCTTGTGCACCATAGCCCAGACTACTGCTGCCGACTTAAAGGGATATTTGGCTCATAAGCATGGTATCCTGATTCGTGACGCATCTAATTTCACGGGCCTCACACCGCATCATTTCCGCATCGCCGCTCAGTCGCCCGAGGCGAACGATGCTCTTGTCGAAGCCATTAAGCAGTTCACATCGCAATGGAGAAGTATTTAATGTTCATATTACCCCTGTTACTGGGCTACTTGCTCGACCTCATCTTTGGTGACCCAGAGCGCTTGCCGCACCCCATCGTGTGGTTTGGCAAGATGATTTCGTGGGGCGAGCATCGCCTCAACCGAGGGCGGCATCGCATGGCAAAAGGCGCGGTCATGAGCGTTGTTTACATCTTGCTGGTGTTCTTTGTGTTGTGGGGATTAATTAGAATTTTTCCAAACACGATATTGTGGTGCGTTCTCAATACCATCATCATCTTCTACTGCCTGGCAGGAACAACGCTTATCCGTGAGGTGCGAAATGTGTTTCTTGCTCTTGACGAGTCGCTTGAGGCTGGGCGCAAGCAGGTGGCGCGCATTGTGGGGCGCGACACGTCCGAGTTGACAGCTCAAGAGGTGCGCACTGCCGCCCTTGAGACGCTGGCCGAGAACCTGAGCGACGGTGTGATTGCGCCCCTGTTCTGGTTGGCTGTACTGGGAGTGCCTGGCATGGTAGCCTACAAGATGGTGAACACGCTCGACTCGATGATTGGCTACCGCACTGAGCGATATAAAGACTTTGGCTGCTGGGCTGCCCGCATCGACGACATAGCCAACTACATTCCAGCCCGATTGACCGCCGTGCTCATGGTGATAGCCTCGGGCAAGCCTAGCCTCTTGAAATTCGTGTGGCGCAATGGTCGCAAGCATGCCAGCCCCAATAGCGGATATCCCGAGGCTGCCCTTGCTGGTGCGCTCGATTGCCGCTTCGGTGGGCCTCATTATTACTTTGGCGAGCTCTTCGACAAGCCTTTCATCGGCGAAAACGAGCGAGACCTTACCACGGCCGACATGCGTAAGGCAGTTCGCATCAACCGCATCGCCGAAGTGATGATGATAGTGTTAGTGATAGTAGTTGCTGGTGTTGTTGCAGTAATCGCTTGATTATCAATATTGTGAAACCATCTACTTTTGCACTCACTTAGATTGATTGTTCATAGCACATGAAATTTCTTTTCGATTTAGACGGAACGGTTGCTCAGCAAGAAACTTTGCCTATCATTGCCCGTCATTTTGGCGCTGAGGCCGATATGGCACAACTCACCGAGCAGGCAGTGAGTGGCGCAGTGCCTTATGAGCAAAGCCTGAGAAATCGGGTCATGATGTTGCGAGACTGCTCGGTCAAGGAAGTGGCACAATTGCTTGCATCGGTTCCGTTTTACGAAAAGATTTACCAGTTCATAAGCGAACATAAGGCCCAATGTGCTGTTGTGACTAGCAATCTCGACTGTTGGTGCTCGTCGCTGATAAGTCGATTAGGGTGTCAAGGGTTTTGCTCACAAGCCATAACTTGCGATGATAGAGTAGTAGAAATTGCCAGCATCATCAAGAAAGAACTAATCGTAAATCATTTCAAAGAACAGGGCGAGATTGTGGTCTTCGTTGGCGACGGTCACAACGACCTCCAGGCCATGCAACATGCCCACATCGCCATCGCTGCTGGCCTCTCCAATCCTCCAGCCCCAAGCCTCATCCCAATAGCCCACCATATAGCCAAAGACCAACAATCCCTATATAACACCCTAATCAACCTTACTTTTTTTGCAGTTCGTGACATTTTATGACACAACAAGGTATTTTGAGACATCTCAAGTGCACGGAAATCAACGAGCCTTATGTCTTATTGTTTTTTATTTTGCAACTTCCCACTTCTATCAAGCGCACAATCTAAGAGAGATAACTGATTGATTTTCAAATATCATTAGTTATCTCTCTTTGATTTTCTGTCAACCTTTTGTCAAAAAAATCGTCTTGGAGGTATAGTTTTATTTAACGATTACAATTATATAGTTTATGTCCCATATATTTAAATTCAATAATATATTTGGAATACAAGAGATGAAAAATTGTTGATGGCTTTTTAACATAGAAAGAGACAGTTTTTTCTCATATCTGTCTGGGTAGGACAACCACAATGAACGCCAACTGCTCAGCAGCTGGCGTTTTTGTTTTTATAATGAAATATTCTCCCTTGAATAGCGTATTGTATTTGCAGATAAATAACGCCTATTCGCTGAAGAAGATAAGCTTTTAGTAAAAATTTTGCATCTTTTGGAGCTACATTTTTTGTACGGTTTCCCGCTTTTATATAACTTTGCTTGATTTTTTATAGCCTCTCCCCTCAAGGGAAGGGAAACTAGATTCCCCTGAGCGGGGATATCAATGTGGTAAAACCTTTCTCCTCCTCATGAGGAGGGGGGCGGGGGGAGGCCTGGCAACGAACTATAATTTATTAACTTGGGGCCTTTCGGGCCTCGCAAAACTTAATCATTATGATAAAAAAATTATTTACTCTCTTAACACTTGCACTCCTGGCAATGCCACTCGCCTGGGGTGGAGACTACTATCTTGTAGGTACCTTCAATAATTGGACAAAGGGTGATGCTTATAAGTTCTCTGATAATGGAACTGGAACCTACATACTTCCCAACAACGCCGACATCAACATCCCATTGCCCGACGATGGAAAAGCAAGGTTCAAGATTATAAATGATAACGGTCCCAGCGCTGAATGGACTTGGTATGGCTCCACTGGTGAATGTAATATTCACCACGCCCATCATGAAGACGTACCCACGATGGCTGGTGGTAATGACAATGACTTTATATTGCAAAGCTCCGGACTCACAGGTTTCTCATTCACATTAGACAATGGCAAACCCGAACTTACTGTCACCAGAGAGCCCAAGCTTTCCCTCAGGGGCAATTGGAATGATTGGGATAATTGGAACGAGGAACCCATGACACAGACCTCAACAGGCTGGACCATTTCAAAGACCAATAGTCAATGGCGACAGTTCGGCTTCGTGGATGAGTTCGGACAGTGGAGAGGCGGTCCTAGAGATACTGGTGATTTCTACGGAATTGATGGAAATAACTTGGGTAATTACTTTGACTTATGGACAAATGGTAAACAATTCAAGATAAATACTGATCAGATTTCTGACATCATTATCAATGTCACCTCAGATCTTTCACAAACGGTCATCGACAACAACACGGTAGATACCAAATCGCTGGCTGATATTGAGTCAAGTGGTGTTGTGGGCAAAACCTACATTGTAAATGAGCCTTTGCAGGTGGTGTATTTCAACTCTGACAAACACCTTGCTTTTGCACGTGACCTGACAGGAACCACCGTCACTTGCCCAGAAGGTAAAGTTGACTACATTACTGCTGTCGCTAAGGATCATACAGGTGACTGGATTCAGTACAACTGGGTGATGCTTGACTTTAGTGGTGTATCACAAGTGCCTTCGGGTCTTTTAAAAGGTAACATTCAAGGTGTCAAGGGTACCTACACAGATGGCAATAACTACACCATCGTGGTGGACGGAAGCGTTGAGCTCACGGTGACAGCAGGTACCGAATTTACTCCCAACGTCTACTGCCCTGCCAACTTCTACAGCAGCGACACTCAGTCGGGCTCCCAGGTCGTTAATGGTGCGCCTACCGAAACTACGGTCAACTACTGGCTCATGGCCCCGAAGCCGATGGAGGTCTTTACACTCAGTGGAGCATTGTATTATACTGGTGGTGGTTTTGCTGAAGGCTTCTATATGGAGAAGAAAATGCAAGACGCGACAACTGGTAAGTGGTTCAATCCAGCCGGCTTGAAGGGCGGTATCAGTCTTAACAAGGGTTACAATAGCACGAGCACCCCGAGTCTGACTGTGGGTCAGTCCTATCGCTTCCTCAGTGTGGCCAAGAAGAAAGCGTCAAAATCAGAGCCATCTTACGGTGCTCCACTCCGCGCCAGCAATTACTCACTTGAACCGGAGCCGGGCTCGAACCCCAACAACACCAACTTTGAAGCTTCGGCACTCGATCTGACTGGTGCCGAAGGCCAAATTGTCACCGCTGTGAACGATGTGAAGACTGGCAGTGATGTGGTGAGCGTGACCTACTGCGACTTGGCTGGCCGCGTGAGCCAGAAGCCCTTCGCAGGCGTGAACATCATCGTCACACGCTACAGCGACGGCACCGTCAAGACCACCAAGGCCATCAAGTAAAGCCTACCCGGCCTCCCCCCGGCCCCCTCCTCAAGAGGGGGAGAAGGAAGCCTCGAGAGTAGGGTTTAAGACAAAATCCCGCCTGGCTGAAAAATCGCCAAGCGGGATTTTTTTATGCTATCTGGTCTCCAAGCGAGGGGGAAGGACATGTGTATCAGCTACTTATTTTGGATATTATCGTGCTGTAAATAAGCTTTGCACAAATAGCTTCTTCGAAGCATCATTCATCTTCGATGAAATCGCTGAATAGTTACGACAAAAAGACAAAATCTTAAAAACTAAAAACTTGATCTATAGTTATTTAAAAATTGTCTTTATGTCTTTTTAGTCTTAAATATCGCCAACTTGACTATTTAAAGTGGACTCAATTGTTTTTATAGTTTCAGGTCGTCTTCGTTTTTGGGTGCGGGTGGATAGTCGAGGGTGTAGTGGAGGCCGCGCGACTCCTTGCGCTCCATGGCCTGTCGCATGACCAGGTAGCCGACGTTGATGATGTTGCGCAACTCGCAGATGCGTCGGCTGACGGTGCTAGTCTTGAACAGTTTCTCGGTCTCCTCGTAGAGGATGTCCAGGCGGTTCCAGGCACGGTGCAGACGCAGGTTGCTGCGCACGATGCCCACATAGTCGGCCATGATCTCGCCCACCTCTTTCTCGCTCTGGCTGATGAGCACCATCTCCTCGGGGTGGGTCGTGCCGGCATCGTTCCAGTCGGGAATGTCCTCGCGGTAGTCATAGTGGTCATGGTTGGCAATGGCATGCTTTGCTGCTGCCTCGGCATAGACGACCGCCTCGATGAGCGAGTTGCTGGCCAAGCGGTTGCCACCGTGCAGACCCGTGCAGGAACACTCGCCCACGGCATACAGGCGCTTGATGCTCGAGCAAGCGTTGAGGTCGACCTTGATGCCGCCGCACAGGTAGTGCGCAGCGGGCACCACGGGGATATATTCCTTGGTGATGTCAATGCCCAGGTCCAAGCAGTGCTTGTAGATGTTGGGGAAGTGGTGCTTGGTCTCCTCAGGGTCTTTATGCGTGACATCGAGGAAGACGTGGTCCTCACCGCGTTGCTTCATCTCGCTGTCGATGGCGCGTGCCACCACGTCGCGGGGTGCCAGCGACAGGCGCGGGTCATACTTCTGCATGAACTCCTCGCCGCCCAGATTGCGCAATACGCCGCCATAGCCACGCATGGCCTCGGTGATGAGGAAGGCAGGACGATCGCCCGGATGATAGAGCGCCGTGGGATGGAACTGGACAAACTCCATGTCCTTGACGGTACCCTTGGCGCGGTAGACCATGGCAATGCCGTCGCCCGTGGCGATGAGTGGGTTGGTGGTTGTGTGGTAGACCGCCCCGATACCGCCCGTGGCCATCAAAGTCACGCGCGACAAGAAGGTGTCGACCTTTCCCGTCTCCTCGTTGAGCACATAGGCGCCATAGCACTCAATGTCGCGTGTTCGTCGGGTGACAAAGCGTCCCAAATGGTGCTGGGTGAGGATTTCGACGGCGAAGTGGTGGTCAAAGATGTCAATGTTCTTGTTGGCCTTGACTGCCTCGACCAGCGATGACTGTATCTCGTGCCCCGTGTTGTCGGCATGGTGAAGGATGCGAAACTCGCTGTGGCCTCCCTCGCGGTGCAGGTCGAAGTCACCCTTCTCGTTCTTGTCAAAGTCAACGCCCCACGAGATGAGTGCCTTGATTTGGTCAGGTGCCTCGGTAACCACTTTCTTGACCGCCTCGGGGTCACTGAGCCAGTCGCCCGCCACCATGGTGTCGTGGATGTGCTTGTCGAAGTTATCGACCAACAGGTTGGTCACACTGGCCACACCGCCCTGTGCCAGGTCGGTGTTTGCCTCGTCGAGCGAACTCTTGCAGATGAGCGCTACGGTGCCTGTGTGTGCCACCTTGAGTGCGAAACTCATCCCAGCCACGCCCGAGCCGATGATGAGGTAATCATAATGACGTTTCATATCGTTATCAATTGAAGGCTAGATGTTCTAGAGATTCTAGAGTATCTAGATTTTCTAGACTATTGGTTGTTGACTGTTGTATCGGGTTGTGCTGACTCTGGCACAGGATTAACCTCGATTGAGTCATAATCAAGCGAGTCGGTGTCAAAGTATAGCGAGTCGGGCTCGTAGTTTTGCGAGCAATCTTGGTATTGAGCCGGGTCGATGTACTGCTTGGGCGGTCCAAAGCGACCATGAAGCGCCTGGAAAGCCGGGTCGCTGAGCACCTTCTGCATGAACAGTCCACAAATGGGCAGTGCGGTTTTACTGCCTTGTCCCAGGGCTCCTGTGCGGAAATGTATCTGGCGGTATTCGCCTCCAACCCAAGCGCCACACACCAGTTTGGGGCTGACGCAGACAAACCATGCGTCGGCATGGCGATTGCTCGTGCCAGTC
>JAEEGL015562136.1_pt1 | contig 13395 bp, 11 predicted proteins | sample 9134231 | NCBI WGS metagenome assembly JAEEGL01 (sample SAMN16246548, study PRJNA631951) | gut metagenome | biome: gut microbiome; feature: rumen; material: fiber-attached | host: Bos | place: Iran: Karaj | collected 2018-10 | reverse complement strand
GACAATGTTTTATATGATATTTTATGTGTAATTTAATAATTTTTTTAAAGAAAGCGTGGAGATTTTATGAGAAAATTTAATCAGTGTACTAGAAATAGGTGCGCTATTATTGCACTTTACCAAATATGTGCAATAAGCTTGTGTTCTTGCAGCATACCAAAAAATGATAAACAAGGATTAAGTCAAAATGATACCAGTATTACTACTGAGGCCTCTATAGCTACCACATCAAGCAAAGTTACTGAATCTTCCGTAACAATACCTGATGATACTGAAAATACTGAGGTTACTCTTAATACAACTTATATGAATGGTATAGGAGAAGTTTTTGTTAAAGAGCCAAAGTATCTTTCTAAAAAAGACTTTGTTGCGATATCTAACAGGATTTATGACTATGGTTATCTTTATTTTGGCGTTGATAGTCCTGCTATTTTGGAACAAGCAAAAGACTATTTTAAAGATGATACATTAACACTTGAGGATATTGGTTACATGCAATCTCAGGAGATTGGTGATAATGATACTGATATTATAGACGTTAAACTTGATGTTAATTATATACAAAATCAGGGTTATTTTATGGATTTTGCTAGATATATTTTGTCTTTACAAGATAATGTGCCTATGAAATATAGTTTTAACAATGAGTTTTTTAAAACATATTTTTACGATTATTGGTGTGAGACTCAGAATGGAAATTTCTTTGTTATGGTTAACAATTTTATGTTTAATAATAAGTATTACACAAATTTGAGGAATAGTTTTGATACTCATGGTATGTCAAGTTTAAGAGACTTTTTATCAAAGAACTTAGATAATCCTGAAGCAAAAGAAGCAGTTAAATTTCTTATATATAATGAGTTAGGTGAATATAATGTTAAATGGTTCGACCTAGCTGGTACATATTCTAAATATATAGGTTTTATGCCTATTACTGAGACGACCGATTATGAATTTGTAGCTGTTCCTTCCTCAGCGACTTTCGATAAGTTACAGGACATTGTTTCAAAGGCTCCTAATTGTCAGGATTTAGATATATCGAAGCCAGAAACGTATGATGACTTACTAAATTCTGGTGTAGATGTTGACTTAATAGAAAAGGCGTTTGACTATTGTGGACTAGAAATTCCAAAATTGTCTGAGCAAAAAGATAAGTCTAATTCTCAGCAAAGAACAAATGGATAATAATTGCATATAAAAACATGAAACTTGTTAGTTTCATGTTTTCTTTTTTAATGATTATATATTCTATAAAAGTTTATTTTAGGTTTATTACCAATTCTCATATTTATACTTTCTGATCCAATACCATCATTTACATATAGTAATGTATCATTAATTTTATATTCACCACTAATATATTTTTTAGCACCATTTAATTTAATTAATGGTCCATAAAAGGGAAGTTTTATTTGTCCACCCATGGAGTGACCAGCAAAGACAATATTATATTTATTTTTTAAACTTTCTATTTCATCAGGTTTATGTAAAAGTAATATATTATATAATTTATTATTATCTTCATCATTTATTATTTCTTCTTTAGTTATATCATTAAGACCAATAAACCTTATTGGTTTTCCACTTGATATATAAAGTAAATTAGATTCATTATCTAAGATAATGAAATTATCATTAAAGATTTGATAAAACAAATCTTTAAATAATAAATCATTATCACCTAAGATAGCATAGTTTTCATATTTACTATTTATAGTTAACAATAAATTTTTAATCTTTTCTTTTTCATTATCAGTTACTTTAATATTTTTATTAAAGAAATCTCCAGTAAATATAACAACATCAGGATTTAATTCATTAATTTTGTTTATAACTTTCTTTAAATCATTAAGATTAGTTAATTTACCATACTGCACATCACTAAAGTGTACTATTTTTAATCCATGAAATTCATCAGGAATATTTTTATCAACAATACCATACTCAGTTACTTTAAGTGAATGCGATGTTATTTTTTTACTATAAATAAGAACTATTGATAGTAAAAGAATAACTATTATTAATGTAATAATTAATTTCTTTTTCATAATTTATACCTCTTATAAAAATAGTATAAGTAATATACATATAAAGTTATGAATCATATGAGCTAGTATAGGACATATGATATTTTTTGTTTTAACATATATATAAGCGAATGCTGCTCCTAAGGCACCATATGGAATTATATATAAAAGTTCAATTCCACATGTACCAAGTACATGAGCTCCACCAAATAATAAAGCACTTAAAATAACATACAAATATTTATTACTAAATATTTTCTTTAGAGATAATCTAAAGATTATCTCTTCACATATAGGTCCAAAGATAACCATTGTTGGAATTGCATATATTGTAAGTTCTTCTAAAACAGTTCTATTAATTGATTCATTTGATGCTATTCCACTTGCTGTAAATATATTAATAATATTATTACTAATAATCATGGCAATTAAACCAATTAGCCATATTTTAATAGTTATTTTTAATTTATCCTTATAACCATTATTTAAATCATCATGATCTTTTTTAAAATCTTTTTTATAAAAGATTATTAAAAGAGTTACAACAATTACATCTGATAGAATTAAGCATGTATTTGATATATATGGATTAGTTATATTAAATCTATCTAGTATTGATGGCATTATTAATTGTGATGTTAAATAAAAAACTATCACACCAATCCATATAAAAAAGTTCTTTATTTTTTCTTCCATAATTTATCAATCCTTACTTTATTAATATACCAAATGTATTAAAAAAAATAAATAAATTAAAAATTTAATAATGTATATTGTCGTACAAAAAACGACAATATATTAAATTAAATATTTTTCTTAATAAAAAAGGAAATCAATTTTATTTTGGTAATAATATTATTAGAAAGGGTTAATAAATGTAAAAAAATTATAGGTAAAAAATATGTATGAAATTGAGAATATCACGAATCAACTATTTGAAAATATTAAGCATATAGATGATGCTGGAAATGAATATTGGAGTGCTAGAGAACTTCAAAAGGCTTTAACTTATAAAGAGTGGAGAAAATTTGATAAGGTTATTACTAAAGCCATTGATTCCTGTATTAACAGTAGTGTTAATGTTAGTTCCAATTTTGTCTATCTGGACAAAATAGTAAAAACAGGGATATCAGCGAAGAATATTAAAGATTATAAGTTGTCGCGATATGCGTGTTATTTGATTGCTCAAAATTCAGATTCACATATGAAAGAGGTTGCAGCGGCTCAAACATACTTTGCCATTCAAACAAGAAAGCAAGAATTATTAGAGGAAGAATATGAAAAGTTGTCTTATGATGAAAAAAGGCTTTATCATAGAAATATAATCAAGCGAAGAAATAATTCACTTAACAAAGCAGCTCTAAATTCTGGAGTAAAGGACCTTGCAAGGTTTCATAATGCAGGTTACAAGGGTTTATATAATGGAGAAACTGCAAATGATATTGCTAAAAGAAAAGGGTTAAAATATAGAGAAGATATACTTGATTATATGTCATTAGACGAAGAAATAGCTAATTCATTTAGAATTTCATTAACTGAGCAGAAATTGCGAAATGATAGAATTGACAATGAATTTGATGCTGACAGCGTACACTATAGAGTTGGTAAAGAAGTAAGAAATACAATTGAAAAGGTAGGTGGTGTTATGCCTGAAAATATGCCAACACCAGTTGTTAGTACAAAAAACATCGACTCGAACAAAAAAATAATAAATTTTAATGGAAATTAAATCTTTTTTTGTGATAAAAAATATACTGTTTTAATACCTAATAATCTTGATATAAAGTGATTATTGTGGTATCATAAACCCAGAGGTTGGTGTAATACTATGAAAAAGAAAAGGGTAGTACTTTCTATATTGCTTTCTTGTTTATTTTCAATAGCAAATGTACATGCATCAAAGTGTAATGATGAGGAACTTGCTAAGATAAATGATGAAGCATCTAAAGTTAAAGTTTCTTATGATATTTTAACTAAACAAATTCCAAATCCTAATGATCCAAATGATGCTGGTGAAAAGGATGAAACAATTGATGTTGATTATATAAAAGTATCTGTTATTAATTTAACTGATAATTTATATATCAAAATTACTAATTCAAATGATAACACAACAAAAACTTTCTATGGAAAAGATGCAACAGATGGAATTGTAAGTTATGAAATCGATGATACTTCTGCTATTGCAAATCTAAACTATGTAGTGTATACTACTATGAACACAAGTTGTGCAGAGGAAAAAATCATTGAAAATGTACGTACGCTTCCTAAGTACAATGAATATTATGGTACTGGAGCTTGCAACTTGAATCCTGATGCCCCTGAGTGTCAGAAATATGTTGTTACTGATATTACACCAGAAGATATGGAAAACTTTAATAAAAAAGAATCAGATAAAGTAATAGATGATATTAATAAAGAAGAAGATAAGAAGAAAAAAGATGAAGATAAGAATATCTTCGAAAAGAATAAAAACATAGTTATAATAGGTGGCTCTATTATTATCGTTATAGGGGTTGTTACTACAGCTGTGGTAATTAAAAAACGAAGGAGTCGATTGATATGATGAAAAAAGGAAAAGTATTAATCAAAGTTTTAGCAATAGTTATTACATTATTTATAGGATGTAATAATGTTTTTGCGTTAAGAACTTATAGTGTAGGTCAAAAATACACAAGAAGGCAAGGAGCTTCTGTTCAACAAGAAAATAACTTTGTATATAACTCTAATAATAAAGGAGACAATGTTGCATCTAAATTCTATAGCCATGTAGGAACATCTAGAGCAACTGGTCAATCAGAACCAATGTACTGTCTTGATGCTGCTCTTGATGCAACTATTAATGATTTAAAAGTACAATCTGTTTTAAATCAATATAATCCTCAAGATGCTGCACTTTTATACATTATGAATATTAATGGTAGCTATAATGCTAAAGTAACTGCTATAAGAATTTTAAATCAATTTACAAATAATTATAGTAGTTTTGCTATGTATAAAGGAACAGGCCATGCTAGAGGAGATAAGATGGCTTATGGTTATGTTAATACTGCTTTAAAATGGTTACCTTCAATTGAAAGTACTAAAGATGTTCTAGGTACTGGATCTTATGATGGATTAAAATCTATTGTATCTAAACGTATTAGTAATAGTTCTGACTGGGGTAAAGCTGTTAAGTTTAATTATGGTGAATATGTACTTAATGAAGATATTGCAACAGTTCAAACTGCTAAAGCATATGTAAAAGAAGCATTAGATTATGCTGCTAACGTTAAAGATCGTTATACTACTGATGGTAAAGATACAAGGACAATGAACGTTGTTACAAATAACGGTGGTAAGAATGGTGTTCTTGAAAATTTAGTATCTAGCAAAAAAGATGCAAGTGGTAAAAAAGTTACTGAAGAAGTTTATTTTGTAGTTCAATTTAATAATTTTGATAATAAAGTATTTGCTAATGAATACTTAAAGATGAGTAATGAAGCTATTCCTGGATTTACAATTACTACAGAATATAAAGTAGTTACTGATCCTAAACTTAGTGCTTTAAAAGGTTCATCTGGATGGAAATCATTTAATCCTGAATCTACTAACTTCATGAATAACTTTAAAAATAATGTTACATATATAGCATTTAAATATACTTTAAATGGTACATTAACTGGTAGTGCTGGTGTAACACTTAAGGTTCGTCCTAATAATGGTGGTTCACAATTTAAATATACTGGTGCTTATTTAGTACCTGTTAAAAATGATCATTCTCAAAGATTCTTAGTTACTGATAATACATTTGAACCTGCTAACTTTGAAATTGAAGCATCATTTAATTTACTTGGTACTGTTTGTGAAGAACCAAAAACATTTACTAATAAAGATAAATGTGAAGAATACATTAAAGAAAACAAAGATGGTAATTCAACATTTGATGAAGCTTGGTGTAATGATAAGACTTTATATTGTTCACCAAAAAGATCATGTTCTGATTACTCTGAAACAAAATATAAAGATTATGATATAAAAACTTGTGCTGATGCTGTTAAAGATTTAAACGGTAAAGGTTCTAGCGATGCTGCATTTGCACAATGTGTTGGAGAAAGATTGATATGTTCTGCAACATGTGATTCTCTACTTGGAGAGTTCCAATCTAAAGCTGAATATAAAGGTGATGTTGGAGCTAATACATTAAAAGCTATTTTAGCTGTATATGATAGTTTACTAAATAGAGATCCAAAAGAAGCTGAAAAAGTTAAAGTAAATAAACAAAATTCATCTGATGAACACGTAGTATGTCATGCTTGTGAAGATTATGCTGGTAAAACATTAGGTGAAGCTGGGTTTACAAGTGAAGAAGATATTAAATATCAAGTTGCTGATCCAGAAGACTTATTTGTATATAATGGTGTAATTTACTGTAGTAGTAACTTCTGTGAACTTGAACCAGATACAAACAATATTGATTTATATCGTAACTGGATTAGAAGATGCTGCCGTACAGAAGCTAAGAAAACTGTAAGAGACTATAACGTTGAAGAAGAATGTCAAAAAGGTGATGAAAAAGCTTGTGAGACATATCAAAAATATTGTAGTATCTGTGATCCTAAGTTTGATATTAATAATTCATGTATAGATCTTGATCCAGGAGAAAATGCTAAGATGCTTACTCCTGAAGAGTATACAAGTGATAATAAAGGTTCAATTACTGGACCTGAAGCTGTTAAACTTTGTGTAATTGATGAAGTTACAACAGTAGAAAATAAAAATGAATACAAACTTTCTAAAGAAAGTAATGTAAATAATAATCCATACTGTTCTGTATTCTGTAAGGAAGATATGGACTTTAATATTCCAAAAGGTAGATATACTATTAATGGTAGATATTTTAGTTTAAGTATGGATGTTACATCAACTAAGACTTGTTATTCAAATAAAATAGATTATGCTAAATTTGAAAGTGATTATAGTGCATACTATGCTGAAGCACAAAAATATGCATCTAATCCAAATTCAACAGAATTTAAAAATGCTCAAAAAGCTTTAACTGATAGTATTAATTATATTAATGCTTGTTCTGCTGGATGGAGTAATGATTATAAATATGAACCAGAAATAACATTCACTTATGATGAAAAAGAATATATTGATATGCTTCCAAATAAATCACTTACATTTGATCTTGCAAAACCACTTGATGAAAAAATTGAATCATGGTTCTGTAATGGAGCGGATGTAAATAATGAATACAATCAATGTATTAGTGGTTCAACATCAACTGTTAAAAATGCTAAAACTGTAACATCATATTTAGTTGATGGTACTCAAACTCAAGTAGAAGTTCCTGAAAAAGTAACTTATGCTAAGAAGAGTGTTACAAAAGGTGGTTTATATACACCTCAAGCTGTCTTCTATACTAAGGCATCAACTGGTGTTATTAAATATAGTAAAGATGGTAAAAACTTAATCAACTATGCTTTAATTGAAGATAAGAAGTTTGTTCAAGAAAAAGGCTTAGAAATTGCTGGTACACTTCCAGTTAGATTAAGTGATGATAAAGGATTATATAACTATCAATTCACATTTGATAAGTTAGGTGAATATTTCGATAGAAATGAAGCTGGACGTTTAATTTCTCTTGGAAGCCAAAATAATTCTGATATAAGTAATATTAATAATGAATTTAAAGGTAAATATGTATGTTCATATGTAGTTAACTGTCCTGAATGTAAACCTACATGTATTGATGATCCTGCAAAAGGAATTGTATGTAGTTTACCTGATGAAAATAATCCAGAAGGATGTCCTCCTGAAGGATGTAACATTAAGTGTAGTGAACAAGGATGTGCATATGATTCCAGATACGGACTACTTTATACAGTTCATCAAACAAGTTTAATTGATTTAACTAATAAAGATAGAACTGTTGGTTCAAACTGGGATCCAGATAATAACATCAAAGCTGCTGCTGCAGTTGCTGAAATAGAAGCTAAGGGAGAAGATATTTATAAAACCCCTGAATATTCATTTGAATTTACTCCTGCAGTAATTACTTACTTAAGAGGTACTGGAGATAATTATATTTCAGATGAAACACTAAGTTGTAAGAATAAAACAGTTTCTTCTGGAGAAAGCTATCTAGTATGTGAAAGTAGTGTTTTAACTGAACTTAAAAATAATTTCAGTGCTAAAACACATTTAGATGGTAGAACTAAAATTCAATCATTCTTAGAAAGTGATTTCTGTAAGAATGAAAATAATATTTGTTCTCTAGTTGGAACAATTGGACCAGCTTGGAAGTAGAAAGGAAATAGTATAGAATGAAAGAATCATACTGGGGTTATTGGTTAATTCTTCTAGGTGTATTTGTTGTAATCATTATGCTTTTAATACAAAATGTTACTTCTACTAATACACAAGACTATTACTTAGTAAAAGAAATTACTGAAGCATCAATGCTTGATGCTGTAGATTATGGTTATTATCGCCAGTATGGTGAAGTTAGAATAATCAAAGAAAAGTTTGTTGAAAGCTTTCTACGTCGTTTTGCTGAGTCTGCTAATTTAAGTACTACTTATAATATTTCATTTTATGATATATATGAAGCACCACCTAAGGTATCTGTAAAGGTATCTTCTAAATCAAATACATTTAATGTAATGGGTGATTCTTCTTCATTTGATATTGTAAACAAAATAGATGCTGTACTTGAACTTAATCCAGATATTTAATATGCTTATAATATAAAGGAGAATAAAAATGGGTAATTTAGGAAATACAATTAAAAAGTTTTTATCTAATAAAAATACAGTAACTATTTTAGGTGTAATAATTGGTGTTGTAGTTTTATACCTTGGTTATAACTATCGTGTTAAACAAGCTATAACACCAAAATCTATACCTGTTGCAAAACAAGCAATAGGTGCTAGAAGTGAAATAACTGCTGATATGATTAAGTATGTTAATGTATCTTCTGATTTTGTTAAAAACACACCTAATTTGATAACTAGTTCATCAATGCTTATTGGTAGAAAAATAAATGTTGGAACATCTATTCCTGCTAATGGTGTCTTTTATACTGAGCAGGTAGTAGATGCTGAAGATATGCCTGATGTTGCTTTTGCAAATATTCCTGATGGATATACCGTATTTAGTTTAAATGTTAATAACACACTTACATATGGTAACTCAATGTACCCTGGAAATTACATTGATTTATATCTTGAAGGTAGAGATGATTCAGGTAAACCAATTTATGGTAAATTTATTTCATCTATTGAAATAATGGATGCTAAAGATGCTACTGGTAACCATGTATTTGATGGAACTGAAAATACTGGAACTGCTGATGTACTTTTATTTGCAGTACCAGATGATATGTATAATTTATTATATGATGCACAGTTAATTGGATTTAAAATTGTTCCGGTTCCAAGAAACTTATCTTATTCTGCAAACCCTGGTGAAACAGAAATAAGTAATGAATATTTTAGAACATTAATTAGATCTAAATCAGCTGTTATTCCTAATAATTAATTAAAAAAAGAATAAAAAGGTAAATAGAGGTGGCTAGCATGAATGATGCTATATTTTCCCAAATTGATTTTGGGCCATTAAAGGAATTTTTACAAGATGATAATGTAACTGATATTGAATATAATAATCAAGGTCAGATATATTTAAAAACTCTTGATAAAGGAGTATTTCGTGTAGAAAGACCTGAAATAAATAATCCTTTAGTAGAAAAGCTTGCTTTTCAATGTTCGAATGTAATGGGTAAGTCGTTTAATATGGCTCACCCTTTTCTTGATGCTGAATCTGCTGAGCTACGTCTAAATTTTATCCATGAGTCGATAGCAACTAATGGTATTGCACTTACAATACGTAAAACACCTGCTAAAATAAGACTTAATAGGGATAAATTATTAAATGAAAAATATGTAACAGAAAATCTTCTTGATTTTTTACTTACATGTGTTAAAGGTCACTGCAATATTATTGTTAGTGGGGAAACTGGTTCTGGTAAAACTGAACTTGTTAAATATTTAGCTTCTCATACACAAGAAAATGAGAAAATAATAACTATTGAAGATACTTTAGAGCTTCACTTAGATAGAATATTTCCTCATAGAAGTATAGTTGCTATGAAAACTAATAACATTGCTGATTATGCTGATGTACTTGTTACATGTATGAGACAAAATCCAAGATGGATTTTACTATCTGAAGTACGTTCTGCTGAAGCTGTTATGTCAGTAAGAAACTCTATTTCTTCTGGTCACTGCATTTTATCAACAATACACTCAGATAGAGCAGCTAATATACCAATGCGTATGTACTCACTACTTGAATCTAATCTAGATATTGATCAGTTCTTAAAATCAATTCATAGATATGTTCAACTTGGTATACACGTAAAAGGATATATGAGTCCTGAACTACAAAGATTTCAACGTGAAATAGTTGAAGTATGTGAGTTTTATGTTGATGATAATAATGAAGCTAAAACCAATGTTATCTTTAGAAAAAATATTGATGGAACAATGACTTATAACAATCCAACTAAATATTTAAGAGCTAACTTAGGAGCTCAAGGTATAATGATTAAAGATAACTTATTTGTTGAAAAGAATCAAAATGATCAAGTATTCGATAATACGAAAGTATCATCAAATACTATAAATACTAGTGCTACTATTAATAGAAATATTAATAGTGAAGTATTAACACCTAATGTAGGTGTTAATACAAGTTCTCAAGTAAACCAACCAAGTGTTAACCCAAACCCTGTTAATAGAGTTAACATAGCTGATGCTATTAGAGCATCTCAAAATGCTTTAAATAGTATTAATCAAAACAGTGTAGGTGTAAACAGTGCAACACCTACTACTAATCAAAATGTTATAGAAGAGTTATAATAAATATATAAATTAAAATAGAAAGGGGAATATTTATGGAATTAATAATATTATTATTAATTACTATTTTCGTTATTTCTTACCGTAAAAATACAGGCGAAAATGTTTATAAGTTCTTTGCTACACAAGTAGCGAATGCTTATAATAAATATGCTCCTTATAGTTTTAAAATGGTAAGAGAAAAAACGAAAGAGTTAGGTCAAGAATATACAGCCAAGCAGTATGCCGGTCAAGTAGTTATCTTTGCAGCATTTGCTGGTGGTATTTCTTATATGTATTTTTATAGTATTTTATGGGCTATATTTTATGCTGTAGTAGCAATACTATTTATTCCATATCTTGCATATCTAAGATGTAAAAGAATATATAGTGAATATGTATTTGAACAAATTCAAGTATATACTACTAACGTTATAATGGAGTTTAATACAACACAATCTTTTGTTAAATCTTTAGAGGGTGTTAGAGATTCAGGTATCTTAGAAGATCCTGTACTTTCTGATGTTAAAGTAATGATTGAAATGAGTTATCAAAACGGATCTATTGATGATTCAATTAATTATTTTAATCAAAAATATCCATTTTATATGGTTAAAAATATGCATCAATTATTTTTACAAATAACTAAGGAGGGTGCTAGAGATTCTGGAGAAGCTTTAGAAAATATGTCTATGGATATAGATGCCCTTGTTGAAGGTGTATATAGAGACCAAATGGATAGAAAAGATTTCCATAGAAGGTTTATTACATTTGGTTTAGTACTATTCTTACTTGTTATGGTTATGCAGTTTCTACTAGGTACTGAACACTACATATCTCTAATTGAAATATTTTATGTAAAAATTATTTTACATGCCATTATTATAATTAATAGTGCTTTCTTACTTAATGGTGAGAAATACTATAATGATGATGTGGGGGTAGAGTAATGTATATAGAAATATTTTTAATAGGTCTTATTGTTTTCTACGTCATGATTCAAAATGGTAATGTATCTTCAAGAAGATTCTTTGAAGATAATGAAATGTTATTTAGAAAACTAAAAGAAGATGATTGGGATTTCTTCGTTAAAGCTAAATATGGCGATAATGTAAATCCTAATACACTTTTTAATAAAAGAATTAGAAATGGTGTTTTAGTTACTGCTTTGTTCTTATTCTTCTTTATAGCTAAATTAAACTATATTAGAATTATCTTTTCTGTTTTAGCTGGAGTAGTTGTATTTAAATTAGATTATTTAAATATTAAGAAGTATTATAAAGTTCATTTAGATGAAATAGATGCAATGCTTCCGCATTATTTAAAAGGTTTAGAAATATTAATACAACACTATACAGTACCTGTTGCAATGGGTAAATCAATGAATGATGCTCCTCCTATATTTAAAGAAGGATTACAGCAATTAGTTAATGAGATTAATGCAGGTAATGATTCGATTAATCCTTATATGGATTTTGCAAAGATGTATCCAGTTAGAGATTCCATGAGAATGATGAGACTACTTTATCGTTTATCACTAGGAAGACAAGAAAGAAAACAAGAACAACTATTGGCTTTTTCTAGATCTATTTCATCACTACAACAAAAAGCAAGAGATACAAAATATAGAAATAGACTTGAAAAGATGGAAGGTAAAACTATGCATATGCTTGTATCTACTGGTGTAGGTGTTATGATTTTACTAGTTCTTGCAGTAATTCAAATGATGAATATTTAAAACTTAAGATTTAATTATCTTAAGTTTTTTTATTTTGTTTAAGTTCGACATTGTTTTTAATATTTATAGCCTATAATAGCTCATCAAAGGAGAAGTTTAAATGACAGATTTAATAACAAAAGAAAATATAGATATAGAAAACAAAATATATAATATAAGAGGAAACTATCATCAGATGTAGCGAAAGAATATGATGTAGAAACAAAAAGACTTAATGAAGTTATAAAAAGAAATAAAAACAGATTTCCTGAAGAATTTTGTTTCCAGTTAACTAGAAATGAATATATAAATTTGAGGTCGCAATTTGCGACCTCAAGTTTAAGTGATAATTATGGGGGAATTAGGTATTATCCATACGTACTTACTGAGCAGGGTGTAATGATGCTTTCAGGCCTTTTAAAAAGTAATATAGCTGTAGAAGTAAATATTAAAATAATAAATGCTTTTGTGAAAATGAGAAAATATATTTCCTCTACTATTACAACAGATTCAAACATATTAGTTAATCATGAAAATAGAATATTAAAGATAGAAGAGACAATAGATAAACTAAGTAGTAATATAAAGCTAACTGGTATATATTATAAAGGCCAAATATATGAAGCATACTCAGCTTTAGTAGATATACTAAAAACATCTACTAAAAAACTAATTATCATAGATAACTATGTAGATAAAACTATACTTGATATCTTAACTAAAATAGATAATAAAATTAAAATAATAATTATCTGTGACAAAG
>JAEEGL011125605.1_pt1 | contig 13395 bp, 13 predicted proteins | sample 9134231 | NCBI WGS metagenome assembly JAEEGL01 (sample SAMN16246548, study PRJNA631951) | gut metagenome | biome: gut microbiome; feature: rumen; material: fiber-attached | host: Bos | place: Iran: Karaj | collected 2018-10 | reverse complement strand
CGCTTCCTCCAGCTCTTCCGGGGTAAGCACGTCCGGATTTTCGTAGAATCCCTTGACCATGTGGTCCGCCCTGTAGGGGGCTCCGCACTCTTTGCAGTAGGTTATGTAATCCGCGAAGTTCTCGACGTGCCCGGAAGCGGCCAGAACCTCTTTGGGGCACACGGTCTCGGAATCGATCTCGACGAATCCCTCGCGCCCCTTGTATATCGATCTCCACACGTCGACGATGTTGTTCTTCAGAGCGAATCCCAGAGGCCCGTAGTCGTACATTCCGGCTACTCCCCCGTAAAGCTCGAAGGAAGGCCAGATGAATCCTCTGCGCCGGCAGAGGGACATCAGATCGTTTCCGCTGCCGTCATTCATTTGAATTACCTATCGCGCAGAGGACATCGACGTCGTAAACCATGCCGATGAGTTCGTCTTTCGTTCCGCGTACCGGAATCTGTCCGAAATCGCGGGAAAGCATGATTCTGGCTACTTCGGCGACATTCGTCTTCTTGAACACGGTCGTCGGATTCCTGATCATGAATTCCGAGACCTTCCTGTCATCGAAGTAATCCTCGCTGACGGAATAGAACAGGGGAAGAACGTTCCTGTATCCGGCGTAATCCCCTATATCGATGCCCAGGGATTTCAGGGTCTCGGGATCCTTCATCTGATCGCTGAAAAGGTCGCGGTCCGTCAGTATTCCTACGAGTCTCCCGCGGGCATCCAGAACCGGAACCGCGGAGACGTCGCTGATCCTCATGGCCGCCACCGTATACGACAGAGGCTCGTCCTCGTAAGCCGTGACGCACACGCTTCTGATGACGTCTTCGGCTTTCAGGTTCGTAACGGTATCCTTCATTACGCGGAGGAGATCGGTGGGGGTGACAATCCCGACGAGTCTGGAGCCTTCCACGACGGGCAGCCTGTGGATTCTCTGTTTGTAGAATATGTCGGCCGCATCCTCCACGGTCTTGTCCGAGGATATGGTGATGATCTTCTTCCTCATGATGAGAGACAGCTGATCCTCCTCGAAATTGCGGAAAATGTCTTTTCTGGAAACGATTCCGACGAGGTTTCCGTCCTGGGATCTCACGACGGGCAGTCCGGTGAGCCCGTTCCTGACCATCAGGTTGATCGCGCTGTTTCTCGAACCGGGGACCTCGGCCACTATGGGTGCCGGAGTCATTATGTCCGCCACTGTTTTGCCGATCAAATCAATTCCCCGCAGTGTTCGCTCTTACGACGAGCACGGGACAGGACGACGCCCTGACCACCCTTTCGGCCACGCTTCCCATCAGGAGTTTAGACATCCCCGTTCTTCCCAGGGTTCCCATTATGATCAGATCGTATTTCGAGGACTCGTCGAGGATGACTTTGACGGGAGATCCCTCCTTGACGGAAATATCGACCGGGACGCCGGCCGCTTCGGCCTTTACGCGGACGGAATCGACGGCTTCCTTTCCTTCCGCAGCCAGGGAATCGTACACGTTCCTGACGGCGGTATCCATGGGCATGTTCGCGATCATTGTCTGATCCAGAACGTACAGGGCGGTTATCTTTCCGTTTATCTTCTTTGCAAATTCCACCGCTGCCTCTATCGCCGTTTCCGTGTATTCGCTTCCGTCGGTAGGCACGAGGATGTTTTTAAACTCCATTTCGATCACTTCTGTTCTGCGGTTTCAGAGATATCCCGTGAGAACTGCGGCAGAATATGTTCCCGGGAAGGGGTTCCCCCTCGAACGGCACTGCCATCACGCGTCTCTGTATGCTGTGGCTTATTCTGATTTTGTGATTTAATATCTTGCCATTAAGGGCGGTGAAAACGCCGAAAACCTGACCCGGATCGCAGTTTTGCTTCTTGATGATATCCATGAGCAGAGACGCCTCCGAAGCCAGATCCGGGGCTCTGAGCATTCCGTTATCCGTTCCGAGGGCTACGGAGGCTCCGCACGAGAACATTTCCGCCAGCGGGGGCGTTTTTCCGAAATAGGCGTTGGAACCCGGGCAGACCGCTATAGGGACATCCGAATCGGCGCATTCCGCGATATCGGATTTCTCCGCTTCGCACATGTGGACGACGAAAGCCGGATCGAGGGAGAGGACGCGGCCGATATCCTCTCTGATTCTCTCGCTGGCGTGGATCGCGAGAACGGAATGCTTCGAGCGGACGAAATCGGCGATGTCGTCGAGGTACCTTCCGGGAACGTCGGAGATGCTGGACAGACCGATTCCGTCGGCGTATTCCAGTATTTTTTCCATTTCTTCCGGATCGAATTCAGGGGATGCCGGGCGCCCGAGAATTATTGCTTCCGGAGCGTTCTCCCTGAGAAGCCTGCATCCTTCGGCGCCGTTCTCCCTGAAATCTATGAAAGATACGCTTCCCGACGACAGCGATATCCTGCGGAACTCCCTCATTGAAGATCCGATGATCCCGGCGGAAGTATCGCGCAGGTATCTGTGCTTCAGGCCGTCCGGGGGGGCGACCAGCTCCTCCAGGGGCAGGCCCGGGGGAATTTTCATTCTGAAATCAGCGCAGTGGGTATGGGCGTTCAGGCAGTCCGGAAAAACGGCGAGCCTGAACCCGGCTTCGGGATAACCGGGATCCCCGGGAACGATTGCTCCGTTTTTTACGGAAATTCTCTCGGGGACCAGACGATCTCCGCGGAAGACGAACGCCTCCGCGGCGAATTCGGACGGTATTATCATGCCCAGTAAGGCTTTTTGACGAATTTGTGGGCCATGAGAATGGCGGTGGTCGCTTCCCCGCAGGCGGTGGTGATCTGCTTGAATTTGCCCGGATAAGATACTACGTCCCCGCAGGCGAAGATCCCGGGGCGGCTGGTGCTCATGTCGAAGTTCACCTTGACTAGCCCGTCGGGGGTGAGCTCGAGTCCCCAGCGCTTGAGATCCTCCAGATCGGCGGATATTCCGATGTTGATCACGGCGAGATCCGTGGGGATGACGATTTCCTTCCCGTCCTGCTCCACCGTAACCGATTCCACTTTGTCTTTGCCGTTTATGGAAAGCAGATTCGCCGACATGACTCTCCTGACGTTGCTCTTTTCGAGTTCCCGGACGGTACCCTCGTCTGCTCTGAAATCGGCTCTTCTGTGCACGATGGTCGTATCTGTGACAGAATCGGCGACGAGAGCCATATCTATCGCGCTGTTTCCACCTCCGAACATGGTGACTTTCTTTCCCACCAGTTCCTCTTTGGCCGGCAGAAGATATGTAACCCCTTTTCCGCAGAGTTCGTCCTCTCCGGGACAGCCCATCTTTTTGGGCTTGAAACTGCCCATTCCGATCGCCACTATGACGGATTTCGCATGGTAGGTGTTCTTGGAGGTGATCACGAGAAGTTCCTCTTCGCCGTTCTCGATCTCCTCGACCTTCTCGTACTCCTTTATCTCGCATTCCATCGATTCGGCCTGCGCATAGAGCTTATCGGATAATTTCCTGGCCTGGATCGTTTCGAATCCGGGGTAGTTGTGCACTCCCTTCTCCGGATAAAGCCCGACCAGCTGGCCGCCCACGCGTCCAGAATCCAGAATCAGTGTCTTCATCATTTTCGATCTGGCGTATACTCCGGCAGTCAATCCGGCAGGTCCGGCGCCTATAATGATGACATCATAACACATTGCCAGGGTATCGGTAAGCCGATATATAATAACTCTACAGCTGTCTGGGCGGGGATTGTATTTGTATCATGAAACCGGTCCCGTATGCCATGGCAGAACTGGGTTTCGGGCTGATGCGTCTCCCGCTGACGGATCCGTCGGATCAGACAAGCATAGACTTGCCGCAGCTGGAGAAGATGGTGGACATGTATCTGGACGCGGGTCTGGATTATTTCGATACGGCGTATCTTTACCACGGGACATGCAGCGAATCCGCTATAAAGAAGGCTCTGGTGGACCGTTATCCCCGCGAAAAGTACAGGATCGCCACCAAGCTTCCGATCATGAAGGTCTCCACTCCGGAGGAGGCCGAATCGGTTTTCGAAGAGCAGCTGAGCAAAACCGGAGCCGGTTACTTCGACAGCTATCTCATCCATAACGTCAGCGAGAACTACTGGGACAATCTGATCGGCTGCGACGCGTTCGCGTTCGTCCGCAGAAAAAAGGCGGAGGGAAAGGTGAAGAGGATAGGATTCTCGTTTCATTCCGGCCCGGAAATGCTGGAGAAAGTGCTGAGAGAGCATCCGGAAATGGAATTCGTGCAGCTTCAGGTGAATTATCTCGACATGGACGATCCCGCGATAGAATCGAGGAAGAATCTGGAAGTCGCCCGCTCCTTCGGGATACCGGTCATTGTCATGGAGCCGGTGAAAGGCGGGATGCTCGCCGATGTTCCGGCCGAAGCGAGGGAGCTCTTCGAAGAAAAATCGCCCGAATCCAGTGCCGCATCCTGGGCCCTGAGGTACGTGCTGGGTCTCGACGGGGTGGAAACGGTTCTTTCCGGGATGTCTTCGGCCGAACAGATGGAGGACAATCTCCGCACGTATTCCGGCTTCAGAAAACTGGACGGTGACGAGCTCGAAACGATAGAAAAAGCGGCGGAGATCATAAACAGCAAAGTCGCGATCAAGTGCACCGGGTGCAGGTACTGCATGAAAGACTGCCCCCAGGATATCCGGATAGCGGATTATTTCAGCCTGTATAACAGCGAATGTCTATGCCCGCCCAGGCTGGGATGGTCGATTTACCGCCTCTACTACCGCAGCAAATCCCGCGGCCACGGGAAAGCTTCCGACTGTCTCGAATGCGGGAACTGCGAGCTTAACTGCCCCCAGGGGCTTCCGGTAATAGATTACCTGAAAGACGTAGCGGAAAAAATGGAAAAATGATTTGCGGGGAGTAATCCCCGTATGAATCAGTGGCATCCTCCGCCGCAGGAGGCGCATCCGCTGTTGTTGGGGTCGCGGATTCTGAGGCCGGTGCCGAAAGTGGGATCGTCGATGAACTCTATCAGGCAGGATTCGAGAGCGTCTTTGGTTTCCGAGTCATAGTACATGTCGAATCCCTTCGCGGTCTTGTCGACGATCTCTCCCTCGTTCGCCTCCTGCTGGAAGGACATTCCGAACTGGGGGCCCGAGCAGGCGTATCCGGAAAGGTAGATCTTAATTCCGTAACCCACTTTGTTGTTCTTTTCAAGCAGATCGTTTATGAACTTCTCTGCCTCGGGTTGAATCTGCACCATTTTTATCAGGTGCCCATCCGCCATTTCAATATATAAGACTATTCAGGGTTTTCCGGCATTCCGGGTATGAAAACTGAGATGGATCATAGCCGTCTTCCGGAGGCCGCGGCGTCATCTTGCGCATATTCAGCGTATGTTTCCGGAGATAAACCCGTATACGGCGTCGAACGAAAAAGCGGGAACTCTGACCGGCACGGTCTGTTTCGTGTTCTTGAATCCGATGGTGATGACTCTCCCGGCCTTGTCCGGATCCGCCCGGCTGATTCTGGAGAATTCCAGACGGAAGCCGGGATCCGCATCCAGATCCATTCCGGAGTTCACTGCGGACAGCTCCAGAGCGTCTCTGGCTAGCATTTTCACAAGACCCGGGCCGGACAGCTCCAGATCCATGCGCTCCTCTATGTCCGCTTCCCGGGAACAGATCCATTCCCCGTTCGCGCAATACAGCATCGTGCGGCTTCCGTCCGGATAAATCCACGCATAGCCGTCGCTGAGACGCACCAGATCGTTCGTGTTCTCTTTAGCGAAGACGGTTCTGAAGTCTCTGCTGACGGTTTCGGCGGAACAGTCCGATTCCCTCAGAGCCGGGGGATTCGCAGCGGTTTTTCCGCGTCCGAAGAGGGCCATGAATCATTATCGGAACCGGCGGTATTTAACGTCTGGTCCCGGGATCGCTGTTTCCGGAGGTAGCTGTCGTCGGTTTCGATTCCGAAAAGCTCCGCGTATTTTCTCAGAGCGTACGACTGGGCGCGGTTCATGGGTATATGGCATCCTATCGATACCGCTTCCAGGATCTCGTCCTTCGTGGCTCCCGCATCCAGGGCGTGCTTCATATGTACGGTGATGCAGTACTCTCCGTTTGCGGCCGCCGCCGCGGACACGGCGCAAAGGTATCTCGTTTTGGCGTCCAGATCGCCCCTGCCCTCCAGAACGGCTTTGCTGAGGTTGCACTGGGGTATGAAAATATCCGGACGGGAGCTCATTATCTGGCTCACCACTGGGACGAAGCCGTACTCCTCTTTTATCGCGTTCAGGATTTTATCGGCTATGATTCTCTCTTCGGGATTTTCTTCCATGGGTGAGAATCCGTTCCTCGGTATATTACCCTGCAGTGTGCGCGCACCCCTGCTGTTTTATCCTTTTCAGCAGAATATGATCCATCCGCGGCTCTGTCCGCAGGAAATAGAATGGAAAAGACAACAGGAAATACGGAAGAGCTCAGGGAAGTATTCGCCGAAGCCGCGGATTCCGGAGGATATACGGAGGTCACCGCCGAATACAGGGAGTTCGGGGAGATGAAGGTCAAATGGATCAGATGCGGCAAGACCATCAATTTCTTCGTGAGCGATTATCTCTCGGACGCGCCGCGCAACGTGCTGGAATCCATGGCCAGGACCATAGTCTCCAAGATCTGCGCTTGCGGCGACGCGGATTACAGCCCGGAGCTGATAGAATGGCTCACTTCGGACGAGTTCCCGAGGAAAAAGCAGGGGATATACCTTTCCAGAAGGCCGACCGTCATTCCGGCGCCGGAGTTCGAGTACAAAGATCCGAGGGAATCCTGCCGCCGCATAGCCGATGCCGGACTGGTCCGGGAAGACGACGGGATGTGCGTATGCTGGGATACCGACGTGAAATACGGCTACGCCGGGAGATACAGCGTTCTCATGAAGGTCGCCGGCATCGCCAAGGGCCTGGATACTGATGAGATCTCCGACGAAGCCTTTGATCTTGCGGTATATTCAGTCATTCTCCATATCGCTATGGGTTTCTCTCCCGCTTCGCCGGAGCGCGCCGCGGAGTACGAGAAGCGGCTGGATCTGTTTCCGCAGAGAGAGATCCTCGAGGAAGAGCTGAAGCGCGCGGGATACCATCTGCGATGTCCCCCGGGCGCTAACACGCCTTTTCACAGTACGGCGGTTACGCCGATCTCCGGGCACTGACTTACGCCGGGGGTATGTGTCGGACCCTTCGTTGGCCTCCGGTCATCGCTGCGGTGACTCGCCGCGTGCTCCCGCAGGAGCCCCTGAAAAGGGGAAAGGGCCGCTGTATGCCGTTCCGTGCACATGATGGTCATCGGTTCGCACCCCTACGCCGGAGCGGCATGACGCGCATAGGGCGGAACGATAAAACGGTTGCGCATTTTTTACTGTACGAATCCGGATAAGTTGATTGTCGAATTACTGCTGATTCAGTAAAAAATAATTCGATTTTTTACGTTTTTCGAAGTTTTTTCTACGAATTATAAGAAAAAAACGTCTTTCTTTCACAAAGGTTTATCATATCCATAGGGATACGGACCCTCATGAAATCATTGCTGACTCCGTCTGCTGTCGCAATTATCGGAGCATCCAACGACGAGACCAAACTCGGCGGGATGCTTGTAAAGAACATGATCAACGCGGGTTTCAAGGGAAAACTGTATCCTGTCAACCCCAAGGGCGGGATGATCCAGGGATACAAAGCGTACACCAGCGTCACCGAAATCGGCGAACCCGTTGATCTTGCTGTCATCGCGGTGAAAGCGGCACTGGTCCCGGGAGAAATGGCCAATCTGGGAAAAGCCGGAATCAAGTATGCGACCATTTTAACGGCAGGTTTCAAAGAGGACAGTCCCGAAGGGGCGGAGCTGGAGAAGAAGCTCAAAGAAGAGGCCAAGAAGAACGGCGTCAGATTCTTCGGGCCGAACTGCTTCGGAAACATGAATCCCGGAGCGGGCGTCAACGCGACTTTCGCGCATCTGCTTCCCAAGCCCGGAAACATAACCGTATTCTCGCAGTCCGGAGCCGTAGGATCATCGATCATAGACTGGGCCTACCGCAACCAGATAGGATTCGCCAATTTCATCACCTTCGGAAACAAAGCCGACATCGACGAGGCCGATCTGATCGAGCAGGTTTCCCGCGATCCCGCCACCAAAGTCATCGGAATGTACTGCGAGGGGATATCGAACGGGGAGAAGTTCGTCAAAGCTATCGAGAACATGCCTGTGAAGAAGCCTATAGTCATCTTCAAATCCGGAAGGACCCAGGCGGGCTCCGCGGCAGCTTCGTCGCACACCGGATCCCTGGCGGGCTCCGACGCCGTGAACAATGTGATCTTCAACAAACTGAACATCCACAGGGCCCTCGATCTGGACGAGATGTTCGACGCCCTGAAGGTTTTCAGCAGCTATTCTTCGATGGATAAGGACGGCATAGGCATCATCACGAACGCGGGAGGACTCGGAGTCATGTCCGCGGACGCGACTTTCGAGGCCCCTTTCATCCACGCGGTCAAATTCTCCGACGAGACGATCAAAGAGATCAAAACCAGAGTTCCGAGCGTCGCAGGGCTGACAAACCCCATCGATGTCCGCGGAGACGCGAAGCCGGAGTATTTCAGAGAAGTCATCAGGATTCTCTGCAAGGATCCCCAGGTCGGCGGCCTTGTAATTATGGGTTCGCCTCTCGACACCGCGGATCTGGAATCTGTCGCCAGAATCCTCGTCGAGATGAAGCACGAGATTCCCATTCCCGCGGTAGCATGCTTCGCGGGCGGATACAAGTGCGGAAAGGCGAGCGACATCCTCAGAGACGGGGAATTCCCCTGTTTCGACACTCCCGACAGGGCCGTGAAGGCGCTCTCCATCCTCAGAAAATACACTGTAAGATCTGAAATGAAGCACGATCCCCTTCAGATTCCCGCGATTTCCGGCAGGAACATCTCCGAGAAGATCATAAAGAAAGCCAGGGAAGAGGGAAGGAACTCCCTGTCCGAAGCGGAAGGAAAGGAAATCTTCTCCGCATACGGGATACCCACTCCCGGAGAGGGAACCGTCAGGAGCGCGGATGACGCCGCCGTCAGATGCGATCAGATCGGATATCCGGTAGTTATGAAGATCCTGTCTCCGGACATCAAGCACAAAACCGACGTCGGAGGAGTCGTCATCGGAGTCAAGAACTCCCAGGAAGCCAGGGACGCTTACAACAAGATCATGGATTCGTGCACGTCCAAAGTTCCCGGCGCCAGAATAGACGGGGTCTCCATCCAGCAGATGGTTTCCGGGCAGGAGGTCATCCTTTCGATGATCCGCGATTCCCAGTTCGGTCCCGTTATATCGTTCGGTCTCGGAGGAATATACGTCGAGATCCTCAGGGAAATCTCCCAGGCTCACGTCCCCATGACGGAGCAGCAGCTCGACGAAATGATCAAGACCACCAAAGCGTACAAGCTCATGTCCGGTGCCAGAGGCCTTCCCGAAGCGGATATCGAGGCTCTCAAGGATACCATCAAGAGAATCGTGCTCATAGCTCTGGAGAATCCTGAAATCCACGAACTGGAGATCAATCCGGTCATCGTCGGGCTGAAAGGAAAGGGCTGCTGGGCGGTGGACGCTCTCGTCACTCTCCTCAAAGAGTAAACCCGTTCCGGGGGACGCCGCTCCCCCGTTTTACCAAATCTGTTATAATCCTGTTTCCATGCGGTTGCATGGTTTCCGAATTAGTATTCGTCGGGCTGGGCCTCAGCGGCACCGACGGGATGACGGTCAGGGCGCTGAACGTCCTCAGAGAATGCGATATTATCTACGCGGAGTTCTACACGTCCTCGCTCATAGGCGCTTCGCCCAGAGAGCTGGAGGAAGCGGTCGGAAAGAAGATCAAAGTCCTGTACAGATCCCAGGTGGAGGAGTCCGACGACATCATCAGGGATGCCCTGACGCACCGCGTCGCATTCGTCACCGCCGGCGATACGATGCTTGCGACTACCCACGTGGATCTCAGGATCCAGGCGGCGGAGTCGGGGATCCCGGTAAGGGTATTCCACGGAGTTTCCATCTTCTCAGGATGTCCATCTTCTCTCGGGCTCCAGCCGTATAAATTCGGCAGAACGGTGACTCTTCCTTTTCCGGAACCCGGATACACTCCCAAATCCCCCTACGATCATATTCTCGAAAACAAATCCCGCGGTCTTCACACGATGATCCTTCTGGACATCCGCGCCGACGAGATGAGATACATGAGCGCGCACGAAGCGATCAAATGGCTCCTGGACGCGGAAAAGATGTGGGGCGAGGGGCTTATCGGCGAAAAGACTCTTCTCTGCGCGGCGTCCAGAGTCGGCTCCCCGGAAGAGAAGGTGTTCGCGGGATATCCGGAGGATCTGATGAACAAAGATCTGGGCGAGCCGCTCCATACACTGGTCCTTCCCGGAAACCTGCACTTTATGGAGCAGTACGCGCTGGTCAATTTCGCCGGAGCGCCGGAAGAGATCATAGAAGACGACTGACGTTTTTATCATGGATCACAGCATGATGCCGGATATGGCCGTATGCATCCGCGTTCCGAAAGCCGAAGGGGAATCCGTCAGGAGCGGGCTGATTTCAGCCGGGATACTGGACACCAGATTCAGAATATCCTCCGACGGGGATTACCTGTACATTCCGATTACTGCGGATTCCTATATGGATTATCCGGCAGTGGTTACGGAGCCGGAGGAGCGGGAGCGCCGGATACGCGATTACAGGGAAGTTGCGGACGTCCCGGCCGGACTGAGGGGGCTTCTGCCGTCATCGTTCGATGTGGTGGGGGACATAGCGATGATCAAAATCCCCCCGGAGCTTCTGCCTTACAAGGAGCAGATAGGGAACGCCATGCTTCTGGCAGGCAGGAACCTGCGTTCGGTTTTTTCCGATTCGGGAGTCAAAGGGGAGTTCAGGATCCGCGATCTGGAGAGGATCGCCGGCACCGGTCCCTCCGAAACCGTGCATCGCGAGTTCGGGGCGAGGCTGTACACGGATCCGGCCAGGGTTTATTTCAACCCGAGGCTGTCGTCCGAGAGGGCCAGAATCGCCTCGGAGGTGAAAAAGGGAGAGATCATAATAGATATGTTCGGGGGCGTGGCGCCCTTCGGGACGGTTATCTGCAGACTGTCCGAACCGGCGGCCGTTTATTCCGTCGACCTCAATCCGGAGGCCGAGCGTTACGCCAGGATGAACGCCGAGCGCAACGGGATAAAGGTTCTCAAACCGATCACCGGCGATTCCTCCAAGGTCATTTACACTCTTCCGGACGCGGATCGCATCATAATGAATCTGCCTCAGGCGGCCGAACGCTTCCTCAGATACGCCCTGGACAAACTGAAGCCGGAGGGAAAGATCCACATGTACAAGATTCTGGAGCGCTCCGCTCTGGAAAGCTTCTGCGACGATCTCGCATCGGAGATGGAATCTCTCGGATTCAGTATCGGAATCAAGTGCTCCGAGCTGAAAACTTATTCCCCGACCATGAGCGTCTACAGCATGGATATAACGCATTCGGGATAATCCGGGGGAACAGTTCCCCGGTCGCTGTTTTTTCACCGGCTCCAGCGTAATTCCGCTCTGCCCCTGGTAGTTTCCGGATCTTTTCGCATAGTTCCTGTCGGATTCCGAATTGAGAAGCTCGATCACCATCTGGCAGAATCTTTCTCCGATCGGGATCTCGACCGGATCGTCAGTCGCGTTGTACGCTCCCAGAGTGAGCGTTCCGTCGAAACCGGCGTCGATCTTTCCGAAAGCCCCTATTATTCCCTTTCTGATCCACGTGGTCCTCATCCAGAGCTCGGCGCAGGTGTTGTCCGCCATCCTTACGCGTTCGATCGTGGAAACGTAGAACATCGTTCTCGGAGGAATAACGGCGGTTCCTTCCCTGATGACATCCGGAGACCCTCTCACGGATATTTCCGCGATGCGGAGATCGTACCCGTTGGGAGTCAGTCCCTTCTCCGAGAAATTGCCGATGCCGATATGCCCGGTCAGAAGGCATTCCATGATATCTCTGTCAGACAGTATTGCCATAACCCGGTATATCCGGGAGATATAATCTAATTTTCCGGCCGCGTCACAAGATTTATCCGCACGGCCGGATTCCTGCGGGGCATGATAATCCCCCCGTTTCTGAAAGCAGGCATGAAGATAGGAGTCACGGCGCCCTCTCTGCGCGTGACCGACAGTCTGGATATGATACGCTTCGGAAGCGCGAAAGAAAAACTGTCCGGAGCCGGATACGGGGTCATAGAGACTCCGGACGTTTATTCCCCGGATCCGGATGATAACTGCGCTCCGGCCGGGCAGCGCGTAAAAGAATTCACGGATCTTCTGGAAAATCCGGAAACGGGATACATCGTTTCGGCGAAGGGAGGGGATTACCAGTACCAGATGCTTCCGCTGATGGACTGGGATGCCGTAAGAAGGAATCCGAAATGGATCCAGGGGTATTCCGACAACACCACTCTTCTGTTCAAAATAACCGCGGAACAGGATATAGCTACGGTGTATTGCGGGAATTTCGGGGATTTCGGAATGGATCCGTGGCACAGAAGCATCAGTGAAAATCTGGAGTTCATAGAGGGAAAAAGAACGTCGCAGGATTCGTTCCCGTATCACGAATCCGGTTTCAAGGACAGGATTACCGGAAAAGAAGGCATAAGCGAGGACGAGGCGACATTCTGGGATTCCGCATGCGGAGACGCGGTATTCAGCGGAAGACTGATCGGGGGGTGCATGGACGTTCTCGACTGGTTTTCCAGAGAGAACACGGCCGATCCGTCGCCGTTCGTGAGCAGATATTCCGGCGAGGGAATAATCTGGTTCATGGAAACCTACGATATGGATTCCGGAAGAACGGAGAAAATGTTCGCAAGAATGTCGGAGCAGGGGTGGTTCGAAGGCGTATCCGGTTTCGTTTTCGGGCGTCCTCTGTTCTTCAGCGGCGGGAATTACAGGGAAACCGTCTGCCGCGCCCTCGGAAAGTATGACGTCCCGGTCGTTTTCGGCGCGGATACGGGGCATATCGCCCCCAGGATGACCTTCATCAACGGAGCGTATTCGACGTTCGAGGTCTCCGGAGGAAAATGTAAACTTTCTTATGATCTTCCCGTCAAAGATTAAATAAGCCGGATAGATGCACGTTCATGGATCTGGTGTTGCTCGGAATACCGCTGGGAATAGTCCTTCTGTATTTCGGTTCCGACTGGCTCGTCAAGGGCGGGAAAGGTCTCGCGCTGAAACTGGGAATTCCCCCGTTCGTCATAGGGCTTACCGTTCTCGCTTTCGGTTCTTCGGCCCCCGAGGCGGTAACTTCGATAGTGAGCGCCGGCAACCCGGAGATAATAGTCGGAAACGTCATCGGAAGCAACATCGCCAACATCGGTCTGGCTATCGGAATCGCCGGACTGATTTCGCCTATG
>JAEEGL017101821.1_pt1 | contig 13396 bp, 15 predicted proteins | sample 9134231 | NCBI WGS metagenome assembly JAEEGL01 (sample SAMN16246548, study PRJNA631951) | gut metagenome | biome: gut microbiome; feature: rumen; material: fiber-attached | host: Bos | place: Iran: Karaj | collected 2018-10 | reverse complement strand
ATTCGTCGCCCAGTTCTTCGCGAAACTTTGAAGGTATTATCAATCTCTTCTTATCATCGATGTTATGATGAAATTCTCCTATAAACATAGCAATCCCCCACTTTTAACCACTATCTTCCACTACTTGATTATAATATACTAGTAAATCCCACTAAAGTAAATATGTTTTCGACATAAAAAAATAATTTTACAAGCAAAGTTTACACTATTATTTTTTTAATGATTATGTTATATTCATCATAGGTGATTGGATGAGCACTTTAGTACTAAAAATTATTGCTTTAATCGCTATGACAATAGATCATACTGGTAAAGTTTTATTAACAAATAGTGATTTGTGTAACATCATTGGTAGAGTTTCTTTCCCTATATTTGCTTTTTTATTAGTCGAAGGATATCATCGTACCAAGAGTGTTAAAAAGTATTTACTTAGATTATTCGTTGTAGCAGTTATTTCTGAATTTGCTTTTTATAATCTATTTGGTGGTCTTAATACTATCTTCACTTTGATAGTTGGATTATTATGTATTATTGTTTATGATAAAGAAGAAGATAAAGCAATTTGTTTTACTGTTATTCTTACAATAGCAGTTTTAGCTATATTATTTGCTTTAGATTATGGAGCATTCGGTATTCTTTCAATACTACTATTTCACATTTATAGAAAAAACAAACTTAAGAGAAGTTTGTTCTTCATAATACTTGTTCTAATTCATTATTCTATATTTATTCTTTCAACAAATGATTTTAATTATTTATATCCCATGTATATGTCAATAGCGAGTTTATTCCTAATAAATAGATATGAAGATAAAAAGTGTCCTAAATTAAAATATTTCTTCTATATTTATTATCCACTTCATCTATACATTTTATGGGGGATACAATTATTAATAAAATAAAAAATAGTCATACTTTGGTATGACTATTTTCTTAAGCTTTTATCTTTGATTTCTTTTACTAACATTTTAATAAAGTCTGCTTTTTTAACTGTAGTTGTCTCTTTAGATCCAAACATACGATAACTAATTTCTTGCTTTTCTTTTTCATTATCTCCTAAGATTAAAGTGTATGGTATTTTCTTAGTTTGTGATTCTCTTAGACGATAACCTAGTTTCTCATTACGAGCATCTAGTTCAACACGTATATCGTGTTTTTTTAGTTCCTTAAATACTTCTTCAGCATAGTCTGCTTGGAATTCTGAATTAACAGGCATAACAACTACTTGAGTTGGAGCTAACCAAGTTGGGAAGATTCCTTTTGTTTCTTCAGTATAGAATGCTGTGAAACGATCGAATGTTCCATAGATAGCTCTATGAATAACAACTGGAGTTTGTTTTTCTCCATTGGAATCTATATAAGTTAATTCAAAATTTCTTGGTAATAAGAAATCTAATTGACAAGTTGATAAAGTTACCTCTGGTCCAATTGCTGGTTTAACTTCAACATCTAGTTTTGGTCCATAGAAAGCAGCTTCTCCTACCGCTTCAAAATAAGGCATTCCTATTTCATCTAATACTTCTCTAAGTTTAGCTTCAGCGTTATCCCACATCTCATCATCATCGAAGTATTTTTCTTTATCTTCTTTATCTCTTAACGATAATCTGAATTTAAATTTTTCAATACCAAAATCTTTATAAGTTTCTAATATTAAATTAACAACCTTTTTAAATTCATCTCCGATTTGTTCAGGTGTTACAAATAGATGGGCATCATTTTGACACATACAACGAACACGTTCTAATCCTTTAACTGCACCACTTGCTTCATATCTAAAGTCTTGAGCGAATTCACCTATTCTAATTGGTAAATCTCTATATGAATGCATTTTATTTTTATAGATTAACATATGATGTGGACAGTTCATTGGACGTAGAACAAACTCTTCTTCATCAACTTTCATCATTGGGAACATGTTTTCTTTATAATGATCCCAGTGTCCTGAAGTCTTATATAAATCTACTGTTCCAACACATGGTGTATAAACATGTTGATAACCTAATTTTTGTTCTTTTTCATAGATATAGTTTTCTAATTGTTTTCTAATTAAGGCTCCATTTGGTAGCCACATAGGCATACCAGCCCCAACAAGCTCATGAGTCATGAATAATTCTTGTTCTTTTCCTATCTTTCTATGATCACGTTCTTTAGCTTCTTCTAATTCTTTTAGGTGAGCGGCAAGTTCTTCTTCACTGTCATAACAAACACCGTAGATTCTTTGAAGCATTTTATTTTTAGCGTCACCTTTCCAATAAGCTCCACTAAATTTAATTAGCTTAAAGTATTTCATCTCTTTTGTAGTATCTACATGTGGTCCACGACAAAGATCAGTAAAATCTCCTTGAGTATAAGTTGAGATTGTTACTTCATTTTCATCCATTCTACTAATTAAATCTACTTTGTATTCATCATCAGCAAATTTCTTTAGTGCTTCTTCTTTTGATATTTCATTTCTTACGATTCTTTTGTTGTCTTTGGCACATTTTTTCATTTCTTTTTCGATGATAGGTAAATCATCTTCAGTAATTACTTTATCTCCTATATCAATATCATAATAAAAACCATCTTCTATTACAGGTCCTACCCAAAACTTAGCTTCTGGATAGATATGTTTAACTGCTTGTGCTAATAAGTGAGCACAAGAGTGATTTAGTTTATTTAGTCTTTCATCTTCTTTTATGTTTATCATCTATTCTTCTCTCCATCCTTCCAAATACTTCTTCTATTCTTGCTCGATATAAATCTTGCTTTAGTAGATTTTCTTTTTCTACTAATCTTCTTTTTTCATTTTCACTTATTTCATTGTTTCTAAGTTGTAATCTGGTCGCTGCAATTTCTTTTCTTATTTCTCTAGCCTCTTCATTCATAATTTCCTCCAACAAAAAAAACCTAAGAATATAGGAGTGCATAGCACGGTACCATCCTTGGTTTTACTTAATTTAAATAACGGGCTAACCGGAATTACTTTGCATAATTCTACTCGAAAGGTAGTAACTTATAGGATAATTTAATTTACTTTCACCAACCGTAAACTCTCTTGATAAATCATCGAACAGTCTCGTCCTTTGTCAATGTATTTCTCTATAGTTATAACACAATAATAGTTTTTTTTCAACAAAAAAGAAAAAAGTCCGACAAAAGTCAGACTATTTTATTGGTTCTGAAGAAACAAACACATAATTTCCATCTTCATTTCTAAATGTGAATTGATAATCACTACCTTTATCAAAGTATGATTCAATATTACCATCTTCTGGAGCTTTACCAATAAGTTTAGTTTTATTAAAATCACTATAGAAATTTGTAAGATTTTTATCAATAAATACTACTTTAACATAGATTTTTAATACTCCATTATTTTCTTCTTCTTTTACTTTTTTATATGTAGTTTGAGGCCCACAAGACCCTCCACAAGCTGTTTCTTGACTAATAAACTTATTTAATTTTTTATCATAATAATGAGAAACACATGTATCCTTTGATGCAGTGATTTTACTAACATCTAATTTATAATCTTTTCCTAAGTATTTTTGAACAGCTCTACTTGCTTCTTCGACAGTTACTTCATCATTTTTAAATACATCAGATGCATTAGATAAAGCTATTTCATAAGCAGTTTCTGCATCAATATCAGAAGCAAGAACCTTTTTATTATTAGTAAATAATTCTATTCTATTGCAATGCATTCCAACAAGAAGTTGATCAATATATTTAGAAGCGTTTTTATCTTCATTAGTATTACTTGTAACTGCTGGTTCTTCCTCTTCTACTGGTTCTTCCTCTTCTTTTGGTTCTTCTTTTACCGAAGATTCAGGTTCAATTTTTTTGCTAAACAATTTATCTTTATTTATATAGACAAATCCACCTATACATATTGCAACAATCAATAATACTACTATTATTACTCCCTTTTTTCTTTTTTTATTTTCTGTTTTTCCTTCTTCCATTCTTTTCACCTCTTATTTATCTTAACAAACTAACTAGAATACTTCAATATTTATATATTATTAATATAGTTTATTTACAACTAAAAAGAAGACTTTTTATCTTCTTCTTTTAACTAATTTTCTATTTACTTCTTCTTTAAATAGATTAATTTTATCTTCTTTTTGATTAATCAATTCTTTTTTAGCTATAATTTCTTCTTCTAATTGATATAGTTCTTTATCTGTTGGATTTTTATCAAAACATACTTCTTGGGCATATTCCATTAAGATGTCAGGTGCTTTTCTTAGTGGTGAATGAACTCTACAATAATGAGGTAGATTTAATCCTTCATGAGCACCTTCTATATCATATCTTCCTTTAGGATATAGTCCTTTTAATATTTCATGTAACTGGTTGATTTTATTTTTTCCATAAGTAGTTTGCAAAGTACTAATTACTCTTGAAATATTCTCATCTTCTTCTTGATCAATGGTTAAAACCCTATATAGACAAGGATGTCCATTTTCGGCAAATTTATTAGCTACTTTGTTTCCACTTAGTAATTGAGCCATATCTACTATTCTATGTGAATAATTATTTCCATCTTTTTCAGTTGTTACTTCTAGATATAATTTTTGTGGTTTATAGATTGTTTCAAGTATTTCAGTAATATCATGTAAATTATATATCAATTCATGAAGATCATTATCAGTCGTTCCATTTTTAAAAATTTCTTCTACTTCGGAAAACGATTTGTTTTGATTAACTTTAGTAATTGTCTTAGGATGCATCTCTCTAATAATACCATCATGTTTACTGATTTCAAAAATGTGAGATCTTGTATATTTGTATTCTTCTTGTCGTAGTGAAGCTACATTAGCTGAAAAGTTATAATCAAAAATTGGAATAGTCTTACTAAAATTATTTTCATCTAATTGATATCTTATTGGTAAATAGATATTTGATTCACGTTTCATTGCTTCTTGAATAACTGGACTCCAATAGTCATAATAACCTAGAGGATCAGCTATATGAACTCCTAAAAGATAGTTACCATTAGGTAATCTTCTACAAGACAAAGCATCATCCATTATGAAGGCACCTTTATCTATAGTAATAGCATAATCTTGGTTTACTATTCTTCCATCAACAACAAAATCTTGTTGATAATATGTTTCTAAATGCTTAGGTATAATTAATTCTATTCCATACTTTGAAGCTATTAATTCAAGATCTTCTTTTTGTTCGTTGTTAGATGCAATCATCTCTTTAATATTTTTAGTCAATTCTACTCTTTTTTTTCTTTCTTTTCGATGACCTTTCATACAATTAAATTTATCCAGAGCGTTCATTATTTCTTGAAGACATGCCCTTTTATCTTTTGGAGATAAATTAAAACTTTTTTGAGTAGTCATTGTAGAAAGAACATTGGAATAATATAAAATATTTTCTTCGTTTAAACTTTCAACATTTTCTAAATATTTTTTGATAACATTTTGATATAAAGAAACATCATTTTTATCTTTGATATTAACTATATCAGGAAATATTTTAAATATTCTTCCTACTCTCATAATATCTATCTTTTGATTAAGAATTAATTTCATCAATTGATATTCATTTATATCTACTTCTGTATAATCTTCTACTTTTAATATCTTTTTTCTTAATGATTCTAGTTCTTTAATACTAGCTTTATAATTTGGAAATATCTTTTTTCTTTCAACTTCTATTGTATTAATTTTTTCATCCAGTTTATTTATTTTTCTATTTATTAATTTTCTATCATATTCAGTATTGGTAAGTATTCTTTCTAAATATAAAAAAGCAACATCTAAACTCTCTAGTTTAGTTGACCCTGTATAGTTATCTAACATTTGATTAATATAGTCAAATATCACATCTAGTGCATCTGCACCATATGTATCTAGATAGTTAGCAAATTCTTGTTTAGAGATAATTCTATTTTCTTTGATTGAATTATATATTGCTTTTTCATATCTCTTCATCTACTTAGTCCCTCCTGTTTTTGCTTATTAAGCTTTCAGTAATAGTCAGTTGCTTGATTCGCTCTACTATTCTTCTTGCTTTAAGTGAATCTACTCCTGTGGATGTGGTTGCTAGATTTTTTTCTAGTTCCTCTAATGTTAAATTTGATGTAAAAAAAGTTGGTAGATTCTCATCCATTCTATATTGAAGTATTGGGCTTAATATTTCATCTCTTGACCAAGGTGTTACATTTTCTGCTCCAATATCATCTAATAATAGTAATGGGGACTTTTTTACGTAATCAAATCTGTCTTCAAAATCATTATTTTCAGCATTGAATGATGCTTTTAAACTTCTTAAAAATTCTGGATAATAGATCATTGTTGATCTTACTCCACGTCGAGCCATTTCATTAAAGAGTGCTGCGATGAGATAAGTTTTTCCAGAACCAAATGATCCATGTAAATATAATCCTTTTGGTTTATCATCATTATCATAATTATCAATAAACTCTTTAAAATATTTTATGATTGGTAATCTGTTTTTATCATCTTTGTATATATCTTTAAATGATGCCTCTTTAACACTAGATGGCATTTCATATAATTTTAAATTCTTTTCATATTCTTTATTCTTTTCATCTTTCATCTGTTTTGAACAAGCAACATAATCAAATACTATAATATTTCCTTGTCCTTCAGGAGTATATCTAAATCCTTTTAATTTATTTTTACATGTTGAAAGAGATCTACATTTTTCACAGTTTTTGCATTCTATAAATGCATCTTGTAATGTAGAAGTATATTTCATAAGAATTTCTTCTTTAACTTTTAATCCGTACATAAATTCTTTTAATTCTTTATCTTGGCAAGCATCCATAAAAGCATGTTTTAAGTCAGTCTTATTTTCATTATTAATAATTTTACTAACCTTTTCCATAAGACTCACCACCAATTTCATTTTATCAAAATAAACCTTAAATATCTAGTCTTTTCAACATTTTTGTCTTTTATTTCAATAAAAAAGTCTATATCATCTATCTATAGGCTTTTATTAATTCTTTTTTATATTCATTTGGTAGTCCTTCTTGAGATAACTGTTTTTCTTCTTTAGTCATTCCATATATTGCTTCAGCAACTGATCCAACAATACAAGCATTGGTATCTGTATCTCCACCCATCAATAGTGTTTTTCTAATAGCATCTTCAAATGAAGTAGAGTTTTCTATTGCATATAGACAATTACCAATTGTTTCATTACAAGTTGTATTGAATTTAGTAAATGGAATATACTTACTAGATAATTCTAGTTTTTGATATACATCTTCTTTGGAATAACCTTTTCTAAAATAATAGATCATTAGAGCTATTGTTGTAGCGCAGTTAATTGCTTCTTCGGAATTATGTGATGGCATTGTCACAAGTTTAGCATTTTCTCTTACTTCTTTTTCAGTATCAAATAAATACCCAACTGGTGATACTCTCATCATAGCACCATTACCAATACTATCATTTCTTCCAATACCTTTTGCCCATTTAATTGTTCCGGGAGAAAATGATGATTTAAAATATGGTTTAAAAATAGGCTTATATTCAATATTATTTAAGATATATTTTCTTAAAGATCCTTCATAGTCTTTATTATTAACTATCGCATCTATTACCGCTATAGTTTCAATTGTATCATCACTATAAAATGATTCGGGTAATATTAGTGTCTTGGGATCAATACTTTTTACTTCTTTTAATTGATTAAATTCGTATATACTTCCTGCTTTATCTCCAAAGATTGCTCCTAACATATTATCACTTCCCTGTAGTTCTTTATTATATCAAAAAACTATAATTAATTTAATAATTATAGTTTTATTATTTTTTTCTTGAACGATATATAGGTTTTTTATTATATTCAAATACTGATTCATAATCTATATTTTTTATATCATCTTCACTTATTACTCCATCATAAATAAATAGAGATTGTGGTTCATGATGACCCATAGAATTAGCAGTTTCATTTCCAAACAATAAATACTTTTTAGTAAATGATAAAGCAACTAATCCTTCTTCACACATATTCTCATTTCTTGTTATAGACCAAGTATTATCAAAATAATAGTGTTTACCATCAATTAATACTTTATTCCATACATGACTTGCACCATATACTGATTCAGTTTCAACATTCATTATTTCATTATTTAATAATAGTGTTGATAGATTAGCTATTCCCATACAAACACCATTATTATTATTTAAAACAGTTTCAACAAGTCCACTATAGTCTCTATATTTAATAAACTTAGGAAAATCTGGTGTAATGAATATTCCTTTAGAACTTTCTGATTCATATCCATCAATATATTGAGTACAACTTTGAATATAATCAGAAATTAACGCTACTTTGTCTTTAGAATCATTTCCACTTAACTTTGATAATTCTTCAATCTTATTTCTTATCTTTTTAAAATCTTCATAATTTAGTTTTTCATTACCATTAAGACTTGTTGGATTAAAGTAACCACTTTGTTTATTTTTACATAAAAAACAATAAGTATTAATAGTTTCTTTAAATTTAACTCCCCACATTAAATAGTTTAATGGAATAGTTAAATCTATGTTTCTTAGTTGTGTTAAATCTATATAACTTCTATCTATTAGTTTGCCATCATCTAATAAGAATGTTTTATTCTCAATTGGTTTTTTTATAATTCTATCAATAACAAAACTACTTTCGAAATCTTTAAATTTTAATTGTATGTTTGACGATAAAGATAAATAATCTAATAGAACTGTCATATTATTTGCTAGATCAGACACAGAAAAAACTATTGCATTTATTTTATCTAAATCAATATTATTTTTAACTATATCACTATAACTATAATCTTTTTTTATAATTATATTATCTGTTTTTACTCTTCTTTTAGGTAATTCTCTCATTAAGAGATCCCCTCTCTTTTTTCGTGATATTTTAACATATTTTGCATTATTAATCAAATAATTAATAGACTTTATACAAAAAAAGAACTATCATTTTGATAATTCTTAATAGTTAGGAGTTGAATCTTGACTTCTATTGATATCATTTGTTATCGCAACAATAATAGCTAAAATTGTTTCTTTTTTTGAATCATCTTCAATAGTTATTTCATATTTATCACCTATTGATATTAGTTTTCTTTTTATACTTCCAATCTTGTTATTATTATCATCATATATTACAAAATCTAAGTTTAGAATATCTCCATCTACACTATATCCATTACTTAATATATAATCATTTCTAATGAATTGAAGTTTTTTCTTAATTGTAAATACAAATTCATCATTTATATAAACATTATAGTGTGGCGTAATATGTAATACTTCTTGTTCAATATAAGCAATTTGATTTCCTTGCATATCACTTATTGTAGTCTTATCACCTATTGAAATAATTTTACTAACTATTTCATAAACATCTGAATCTTTTTCATCTTTTATATAAAACTTATCGTGAATTGATATTAATTTTTCATTAACATATAGTTTCATAGTCTCACCATCCATCAGTATTATATCATCTAACTTAATATCATTTAGATAAAAAAGTAACCTATTTAAGGTTACTTTACTAGTTTCTTAATTTTATTACTTGGTCTAATTTTCTGAGTAGTATCAATTATTTCTTTATTGTCTTTTTTTCTTATAATTTTATATCTTGAATCTTCATCGAATAAATATGAGAACACTTCATTTTCATCAGGATTTATATCGTAAAATAATATTTCATAATCATTTCTTTTTGTTTTTTCATTAGTTGATTCCTTATCATTTTCTAATATAATTTCATATGTACTATTATCACAATATAAACTACTTAAAACTTTATTTGTTTCTATTTCTTTATTATATCTTAATATGGCACTGGCTATTACTTCATCACCATTTACACTCATCAGATCATCTAGGTTTCCAGAATTTGGATGAGTAGCCATATACATTAAAACTTGTTTTTCTTTGTGCATCCTAGCTTTTTCTTTTTCTATTTTTATTATTTCTTGTCTTGTTCTTTCTAAATACTCTTCCCAAGTTAAATCTTCATCCATATGCTTCCTCCATATATCATGTGATTGCTTTTAATATGGTTTGTATTATAACACATTTAGTTAATTTTAGTAACATAATTTAAGATATATTTAATTCTTCTAATTTTGCTAGTATTAATTCAACACTTGTCTTTATAAATACTTTTATATTATCGATATTAAATACATAAGCTTTTTCTTTTTTCATATTTTCAATTATAAAAGATATTTGATTCATCAATAAATTAAGTTTGTCCATAGGTATTTCTTCAATTATATTATTAAATTTAGGTAATTCATTATAAAAAATCTTTAAATCTAAATTATATTCATCTAATAAAGAAATATTTAAATTAGTATAATCATTATAAAAAAATTCAGTAAACATTTCTTCGCTACATTTTATCTTTGTTCCATCTAACTTGGTAATATAATCATTTTTATATACTTCTGGAATAAAATATTTGAACCACAAATAATCAGTATATAAGTGAATAAAATATCCTAAAACAAAATCATCACTTAATTTACTTTGATATTTTTTTAAGAATCTATCAATATTAGGTATATTATCCATACTATCTAAAAAATGACTTTCTTTTTTTGTTTCGCCTACTATTTTAGAAATGTCTGGCGCAACAGATCCAATTAATATACTGCTTCTATCACGTTTTAATTCTTTATTTATTTCATTAGCTATTGCGATATGAATAACCGATGATGCCATTAAATTCACCTCTTATTTGACTGTTTTTTGCTGATTATTATCTTCTCAAATCAGTAATATCTCCATAGTTATTAATTATATTAGAAATAACTTCTTCCGTTGTTTTTTCTTTATTAATAATTTGATTTATTTCTTCTAAAGTTGCGCCTACTAATTGAACAAATTCAATCTTTCCATTAACGGAATCTATTGTACCAGCTAATGGATCTTTTATTGTTACAAATCCAACTATATTAGATTCCTGTTTTACATCAATACCATCTGTTTGGCCGGTATAAATATATTCATTAGGTTTAAATACATTTTTTGTTTCGAAGACATATCTTCCTAATGTTTGTAGAATTCCTAGAAAACATTTAATTTCTTCTTCATTAATAGTATCGTCTTTTTTTAATTTATAAGTCAATTCAAATCCAAATCCACTTATATCATTATCATTTTCTTTTTCATATATTTCAGAAAATCCATATGTGACAAAATGATAGTAATCTCCACCATCATATACACTTATTCCATCTAATGGATCATTTCCACCAAAATTATAACTTATCAATGTACCATAATGTTTTGGTTCTTGATTCGGATAAAGATTCTCAAAAGTTCTTGTTATATCATCCCATCCTAGTTTTTTATTTTTATTTTTCATATTATCACCTTGAATTTATTATATCACTCCAATTCATATCCTCCAACTGTAATTCTTCCAGCATTGTTCCTCCTAATCTTTTGATGCTATTTCTTACTTCTATACCAACTTCATAATGAACAGAATTTGCTGTATATTCATTATAAAGTCCCTTGTATCTTGCTTTATGAAATCTTGCTAAATCTTTTACTCCACTATTAGCTGCTGTCTTATTTTAATTATAATTACCTTTTCTTGCTTGTTTTCTTCTATAAAATCAAAATTTCATGTCGAATATATGTTTATTCATATAAATCAAAAAGAAAAAAATGAACTATCTTTAATAAAATACTTCATTTTTTAGGTTTAATAATATGTACTCCTAATTTTAAGATTTTGCCTTCAGATTTTTGTTTTGGTTTATCTATATTCATAATCGTATTCATGTAATAATTAAGTAGACCTTCCGCTTGTTCTTTTCTGTATGAATTATTAGTATTGTCATATCTTTTAACATATCTACATAAGTTTCTTGCAATTTTTAATGTGTCTAATTCATTTATTTCATCTCGATTAATCATCCATTCACAATTAATTATTTCATAAATAAGCAATTGATTTATTGAATTATTGTTTAGTATTGTCAAAGCTTCTAAATCTTTATACCAACTTCTACATCTAACCTTTGCTACTAGACCTGGTAAATGAGAGTAATTCATTAATCTAGAATCATATAATATATGTTCAATATCTTCTTTATCAATTGTTAAACTCTTAATATTCCAGCATACATCCGTGACTTCTTTACGATCCCAGCCACTTTCTTTTGGAACAGGTTTTTCTCTTTTTGTTTTATAGTATTCAATTGTATACATAATTCCACCTCTCATTTATTTGATTACTCTTTGTTTGATTATTAAACTTTTCTTTCTTGGGATACAATATAATCAGTATAAGCTGTTTTTTATGTGCTGTTTATTATAATACATATTTTGATTATAGGCAACAATTACATATGATTATATAGTAATGCATATAGTTTATTATTTTTAATTTTAAACATAATGCTTCCCTGTTTATCTGTTCTATATATTTTTGAATCTTTTAAAATATTTAAGACTTCTTTGTTTGGATGACCATATTTATTATTTTTGCCAACACTAATAATAGAATATTTAGGATTAATCACATTAATAAATTCTTTACTACTACTTGTCTTAGAACCATGATGTCCTACTTTTAATACATCTATATTAGGCAAAGAAAAAGGAACTGCAAAAGTAATTCCTAAAAATACTATTATATATTTTTTCTTAAACTAATTTTAAACTCATTAAAACCAAATTTTTTATATAAATTAACAGCATCTATATTTCGCGACATTACATTTATATCTATAAAATCAACATCTTTAATTATAGTCAATGCATTATCAATTAGCTTAGTTGCGATACCATTATTTCTATATGCAATATCCACATATAACCCATCTATTATGTAACCATTTTGATTATCATTATTAACTGGTTTTAAATATATATAACCCTTTATTATATTATCTTCTTCATAACACAATAATATATTGTTTTCATTTTTTATGGTATTTTTAAAGTAGTTATTTACTACAAAATCTTTATCAATCGAATTATCATATTGTCTTTCATCTTGAATTAATTTTGTCAATAACATATCACACATACTGGCCCTTCCTTCATCTAATACCCTAATAATCATCTTAATCACGTCCTATATTTATTATATTATATAAAATTATAGTTATGGACTACAAGCCTCAATTTTTAATTTATTATTCTTTATTTTAAACATAATACTACCATCCTCGTCTGTTCTATATATTTTTGAGTTATTTAAATTATCTAATACTTTAATTAATTCTTGTTCTAAATCATTGTGAGGCCCACAATTAAATATAACTTTTTCAACCTTAAAATTATTAACTAAATTAATGGCTTCTCCCATATGATCGAAGTCTCCATGTGGTGACATACGTTTATGCATATGGATTTGAGAAAGAAAAAATGCCAAAAGGCATCCATAT
>JAEEGL015654455.1_pt1 | contig 13396 bp, 13 predicted proteins | sample 9134231 | NCBI WGS metagenome assembly JAEEGL01 (sample SAMN16246548, study PRJNA631951) | gut metagenome | biome: gut microbiome; feature: rumen; material: fiber-attached | host: Bos | place: Iran: Karaj | collected 2018-10 | reverse complement strand
TGCTATCTCCATGACGGTCTTGTGCTCCCGCTGGGCGCCCTTGAGCATCTTGTCCTCGCCGGTGTCGTTGTCGCCGGTGAGATGGCCCACGTCGGTTATGTTCATTACCCGCTTTACGTTGTAGCCGCTGTAGCGCAGATACTTCTCCAGCACGTCCTCCATCATGTAGGTGCGCAGATTGCCGATGTGGGCAAAGTGGTACACGGTGGGGCCGCAGGTGTACATCTTCACGATGTCGGGGCTGTTGGGAACGAAAAGCTCTTTCTTGTGAGTTGCGGAATTGTAGAGATACATACAGTCACCTTACGAAAAAGAATACTGGGTCGCGGGGACGGGGCGGATCACATCCCGCCGGAGAATACGTCCCTGTTCTTGATGAAGTACTCCGCGCCGGAGTACAGGGTGGTCAGCACGATGATCCACACGCACAGGTCGTTTATCGTGAAGCTGCCGAACAGGACGACGCCGGCCACGGGGGGCACCATCATGGCGCATATGCCGATGTCGGTGCAGGTGGTCTTTATCTTGCCGGACCATCCGGCGGCCATCACCCGGCCGTCGCTGGCGGCCAGCATGCGCAGGCCGGACACGGCGAACTCGCGGGTAAGCACTATCATCACGGCCCAGGCGGCCATCTGACCGGTCTGAATGAAGATGAGCAGGGCGGAGAACACCAGCAGCTTGTCGGCAAGGGGGTCCATGAACTTGCCGAAATTGGTGACGAGATTGTGCTTCCGGGCTATCTGCCCGTCAAGGAAGTCGGTAAGGCTGGCGATTATGAAAACGGCCAGCGCCCAGTAGTTGCGGCCCGTCAGCAAAAGGACCATGAACACCGGGATGAGTATGACGCGCAGCGTCGTCAGCTTGTTGGGAAGATTCATATTCAATTCCTTCCTTTCTTTCGCGGGCCTGTCAGAATTCGGCCTCGCCCACCATGTCGCCGTCCAGCTCGCCCCGGAGGCGCACGCTGTAAAATCTGCCGGGCTCGGCGTTTTCGGCGGAGAAGAGTATCACGCCGTCCACGTCGGGGCTCTCGGCGAAGCTGCGGCCTATCCACAGGCTCGTGTCCTCGTCAAAGCCCTCGCACAGCACCTTTTCAAGCTTTCCCACCCGGGAGGCGTTGAATCCGGCCATAATCTCCGCCTGCACGTTCTCCAGCGCTTCGGCCCGCTCCTCGGCGGTCTCGGTGTCCGGGCGGTCCATGAGGGCGGCGGGGGTGCCCTCTTCGGGGGAGTAGACGAACACTCCTGCCCGCTCGATCTTCGCCTGACGCAGGAACCCGGCCAGCTCCTCGAACTCCTCCTCGCCCTCGCCGGGCAGACCGGCGATGACGCTGGTGCGCAGCACCACGCCGGGAATACGTTCCCGGAGCTTCGCGAAGAGCGTGCGGATCTCGTCGCCGGTGCCCCGGCGGCGCATCATCTTCAGGATCGTGTTGTCTATATGCTGGATGGGGATGTCAAGATACTTCAGCACCTTCTCCTGCCGGGCGATAACGTCTATAAGCTCGTCGTCCATGGCGTCGGGGTAGAGGTAGTGCAGTCTTATCCACTCTATGCCGTCTGTTTTGCACAGCTCTTCGATCAGCTCGGCAAGGCGGCGCTTTTTATAGAGGTCCACGCCGTACATGGTGATGTCCTGAGCAATGACTATGAGCTCCTTCACCCCGTCGGCGGCAAGCTTCTTCGCCTCTTCCAGTACGTCCTCCATGGGACGGGAGCGGTATTTACCCCGGATGGAGGGTATCACGCAGTAGGCGCAGGCGTTGGAACAGCCCTCGGCTATCTTCAGATATGCCCAGCCCGGTCCGGTGGATACCTCGCGGCCGTACTCGGCAAGGGGGGCGCTGATGTCGCCCATGTAGGCGCGGCCCTTCTCTCCGCTCAGAACGGCGGTGACGGCCTCCACGATGTCTCCGAAGCTGCCGGTGCCCACGAACGCGTCCACCTCCGGAAGCTCGTCGGGGAGCTCCTCGGCGTAGCGCTGGGCAAGGCAGCCCGCCACGACAATCTTTTTCAGTTTTCCTTCTTTTTTCAGCTGGGCGAGATAGAGGATGTTCTCAATGGCCTCCATCTTGGCGCTCTCGATAAACGCGCAGGTGTTTATTACGGCGGCGTCTGCCCCCTCCGGCTCGTCGGCGGGGGTGAAGCCCGCGTCCTCGAGACGGCGGAGCATCTGCTCGGAATCCACGAGATTTTTAGCGCAGCCCAGCGATATCAGGGATATCTTTCCCTCCATGCGTATCCTCCGAAAAAAAGGGCACGGCCCTTTTATTTGCTTTGATCAGTCGGCGCCTGACCCGTCGGTGTCCCGGCGCAGGCGGCGGATGACGTCCCAAACCTCCGAGGGGGGAAATCCCCGGCGGATGAGAGCGTTGGCGGCCCTCGTCACGGCTTTTCTGTCGTCGGCGCCCCGCAGCCTTGCGGCGGCCAGGGACTCCAGGGTGTCGGTATCCTCCGGCATCTCCTCAAGGGCGGCGTCCCACAGTTCCCGGGGCACGCCCCGGCGCTGCAGCTCCTGCCGCACGCGGTTCACGCCGTATCCCTTTGCGGCGTAGTGACGCACCGCCAGGGCGGCGTAGCGCTCGTCGTCCAGCAGGTGCAGAGAACACAGCCACTGACAGCACTCCTCCGCTTCCTCGGGGGAGACGCCCTTTTCTGTGAGCTTATCCGTCAGCTCCCTGACGGAGTAGTCCCGCCGGTCGAGATATCGGAAGGCCAGCGCCTTCGTGCCGTCTGTAAGCATGGTTTCTCCTCAATTAAATATCTTGCCTCCCCTGTGGGAAAGCCTTTGGGTTCTTGGTCGTAGGGGGCGACGACCTCGGCGCCCCATCCCCAAGGGCTGTCGACTCCTGCTCGAAACAAAATTGAAGCCCAGCGAAGCGGGTTCAATTTTGAGAGGAGGAACAGCGGAATGAGCGCTCTTTCAACCGCGATGCGAAGCATGGCGGTTGAAAAAGCGATATGGAGCTTGTTCCGACGTCAGCCTTCGAAGTCGTCGGCGTCGATGTCAACGGCGCGGCCGGCCGCTCTGGCGGCGATACGGGCCTGAGGCGTCAGCAGCTTGTAGGAGTTCTCGCGGATCTTCGCCTCCAGCTCGTCGGCCACGTCGGGATGGTCCTTGAGGAACTGCTTTATGCCGTCCCTGCCCTGGATGCGCATCTCGTTGAAGGTGTACCAGGCGCCGCCCTTTTCGATGAGGTCCAGCTTCACGCCCAGGTCCACCAGCTCGCCCCAGCGGGAGATGCCCTCGCCGTACATTATGTCGAACTCCGCCTCCTTGAAGGGGGGAGCCACCTTGTTCTTGACTATCTTGGCCCGGGTGCGGTTGCCCACCATCTCGGAGCCGTTCTTGAGAGTCTCCACCCGGCGCACGTCAATGCGCACGGAGGCGAAATACTTCAGAGCGCGGCCGCCGGGGGTGGTCTCCGGGTTGCCGTACATAACGCCTATCTTCTCACGCAGCTGGTTGATGAAGATGACGATGCACTGGGTCTTGGATATGGCGCCGGCCAGCTTGCGAAGGGCCTGGCTCATGAGCCTGGCCACCACGCCCACGGAGCTGTCGCCCATCTCGCCCTCTATCTCGCTTCTGGGCACCAGGGCCGCCACGGAGTCGATGACCACCACGTCCAGCGCGCCGGAGCGCACCAGCGTCTCGGCGATGGCCAGGGCGTCCTCGCCGGAGTCGGGCTGGGCCAGCAGCAGGTTGTCGATGTTCACGCCGAGGGCTCTGGCGTAAGCGGGCTCAAGGGCGTGCTCAGCGTCGATATACGCCGCCTCGCCGCCCAGCTTCTGGGCGGAGGCCACGGCGTGAAGGGCCAGGGTGGTCTTGCCGGAGGACTCCGGTCCGTAGATCTCCACTATGCGGCCCCGGGGAAGTCCCCCGATGCCCAGCGCCAGGTCAAGGGACAGGGAGCCGGTGGGGATAGCCTCAACGTTCACCTGCATGCCGTCGCCAAGGCGCATGATGGAGCCCTTGCCGTAATTTTTCTCGATCTGGGAAATCGCCGTCTCCAGAGCCAGCTTTCTGTTGTCCGGTGAGGCGGCGGCGGGGGTATCGGTTCTCTTTCTGTCGGCCATAGTATTCTCCTTATATTATTCCGGCAGCCACCCGGTCAACGCCGGCGGCGTCCTTTAATGTACCTGCTCTTGAAAAGCCCTCCTTGCGGAGGAGGTTTACCACGAATTCAGCCTGCCCCTCGCCGCACTCGAACATCATGCAGCCCCCGTCTTTCAGAATGGTCTTCCAGTTGGGGATGATGTTGCGGTAGAAGAGCTTTCCGTCCCAGCCGCCGTCCAGGGCGGCCCGGGGCTCGAAGTCCTTCACGGAGGAGTCGAGGGTTTCTATTTCCGACGTGGCGATATACGGGGGATTGCACACGATAAGGTCGTATTTTCCCAGCAGCACCGGCGGGGCCTTCAGCGCGTCCGCCGCGATGCAGGTGACGTTTCTTGCGGCGTTGTTGCGCAGAACGTTCCTGCGGGCCAGCCGCAGGGCGGCCATGGAATTGTCTATGAGCACCACCCGGCTGGAGCCGCCTGCCGCGGCGATGGATATGCCGATGCAGCCGCTGCCGCAGCACAGGTCCAGCACCCGGGCGCCGTCGGGCCGTCCGCGAAGCCAGGTTATGGCGGCCTCCGCCAGCGTTTCGGTGTCGGGCCGGGGGATGAGCACGTCCCTGTCCACCTCGAAGGGCAGGCCCATGAACTCCCACTCGCCCAGCACGTAGGCCGCGGGTTCCCCGGCAAGACGCCGGGCCACCATCCGGGCGGCCTTCGCCTCGATTTCGGGACCGGGGTACATGCTCAGGTCCCGGACGAACTCCTCTTTCGATTTTTTCGCCGCCGCGGATATCAGAAGTCTCGCCTCCAGGGAGAACTGCTCCACTCCGGCGTTCCTCAGGGCGCGGCGCACCTCAAGATAGAGGTCGTTGTACGTCTTCATTCTCCTGACCTCCGGCGGTCGGACCGCCCGCTCACCATTCGTCTTTGCCCTTTTCGTCGGGTATGACCAGCTTCAGGGCCTCGATGGCCACCTCCAGCATGCCGTCGTCCGGCTCGGCGGTGGTGAGGCGCTGCAGCGCCTTGCCCGGCGCGGATATCACGGCGGTGAGTCTGTTGTCGTGACGGCCGGCGTACTTGATGACCTCATAGCTCAGTCCCAGCACCACAGGCAGCAGCGCAAGGCGGAATATGAGCCGCAGGAAGGGATTTTCCCATACGCCGCCCTTCCAGCTTATAAGGGAGAATACCAGCACGCTCACCACCATCACGATGAGAAGGAAGCTGGTGCCGCAGCGGGGATGGAAACGGGTCTGGGGACGGCAGTTGTCCACCGTCAGCTCAAGGCCGGCCTCGTAGCAGGCGATGGTCTTGTGCTCGGCGCCGTGGTACATCCACACCCGTTTTATCTCCTTCATCCTGGACACTATCCACATATAGACCAGCAGTATGGCTATGCGCACCAGTCCCTCGATGAGGTTGACTATGAAGTTTGAGTGTATCACCCTGAGGAGAAGGGAGGCTATCACCGACGGGATAAGGAAGAAAAGTCCCACCGACAATGCCACGCCCAGCACCACGGCTACGGCGATTATCACCTTGCCCGCCGTCTCTTTGGAGAGGTGGGCCTCCAGCCATCTGTCCAGCTTTGAGGGCTCCTCGGCGACGGTATCGTCGTCCTCGCCGGCCTGCTCGGCGGACCAGGAAAGGGCGGTCATGCCGTTGACGAGGGTGGCGATATAGGCCACGGCGCCCCGGATGACGGGCCACCCGAATATCCTGCATTTTTCCGAGAGCTTTTTCACCGGCTCGACCTTCGTTTTGAGGCCGTCCTTCGTGCGCACCACTATGGCCTGGGTGTCGGGGCCCCGCATGAGGATGCCCTCGATAAGGGCCTGCCCCCCGATGGAGGTGCGGAAATCGGTACTGTTCCGGCTTTTTGCCATCTGTGTATTGCTTCCTTCCGATCAGAATACGGGCTTTGCGGGCACCGTTATGGTCACCATGGTGCCGCCGCCCTCGGCGTTTGACAGCTTGAGGGTGCCGCCGTGGTAACGGATTATCTCGTCGCACACGGCAAGACCTATGCCGCTGCCCCGCTGCTTGGAGGAGCCCTTGTAGAACTTCATCTTCACGTTTTCAAGGTCGTCCTCCGGAATGCCGGGGCCGAAGTCCCGGATGCGGATAACTATGTCGTCACCCTCCACGTGGGTGCTGACAACTATCCGCCGGCCGTCCTTGGCGTACTTGGCGGCGTTGTCGAATATGTTGAGGAAGACCTGCCGCAGCCGCTCCGGGTCGCCGTTTATGAGGGGCAGCTCCTCGTCGCAGGGGTCGTAGATTATCTCCATGTCCTCCTGCTGCAGTATCTCCTGATACGCGAATATGGTATCCTCCAGCTCGGCCACCACGTCCATCTCCCTGGCGTTGAGGGTGAAGCGGCCGTCCTGCAGGCGGGTGAAGTCCAGAAGGTCCTCCACCATCTTGGTGAGACGGCGGGACTCCCGCAGGATGATGCCCAGACCACGCTGCTCGTCCTCGGAAAGGGACTGCTCGTAGGCCAGCGTCTCCGCCCAGCCGGTGATGGCCGTCAGCGGCGTGCGCAGCTCGTGGGACACGGAGGAGATGAATTCCGTCTGGGCCCGCTCGGACTGGCTGATTTTCATGGACATATCGTTTATGGCGGCGGTCATCTCGCCGATCTCGTCGCTGTAGGGGTTGGGTATCTGTATGCCGTAGCTGCCGTCGGCTATCTGCCGGGTGGCGGCGGTTATGCCACGCACCGGCTCCACAACGGAGCGGATGAAGAACATGTTGGTGGCTATGACCAGCAGCAGCATGGCCGCCACCACGCCCAGGGCCAGCATTATGGTGGACAGCACCTGCCGGTCCACCAGCTTCAGGCTGGTGACGTAGCGCATGGCTCCCACCACCTGGCTGTTGGCGTAGACGATGGGCGAGCATACGGCCATAACACGCTCGCCGGTGGTGGCGCTGCGGCCGTCCCAGTAGGATATCACGCCGCCCTCCAGCGCGCCGGTTATGTCGCTGGTGCCGGGAGAGACGCCGGAGGTGGCCATGTAGGAGCTCATCTGCACCCTTCCCAGGGTGTCGATGAACTGCAGCTCCAGCTTTCCCGCCTCGTCGAAGTTTGAGATGTACCGGTAAGCGCTGTCGTAATAGGCGGAGTAGTTGTTTGTGGCGTAGTTGGCGAAGAAGTCGGTGGCGGTGCGGGCCTTCGTCTCCAGGGCGTTGCGCATGCTGGAGTAGTAGTAGCTGCGTATGGCAAGGGAGAAGAAACCGATGGCCAGCACGAGGATTATGATCACTGGCAGGAGGTTCCCGAAAAACCAGCGCTTTTTAAGAGATCTTATGGAGAACAGGTCGAGTATGCTCTTTTTTTCGTTCTCTTCCGGCATCGGAACACCTCCTTTCTCGTCCTCGCAGGCTCCGCTGAGCTCGCGTCACCGCAGGCGGCAACGCTCGCCCGCTCAGCTGCTCGTCCTCTCAAAATGCGGCCCGCTTGGCCGGGCCCGCATTTTGTATTATCGTCTCATATCCCCCACTTGTAGCCGTAGCCCCATACGGTGGTGATGTAGGTGGGGTTGGTGGAGTCGTCCTCTATCTTGATGCGCAGACGGCGGATGTTCACGTCCACTATCTTCAGCTCGCCGAAGTAGTTGCGGCCCCACACGGCGTTGAGGATGTCCTCACGGGACAGAGCCTTGCCGGGGTTGTCCATGAACAGCTTCATTATGGAGTACTCCACCTGGGTCAGCTTTATCCTGTCGCCGTTTTTTTCAAGGGTGCGGTTGTGGGTGTTCAGGCGGAAGGGACCCTGCACGAGCTCGCCGGTGGCCAGCTCCTCGTCGCCGCCCACCCGGCGGTACAGGGCGTCCACCCGGGCCAGCAGTTCCGCGGGGGAGAAGGGCTTCGTAACGTAGTCGTCGGCGCCGGTCATCAGACCGGTGACCTTGTCCATCTCCTGGGTACGGGCGGAGAGCATGATTATGCCAAGCTTGGGATCGGAGGCCCGCAGCTGGCGGCACACCTCAAAGCCGTCTATATCCGGCAGCATTATATCGAGCAGAGCCACCTTTATGTCCGGGTTCTGCTTTTTCTGCTCCAGGGCCTCTGCGCCGGTGGCGGCTTCGATGGGCTCGTAGCCGGAGCGCCGCAGGTTTATCACCACGAAGCTGCGTATGCTGGTCTCATCTTCAAGCACGAGTACTTTTTTCATCGTTTCCTCCAGTCAAAGGTATGCGGTAATCAGGTTTCCCCGGTGATCCATTCAGAGTAGATGATGTGGAAATCGTCCATTATCTCCGTCTGGGAGAACTGCAGCGGCACCTTGTCGGGGGGAGTGAGCACGATGCCGGTGTATATGCTGCCGCCCTGACGCAGAAGGATGAACCTGTCGCTCTCGGCGGCCCGTTCCTCCCGGTTGGAGTCGGACAGCACGCTTATGGCCAGAAAATCGGCGGCCTCCACGGCCTCCTCGGCGGCGTTGTCACCGGTGAGATAGGAGAACACTATGGCCCGCTCGCCGGCGCTGTCTGAGCGCCGCACGGCGATGTTGCCTCTCCAGCCGTCGGGCAGACGGAGATACCAGTTGTCCGAGAAATTGTGGTACGTGGACATGTCCCTGGTGATCTGGCCTTTGGAATTGTAGGAGTACCAGTCTATGATGTAGTAGACGGTCGCGGAGTCTGAAACGGAGGGCAGGGGCACCGGCTTGGGCACCTCCAGCATACCGTCGCCGTCTATGTCGCGGCAGTAGATGTTCATGGCCCTGGTGGTGGACAGGCTGATGCCGGAATCGTCGCGGGAGACGTTTTTCAGCGCGCCGCCGCTGTAGGCGAGAATGTCGGTTATCTTGCTGCCGCCGTTGTAGTTGCTCTCCACGAATACGGCGCTGCACTCGTCCTTCAGACGGCTGGAACGGATGCGCACAACCGCCTCGATGCCGTCGGACAGCAGGGCGGAGGAGGACTCCACCTCGCCGTCGTCCGTCAGACGGAACAGCACCGCCTCGTTGGCGGAGTCGGCGCTGGAAATGCGCATGAGTATCACGTCGGGCCGTCCGGACAGGGCGCACATGGAGAACTCGGTGCAGTCCTCGTGGATTATCTCCACGGGCTGGAAGTCGTTCATGGTGTAGGCGGAGACCAGGTTTATGCCGGAGCTGAGCTGCCAGCCGACGATCATCTCCTTGGAGCCGTCGCCGTTCATGTCGGCGTAGTTCACGCTCTCGATGTTGGCGCCGGAGCCCTCGATGACGGCGGCGCTGACGTATTTTCCCTCTGTGCGCTGGAACACGTGGATCTGCAGGGGGTTGGAGGAGCCGGAGACGCGGAAGAAGGCCAGCGCCTCCTTGGAGCCGTCCCCGTCGATATCCTCCAGCTGGAGAGCCTGACGGTTGGCCCCGGAGGTGGGGGCGGCGTACTCCGCGCCGGCGTCGGTGATCTTGTCAACCTCGTTCTGCAGGGACATATAGCGCTCGGACAGCGCCGGCAGAGCGTAAAGGTCCTCAACGGACATGGACACGCAGCCCGTCAGCACCAGCAGGATGAGCAGGGAGAAAATAACCGGTATCGCCCGTATCCATTTTTTGCCGCGCTTCGTCACCGGATCTCTCCTCTCCGCCTTTTACGGCCATTTTAATACAGATTATATTATAGCATATCTCCGCGGCAAATTAAAGTGGTATTGCCTATTTGCCGCACATAATTTCAGTCCCGGCAGACCGCGGAAAAAGCCCCGGCGCACTCCCGCGCCGGGGCCTGGTGATCGGTAACGAGGGGGGCTCAGCCTCTCTCGGTCAGCTCGCGCAGCCGTTCCACGGTCTGGCGCACCATGTCCGTCATGGACAGCTGACCCGCGCCCACTATCTCGTTGTTGCAGCCGTTCACCGGCAGCAGCAGCTTGAGCGCGGCGCTCTGGCCTACGGCCACCGCCATGGCGGGAGTGACCTCGCCGTACAGGGAGTCGGCGGAGATTATGCCGATGGGACCCACTATCACGTCCGCGTCGCGGCAGGCGACTATTACCGGGTTTTCCCCGGTGGCTCCCGTGGCGGCGCCGGAACGGAGCATCGCCGTCGTGGCGGCGCTGTTGGTCCCCACGGCGTGGACCTGCGCGCCGAGTCCGGATTTTACGATTCCCTCTACGATGGCGGCGCCCATGCGTCCGCCCTGTCCGTCCATGACTACGATCTTCATACGTTGCCTCCGTGAGCGTTATTTACCGGTATTGTAACACGGCTTGAGGGGGGCAGTAAAGAGCCCTGCGACGGGCCCGAAACCTTTACTGCTCTTCGCCGCTTTCGAAATTGTTGCACAGACTGATTATAAGAACGTCGTCCGTGGCGGGGCTCTTCACGAAATAGTTGCTGGTCTCCACCTTGCGGTATATGCCGTCGTCGCCCAGCTGCCGGGTGATCATGTGGAACTCCTTTTTGCCCTGACCGTACAGCCTGAGCTGGTTTTCCCGGCAGAACATGGCGTGCCACCGCTCCCGGTCCTCCGGATGCATGGAGAGGGTGCCCTGCTCTATAAGATCGTCCACCGTACCCGTGGACGGGCAGCTCGTTGACGTGAAATTCTTATACGTCATCATATAAAAGCTGTTTCGCGTCAGGTTGCCGTAGATGATCAGCGGGTATCTCATATATACCGCCTGAAGCAGCATCTGCTCGGCGGCGGTGTCCGTCTGTATCCTGAGGATATCCTCGTCCTCAAGGGTCAGGCTCCTGTCGGTCATGCGCTGTATAAAATCGTCCTCTGACATGGGACGGGCGAAATAGAACCCCTGGATCAGGCTGCAGTTGCAGGTTCGGAGAAAACCGAACTGCTCCTTCGTCTCCACGCCCTCGGCAACGGTGCGGATGTTCAGTCGATTGGCGAACAGGAATATGCTCTCCAGAATAACGCGCTCCTGCTCATTCTCGCAGTTCTTTTTCAGCAGGGATTTGTCGATCTTTATCTCGTCCGGAAGCGTGTCGGCCACCAGACTCAGGGAGGAAAGACCGCGGCCGAAATCATCGATGGAGAACTCAAAGCCGTATTCGTGCAGCTGAGTGACGGTTTTCTGCATCAGCTCCTCCTCCTGGATCATGGCCGACTCCGTGATCTCCACCACGATCAGGCGGTGATCGACGTGATGGTAATCCACGATCTCGGCGAGGTGCTTCGGCATATCCTCCTCACGCAGATGCCAGCGGGAGAAATTCACGGACACCGGCATGGGTTCTATACCCGCCGCCTTCAGCCGCCGGAGAAATGCGCACACTTCCCCGACCACGTACCAGTCCAGCATGGCGATGGCGCCCGTCTGCTCCATTGCGGGCAAAAACTGACCGGGCAGTATTACGCTGCCGTCCTCTCTGACCCATCGGATAAGAGCTTCGGCAGATCTCATGCGGCTTGTCGTGGCGTCTATCTTCGGCTGATAATAAACCTTCATCTCCCGCTTCTGCATGGCCTGCATGGCCACGAGAACGTCACTGATAATGAAACCGTCCATATTATTTCATCCCTCCGCTCACGTTTATGGGTTGAGAGTGCGCAGACGACCGCGGTCCGCCCGGCGGCCTCCGCGGACACGCCGCGGGGCGCCGACAGAGTTCGTCCTGTCCTGAAATCAAGTATAACATAAAAACTCCGGTTTTTTAAGAGATATCGTATATTTGCCGCAGTTTTATCGCCGCCGCCGGATATCACGAGAAAACGGTGGATTTTCCGGTTTTTTTCCGCTATACTTGAGTCAGCCAATATCCTGCGGCGGTGACGGCGCGGCAGACAGGGATTTTCAGAGGGAAGAAACTATGCCCGAATACAGTGAACAGGATCTGGAATACGCGGCGCGGTTGCGGGAGGAGGTCCACAGGGAGGCCCTGGCGATCGTCCGGAAAACGCGCCCTTTCGTCACGGAAGTGATCGACTGCCATCCCGTTGAGGATTATTTTCAGGAGCACTGGGATTATCCCGGAAAGTGGTACACCGTCGTGGCGATCCCTTACGGCTATAAAAGCCGCGATGCCCTCGTCGACCGGATCGTCCGCGATACGCTCTCGGGAAAAGCGTCCGAGAACGAAAACGCGCAGACGCGGAAACCGCTGGACGTGATGGAAACGGAGCCGACAAGGCCGGCGCCCCTCGACGGGCAGACCGCGAAGGAGGGACGCGACCCGTTTTACGAGCTTATCGCGGAGTACCCCGATCTGGCCGTGGACTACTGCATCGTGGATGACGGGCAGAGTTACTGCGGGTACGAATCCCACCGCAGGGCGCTTGATACCGCGTTCGGCAGGCTCTGCGAAGAATGGGAGGGCGATCCCGTCCGCGCGGTGGGAAAAAAGATATCCGCGCAGGAGCAGTTCTCATCGAATTATCCCGAGGGAAAACTCAATTACCGAAAGGCGTTCCTGTATCCGCCCCACGGCAACGGCTATTCCGGCAGGGATTTCGTGCGCGTAAACGCCGCCCTGTTCCCGAAGGGAACGGAGGGACTGGAAGTGTACGAATGGAGCACGGACTGGTCGGACTATTTTGACGACGGTCACGAGTGGTGGGGCACGCTGTGCCTGACCGTTTACGACAGAAGCTGCGGCCGCTTTGCCGTCATCATGGCGTCGGCGACGGATTGACAGTCCCGGATCGCCGGAACTGAGGAAAACGGAAAAAAGACCGGGATGAATATCCCGCGGTCCATTGGATATAAAGCTGCGGAGGTGGAAAAGATGAGCATAACGGTAAATCTGTACTATAAAGGGGAAAACGGCGCGGCGCGGAAGTTCGCCGAGGAGATGGAGTCCTCCGGCACGGCGGAGGCGATCCGCGGGGAGGCCGGGAATCTCCGTTACGAGTATTTCATCCCGATGGACGATCCGGAAACGGTGCTTCTCATCGACAGCTGGAAGGATCAGGCTGCCCTCGATATCCACCACGCCTCTCCCATGATGGCGACCATCGCCGGACTTAGAGAGAAGTACGATCTTCACATGAGGGCGGAGCGCTTCGTCAGCGACGACGCGCCGTCGGACGACGCATTTATAAGGAAATGAGGACCGCGGTCCCCGGCGGCAAACCGACTTTTTTATGATAGAACGAAAAAACCCGAAGACCCTGTTTCAGGGGTTTTCGGGTTTTTGATTCCCCCGCGTACCGGGCAAAGCGGACCGCGCGGGGGAGAAGGCACGGCTGGGTACGCGCCGGACGTCCTCCGGCGTCAGACGTAAAAATCGCCGCAGGCCGTAAACAGCCTGCGGCGACGCTGGTGCCGTCGGGGGGGCCGGGTCACGGAAGCCCGGTCAGGACGGCGGCTTTTTTTATCATTTCTTCTCGAACTCCGGTCTCCAGGCCGCGAAATGGACGAGCTGCTCATCGGTGCGG
>JAEEGL014933291.1_pt1 | contig 13396 bp, 12 predicted proteins | sample 9134231 | NCBI WGS metagenome assembly JAEEGL01 (sample SAMN16246548, study PRJNA631951) | gut metagenome | biome: gut microbiome; feature: rumen; material: fiber-attached | host: Bos | place: Iran: Karaj | collected 2018-10 | reverse complement strand
CGGCAGGAGGCGGTAATCATCTTCGTTGAAGTAGTATTTCATGTTCGAGGCGTTCGCCCCGCAGAGGATCTTTCCCATTGCTTCTCCCGTTTCTTCCGCGCTCCGCCCGGAGCGCCTTCCTACTGCCTGAGCCCCCTGACGGAAGTCTTTACGTTCTCTTCCCCGAAGGCCTTCCGGAACAGCGCGAGGCTCCCCGGAGCCGCGCTGACCTTTACGCCCGGTTCCTGCTTCCTGGCCCGTTCCTCCCTCAGGTAGACGACGAGCGGCGCGTTTCCGGGGTTCTCGAAGCAGAGGTCTTCGAGCTCTATCCTGCCTTTTTCGTATTCCTCTTTATTCCGGAACGCGACCCAGACCTCGCGCTGCACGGCGTCGAAGGGGATGATGCGGTCCGCGATGAGCGACGCGGATTCATCCCGCGAGATGCTGGCGCGTCCGCGGATGAGGATCTTGGAATCGGGCTCCGTGAAGCTGCGCGAGACCTCGAAGACCTTCGGGAAGACCACGGCTTCGAACTGGCCGTAAAGGTCCTCGACCGTAAGGAAGGCCATCTGCTGCTTCTGCTTGGTGAGCTTGAGCTTCCGTTCCGTCACGATGCCGGCGCTCACGGCCGGCTGCCCTTCGCTTAACGCGGACTCCCCGGTCTCCTCGTTCACGCTGTAGGCGGTGGAGGGCGTATCGGCCAGCTTCGAGATGATATCGGCGTCGCTGTCCAGGGGATGCCCGCTCAGATAAAAGCCGATCGCCTCCTTCTCGAAGGCGAGGAGCTCCTCGCTGCTGAACTCCCCCACGTCCGGGAGCACCGTCCGGAAGACCTCCGCATGATCCCCCATGCTGAAGAGGCTCATCTGTCCCTCCATGGAGCTCCGGCGCTCCGCCTGGCTGCGGTCGATGAGCTCGCCGAGGGCCATCAGCTTCTGCTTTCGCGTGCCCTCTAAGGAATCGAAGGCCCCGGCCCGGATCAGCTCCTCGAGCGTGTGGCGGTTCACGCTCCGCGGCATCCTCTGCACGAAATCCTCGAGGTCGCGGAAACGTCCCCGCTGCCTTCTCTCCGCGTCGATCTCCGCGACCGCGCCGCGGCCCACGCCCTTGATCGCGGAAAGGCCGTAGCGCACGCTCCGGTGGTCCGGAAGCGCGGTAAAGCCGCTGCCGCCCTCGTTGATGTCGGGCGGAAGGAGCTTAAGGCCGAGGGCCTTCATCGTGCGGATATAGTCGGTCAGCTTCGGGACGTTGTCCATGACCGAGGTCATGAGGGCCGCCATGAATTCCGCCGGATAATAACGCTTCAGCCAGGCGGTCTGGGAGGAAACGACCGCGTAGGCCGCCGCGTGCGACTTGTTGAAGGCGTAGGAGGCGAAGTCGGCCATCTCGTCGAAGATCCGGTTCGCGGTCTGCTCGGGGATGCCGGAGGCAACGCAGCCCTGGACGTGCTCGGCCTCGTTTCCGTAGACGAAGTTCTGCCGTTCTTTCAGCATGACCGACTGCTTCTTCTTGGCCATCGCGCGGCGCACGAGGTCGGCGCGCCCGAGCGTGTAGCCCGCGAGGCTCTGCACGATCTGCATGACCTGCTCCTGGTAGACGATGCAGCCGTAGGTGCCCTTCAGGATCGGCTCAAGCTCCGCGCACTCGTAATGGACGTTCCTTGCGTCGTTCTTTCCGCGGATATAGCGCGGGATGAAGTCCATGGGGCCGGGCCGGTAGAGCGCGAGCCCCGCGATGATATCGTCGATGGACGAGGGCCTGAGTTCCTTCATGAAGGCCGTCATGCCCGCCGATTCGAGCTGGAACACGCCCGAGGTCTCGCCGGCCGAAAGCATGGCGTAGACGGAAGGGTCCGAAAGGTCCAGGTTCCTGATATCCGGCCGCACGCCGGTGTTCGCTTCCGCCTGGTCAACCGCGTTCCGGATCACGGTCAGGGTGCGCAGGCCCAGGAAGTCCATCTTCAGAAGGCCCAGCTCCTCGAGGGCCACCATGGTGTACTGCGTGACGATGCTGCCGTCGGAATTCCTCGAAAGCGGCACGTAAGTCACGACGGGCTCCCCGGTGATCAGCACGCCGGCCGCGTGCATGCTCGAATGCCGCGGCAGACCCTCGAGCCTCCTCGACATGTCGATGAGCGTGCGCACCTCCTCGCTCGTCTCGTAGGCGGTCCGGAGGTCCGGGCTCTCTTCGAGCGCCCGCTCGAGCGTCATATCGAGGTTCCGCGGCACCATCTTCGCGATCTTGTCGCAGAGCGTGAGCGGAAGGTCCATGGCCCGGCCCACGTCGCGAAGGACGTTCCTCGCCGCGAGAGTCCCGAAGGTGATGATCTGCGCCACGTTCCGGGAGCCGTAGCGGCTGATGACGTAGTCGATGACCTCCTGACGGCGTTCGTAGCAGAAATCGACGTCGATATCGGGCATGGACACGCGTTCCGGGTTCAGGAAGCGCTCGAACAGGAGGTCGAAGCGGATGGGGTCGATGTCCGTGATCCCGAGCGCGTAGGCGACCAGGGAGCCGGCCGCCGAGCCGCGCCCCGGTCCGACCGGGATGCCGTGGTCCTTCGCGAAGCGGATGAAATCGGAAACGATGAGGAAATAGTCGACGAACCCCATGCGTCCGATGACGGAAAGCTCGTAGCAGAGCCTGTCCATGAGCTCTTTGAAGCGGTCCGGATAGCGCTTCTTAAGGCCCTCCTCGCAGAGCTCCCGCAGATAAACGGCGGCGTCCCGTCCTCCGGGCACCGCGAAACGGGGGAGCTTCGTCACGCCGAATTCGAGCGTGACATGGCAGCGCTCCGCGATGCGGGCCGTATTTTCTATAGCCTCCGGGCAGAAGCGGAACAGCTCCCGCATCTCCTCTTCGCTCTTTAAGTAATACTGGCCGCCCGGATAGCGCATGCGGTCCTCATCCTTCACCTTCCGGTTCGTCTGGATGCAAAGAAGGATGTCGTGGGCTTCGGCGTCTTCCCGGAGCGTATAGTGCACGTCGTTCGTCGCGATGAGCGGGATCCCGGTCTCCTGCGAGAGCCGGAGGAGCCCCGCGTTTACGGTCTTCTGCTCCGGCAGTCCGTGGTCCTGGAGCTCAAGGAAGAAATTTCCCTTTCCGAAAACGCCCTCAAGGCGCTGGGCGGCCGCCTTCGCGTCGTCGTAGGAACCCCGGATCAGCGCCCTCGCGGTCTCACCCGCGAGGCAGGCCGAGCTTGCGATGAGGCCCTCGTGGTACTGCTCGAGCACCTCATAGTCCACGCGCGGCCGGTAGTAGAAGCCGTCCACGAAGCCGGCGGAGCAGAGCTTCAGAAGGTTCGAGTAGCCGGTATCGTTCTCGCAGAGCACGATGAGGTGGTAATAGTTCTCCTCGCTGCCCTTCGGACGGTCGAAACGAGAACCCGGCGCCACGTAGAGCTCGCAGCCGATGACCGGCCGGATCCCCTGTTTAAGGGCCTCCTTGTAGAATTCGATGACGCCGTACATGACCCCGTGGTCGGTGATGGAGAGCGCCTCCATGCCGAGCTCCTTCGCGCGGGAAATCAGCTCCGGGATGCGGCCCGAGCCGTCCAGGAGCGAGTATTCCGTATGCGTATGGAGGTGGACGAATGACATGGCTCTATGATAGCACAACCCGCGGGAATAAGAAATACCGCCCCGGAGACCGGAGCGGTATCGGTATCAGTATCAGGGCCCCTGAAATGATCAGGCTTCCGTCAGGAACGACGAAACTGCTTCCGCAGCCGTTTCTTCGTCGGGTCCGTCAGCTTCGATGCACACGCTGTCTCCGTCCTCGAGGTCCAGAGCCATCATGCCCATGATGCTTTTCGCATTGATTCGCTTCGTACCGTAAGAAAGATGGATCCTCGAACGGTATCTGCAGGCGGTCTGTACAAGCACCGCCATGTTCCTGTCCGCCTCGGCGGGGAGATTCAATGTAACCGTGTTCCTGACCATGTCTGCTCCTTTGGCTTTCGTGTGGTATTACGGTTTTCGACCGTTTTGTCCGGAAAGCTTTTCTTCCCTCAGCCCGTCGGCGATGAGCATGAGCCGCCGGAGCCTGTGATTGACCCCGGAACGGGTCACGGGCGGATCGAGCGCCTCCGCAAGCTCCTTTAAGGTCGCCTCCGGCATCGCAAGCCGCATCCTCGCTATACTTTCCAGACCTTCCGGCAGTTTTTCAAGTCCCATCTCCCTGCTGATAAACTCGATATCCTCCACCTGCCGGACCGAGGCATCGACTGTCTTCCGTATATTGGCCGTCTCGCAGTTCACCTTCCGCTGCACGTGCTCCCGCATGCCCTTCAGAATGCGGATGTTCTCGAATTCGAGAAGCGCCTTGTGGGCGCCGAGCAGGTTCAGCATATCGGAAATGGCGTCGCTGTCCTTGATGTAGACGATACTGCGGCCTCTCCGTTCCGAAAGGCCCGCCGGTATACCGAAGCGCGAAAGAGCCCCGAGCAGCTTCTCTGCTTCCTCAGGATCCGGAAGTACGAATTCCATGTGGTAGAAGCGTTCCGGATCGCTGATCGTCCCGCACTGAAGGAACTTTTCGATCAGAAAGCCGCGCTCTGCCGGGAGCTCATCGGACATGATTTTACCATGCCTGTTTTTTAAAGTAAATTGCTTTTTTGCCGCTTCTTCCTTGACCGATTGTGAAAATGACATAAGCTCTTTCGTCTGCGATCCGCCTTTTGTGAAAACTGCCCGAAGAAAACCTTTTTTGTACTTATTTAGTACAACTGATCCCGGGGATCAGGCTTCGAAACGCCGGTTGATCCGGCTCAGGAATTCGTCCGACGCGTTGTGTCCCATCTTTTTGGCACGGTTGTTGACTGCCGCGCACTCGACGATGATGGCGAGGTTCCGTCCGGGGCGGATCGGGATCTCGTGCAGGACCACGTCGATGCCCATGAAATCGATCTTCTGGTCGGCCAGTCCCAGGCGGTCGTAGGATTTATCCTTCCTCTGGTCTTCGATCTTGATGACCATGTCGATCTCGGCGGATTCCTTGATGGCCTCGAAGCCGAACAGCTGGCGCACGTTGATGATCCCGATGCCGCGCAGCTCGATGAAGTTCTTTAAGGATGCCGGAGCCGTTCCGATGAGGCTGATGTCCGAGATCTTGCGGATCTCCACGACGTCGTCGGCGACCAGGCGGTGTCCGCGCTTCACGAGCTCCAGGGCGGCCTCGGATTTGCCCATGCCGCTGTCCCCCATGATGAGCACGCCCTCGCCGTAAACGTCGATGAGCACGCCGTGCACGCTCTGCATGGGGGCGAGCTTCTCGCGCATCCAGCGGATCATTTCGGAAACGGTGTCGGAGGTCGTGGCTTTGGTCCCGAGCACCGGGACTCCCTGGTCCGCGCAGAGGGCGATCATGCGGTCCGTGGGCGTAAAGCCGCGGGTAAAGATGATGCAGGGCACGTGGAAGGCCGCGAGGTCGGACACGGCTTTCTCCGCCTTTTCAAGGCGCATGCGCTTCGACATGAACTCCTGCTCGACCTTTCCGATGATCTGGACCCTGGAGGCGTCGAATTCTTCGAAAAAGCCCGTCAGCTGCAGCGCGGCGCGGTTCACGTCGTAGGAGCGGATCATCCGGCTGTCCAGGTCGAGCCCCTCCGTAAAGGAGTGGAGGTTCATCTTTTCGGCCAGTTCCCTGACGCTGATCTCACATTTATCTTCCTTCATCGGCTTCAAACCTCCCCAGGAATCGGATCTCGGGCTCCAGGCGGATCCCGGAGCGTTCGAAAACGGTCTTCTGTACGTATCGGATAAGGCGGCAGATGTCGGCGGACGACGCGCCGCCGCGGTTGACCAGGAAGCCGCAGTGCTTTTCGCTGACCTGCGCCCCGCCGAGCGCGAAGCCCCGAAGGCCCGCTTCCTCGATGAGCTTTCCGGCGAAATGGCCCTCCGGACGTTTGAAGGTCGATCCGGCGGACGGAAGGTTCAGGGGCTGCTTGTCCCTCCGCTTTTCGAGAAGCTCTTCCATGCGGGCCCGGATCGCTTCCGGGTCGCCCTTTCCGAGCGCGAATTCGGCCCTTGCCACCGTGAGCCCCCTCGCCGGCAGGTTGGAGCTGCGGTATCCGAGTTCGAGATCCTCTGCAGGAAGCACTTCGATCTCACCCTCCCGGGTGATGACCGTGACGTTCCTAAGGACGTCGCGGATCTCGCCGCCGTAGGCCCCGGCGTTCATGACGCAGGCGCCGCCCACGCAGCCGGGGATGCCGGAAAGCGGCTCGAAGCCGGACGCCGCGTATTTCAGGGCGAAGCTTCCGATGCTCGAGAGAAGGCAGCCCGCGCCCGCGTCGAAGAGCACGCCGGAATCATCTTCCTCGATACCGAGCATGGTGAATTCCGTTCCGTCGTTCCGCCCGAGATCCACGACGCAGCCCTCGTAGCCCTCATCCGAGACCAGGAGGTTCGTCCCGTTGCCGAGGATGAAATACGGCAGGCCGTTCCGGTTCAGATAGCGGATCAGGTCCGCGGCTTCCTCGATGCCGGCCGGCGTCGCGAAGACCGCCGCCGGACCTCCCGTCCGGAAGCTGGTATGGAGCCGCATGGGCTCCTCTTCCCGTATGCGTCCTTTCCGGACGATGCGCTTTAAGTCGTTGAGCTTCATGCCATCAGGACCTCAAACAGCTGTTTTTCGGCAGGTATCTGGTCTTCCCTGGAGTTCAGGAATTCGACCTTTCCGCCCTCCTTCCGTTCGTTCAGAAGCCCGGCGCCGGAAAGGAGCTCCTTCGCCGTAACGGCGACCTCCTCTCCCGCCTCGTAGAAGCGCACGGGATAGCCCAGCACCTCGCCGATGGTCTCCTGCACGAAGGGGAAATGCGTGCATCCGTGCACGACCGCGTCGACCCGGATATGCCCGTGGATGCTGTAGGGCTCGAGGATCTCCTCGAGGTAATAGTGGAACGCCGGCGAGATGTGCCCGTCGTGCTCGCCGCTCTCGACGTATTTGACGATCATCTGCGCGGAAAGAAGATGGTAGTCGGCCGCGCCGCTGTTCTCCTCCACCGCCTTTCTCAAGCGTTCCCCGCGGATGGTATAGTTCGTGGCCATGACGAGGACCTGCGGGTGGGAAAGCTCCCTTGCAGGCCTTCCGACCGAAGGATCCGTCCCGGTGATGATGACGCCGGGGAAACACTCCTTCAGATATTCCAGCGCGGCGCTCGTCGCGGTCCCGCAGGCCACGACGATGGCCTTGCAGTTCCTCGCGATGAGGCGCTCCGCGTTGTTGTACGCGATCCGACGGATCACCTCCTGCGACTTGTGGCCGTAGGGCGCGTTCGCGGAATCGCCGAAATAGATATAATCTTCACCCGGCATCAGGCGGCAGAGATCCTTGAGGACGGTGAGCCCGCCCAGGCCGGAATCGAATACCGCGACCGGTTTATTGCTGTGGTTGATTTCCGTCATACTGCATCCGCTGCTCTGCCGCGAGGGCCCGGATCTTTCTCCAGACCACGAAATACATGGTCGTAAAGCAGCTGATCCCTCCTATGATCTGTGATATGCGCTCCGCATAGAACACGCCGATGGCGCCGAAACCGAGGCGCGGCAAAAGCAGTGTAAACGGAACGATGAGCACGAGCTTCCGGAACAGCGAAAAGAATACCGCGTAGTTCGGATGGTTCAGCCCGATAAAGGTATGCTGGCCGATCTGCTGCAGGGACAGGAAGACGAATGCCCCGAAATAGGCCCGCATACAGGGGACGCAGGTCTCGACCAGCAGGGGGTCGGAGCTGAAGATCCCGGCAAACGCCGCCGGGAACAGCATGACCAGCGCCCAGATAAGTGTATTATAGCTCAGGGAGGCCGCGGTAGTAAAGCCTATGGTCCGCGATACGCGGCCGTAGAGCCTGGCCCCGTAGTTGAAGCCGAGGACCGGCTTGCAGCCCTCGGTGATGGCCGAGATGGGCTGGTGGATGACCTCCCTGGTCGAATTGATGATGGACATGGCGCCGATATAATACATGGCCATATCGCCGCCGTACGCACGGAGCGTCACGTTGACGAGCGCCTGCGTGATGCTGTTCGTAAATTTAAAAGTGAAGCCGCTCAGCCCGAGGTGCACGATCGAAAGCGCGGTGGGCGCTTCGAGCCGCAGGCGCCGGATCTTGAGCCTGACCGGGCCCCGCGTAAGGAAGCGCACGACCCAGCCCGCGCTGAGCGCCTGGGAGATCACGGTCGCGAGCGCCGCGCCCCGGACCCCGAGCTTAAGGCCGAAGATCAGTATGGGATCGAGCACGATGTTCGCGACGGCGCCGATCAGGACCGTCAGCATCCCGACGCGGGGATATCCCTGGAGCGTGATGAAACTGTTCATTCCCAGGCTGATGAGGACGAAGACGCTTCCGAGCACATAGATCTCAAAGTAGTCCCGCGCGCATCCGATGGTCATCCCGTCCGCCCCCATGAAAAAGAGGATCGGGGTGCGCAGCACGAACATGACCGTCGTCAGCACGGCGGCGCACAGGAGGATGAGCGTAAACGCGACCTCGAGGATCGCGCCCGCCTTTTCCTCGTCGTTTTCTCCGCGCGCGATGGAGCAGAGGGGAGCCCCGCCGAGGGCGGTCAGGTTCGAGAACGCGCCGATCAGCGTGAGCAGGGGGAACGCGAGCCCGACCCCGGTCAGCGCGGCCGCTCCGAGTCCCGGGATATGGCCGATATAGATCCGGTCCACAATGCTGTAAAGGACGTTCACAAGCTCCGCCAGGAGGACCGGGAGCGCAAGCCCCATCACGTTCCCCGCGATGCTTCCTCTGGAATAATCCCCTTTGAATTGCCTTTTCTTTGCTTCCATCGTCTTCCGTCTTTATAAGCCCAGAAAAAAAGCGGCGAAGCAGAAACCTCTGCTCCGCCGTTTGAGAATTTATGATCCGTTTCAGGCCGCCGCCTTTTTCTTCTTTCCTTGCGTAACGATCTGGAAGACCTTTCTTCCGACCACGATGAAGGTCGCGATCATGAAGACGCAGGGAATGGGCTGCGTGAACAGGTTCGCGGCAGTGCCGGTCAGCATCATGCCGCGGCGCAGGTTGGTCTCGACCATCGGTCCAAGGACGAATCCGAGGATGAACGGTGTGGACTGGATGCCGACGGTGCTGAACAGATAGCCCAGGATACCGAACCAGAACACGGTGAGGCAGTCGAACACACGGTTGTTGACGCCGTAGGAACCGACCACGCACATGACCATGACCAGGGAAAGAAGGATGTTCTTCGGAACCTGGAGCACGCGTACGAACAGCTTCATACCGAAGTACTCTGCGGTGATCATGATGATGTTCGAAATGAACAGCGCCACGAAGACGGAGTACACGAGGTCGATATGGTTCAGGAACAGCATGGGGCCTGCGGAAAGACCGTGCAGCGCAAGTCCGCCGAGAAGGATCGCCGTAACGACGTCTCCGGGGATACCGAGTGCAAGCAGCGGGATCAGCGCGCCGCCGACGGAAGCGTTGTTCGCAGTCTCCGAAGCGACGATGCCGTCCGCGATACCGGTACCGAACTTCTCGGGGTATTTGGACATGTTGCGGGCGGTCATGTAAGCCACCAGGTTGGAGGTGCCGCCGCCGATGCCGGGCAGGATGTCGATTCCGATACCGATCGCCGCGGAACGCAGCATGTTCGGAATCTGCTAGAGGAAAGCCTTCATCGTGAAGCCAAGGCCCTTGAACTGGAAGTCGATGATGATGCCTTCCTCTTCCGGTCTCGCGGCTGCCGCAGCGTTGTTGATGACCTCAGCAACGGCAAAGAAGCCGATCAGGGCGGGAAGGATGTTGAAGCCGCCGGCCATGGTATCGATGCCGAACGTGAAACGCTCGTAACCGTCGATGGGGGCGACGCCGACAAGGGTCATGGTGAAACCGATGACAGCGGACATCAGGGACTTGAAAATGGAACCCTCGACCAGGGAGGATACCAGAGACAGCGAGAAGATACCGATCGCGCAGTACTCGAAGTACTGGAATTTCAGCGCGAAGTCAGCAAGCGGCGGGCTGATGAACACGAGCGCGAGGATACTCAGCATGGTTCCCATGAAGGAGAAGAACACGCCGAGGCCGAGCGCGCGTCCGGCTTCACCGCGGGCAGCCATGGGGCCGCCGTCGAAAACCGTTGCGACGGAGGACGGGGTTCCGGGGATCTTCAGCAGGATCGCCGAGATCAGACCGCCGGAAACGCCGCCGGTATAAAGCGCGATCAGAAGGGCAATACCCTGAATGGCATCCATGCCGTAGCTGATGGGGAGGCACAGGGCCACGGCCATCGCTGCGGACAGTCCGGGCATGGCGCCGAAGACGATGCCGAGGATAACGCCGCCGATCATCCAGAGGAGTGTTGAAGGTGTGCAGATATTAGCAATACCTAAACCTAAGTTTGTAATCATAGATCTTCACGCACCTCCTTAGAAACCGATGTAGCTCATGAGTCCCGCGGGAAGCATGAGATAAAGCACCTTGGTAAAGACAAGGAAGATCGCCAGCGCAAATACGATGGAAATAACTGCGAACAGGAGATAGTTCTTCTTCTTGCCGTAAGGTGTCAGAATGATCATCTGGCAGAAGCTGTAGATCGCGCTCGAGATCACGAAACCGAGCGTTCTCATGGAGTAGACATAGAAGCCGATCAGCAGGACGGACATAAGGACCTTGCGGTTCGCGTCCTTGCGGTAAGTGGCTTCCTGCGCGTCGATCTCCCCTTCTTCCTGATAATTCTTTGCAGTCTCCAGTCCTTCGATAAACATTCCGAGCGCGTCGAGGAACAGAAGGACAGAAGCGACCTTCGGCATGAAATCCGGTCCCGGCTTCATGCCAAGAAGGGATTTGATACTAAACGTTGAGATGAAAAGGATCACAGCGATGACCATGATGACCGCAGCCACGACCGAGTCCCTGTATTTCTTCAGCAAGAAAGTGCCCTCCTTACCTTATAAGAAAATTTCTGTGAAAAAGGGCGCGCTTATACGCGATAAGCGCACCCTTTCCGCTAATACTGTGAGTGGATTACTTCGCAGCGTCAAGGATCTGCCAGTAGAGATCCTCAATACCGCGGAGGTAAGCAGCGCCTTCATCAGCAGAACCGGTGTAAGGAACGGTCTGAAGGGTGCTTCCAAGCTCCTCCTTGTAAGCGTCGGTCGCAGCGACCTTAGCAACGACTTCCTTAGCCTTTGCGACGATCGCTTCGTCGGTGCCGGCCGGGAAGAAGATGAAGTAAGGCTTGTCAAAGCTCATGTCGACGCCCTGCTCCTTGAAGGTCGGGACATCGGGCCAGAATGCGGAACGCTCGTCCGCGATAACACCAAGAGCGATGAAATCGCCGTTTGCAAGGTAGTCCTTAACGAGACCCATCTGGTTGTACATAAGGTCAAGCTGTCCGCCCAGAAGAGCCTTGATCTTGTCGGCAGCGCCGCCGGCGTCAACGACCTGGAACTGGGTTCCCGGAACGAGCTGCATGAAGTACAGCTGGGTCAGGTGGGAAACGGAACCGACCTCGGTAGCGAATCCGATGGGCTTCTCCTTCGCCTTTGCGATCAGATCATCAAGGGTCTTTACGCCAAGGCCGTTGTTGGCAGAAACCATCCAGGCGGTCTGAAGGTCAACAGCGAAAGCATTCACAAGAAGCTCGTCAGCAAGGACATCTTCCTTGATGGTGCCAAGCTTGGTAGCGGTGAACGCACCCGGATGCCACGCCATCATGGTGTATCCGTCAGCCTTCTGAGCCTTGAACTCGGTCAGAGCAGCGGTGGTACCCTTGATGTTGGTAACGACGACGGTCTGTCCCAGAGCTTCCTGGAAGTACTTGCAGAACACACGGGTGTTAAGGTCGGTGTCTCCGCCTGCGCCAGCAGGAACGATAACGGTGATGGGCTTCGTGGGCCAGTTGACCTCTGCGGGCGCTGCCGCGGTGGTCTCAGCTGCCTTGGTCTCAGCCGGAGCTGCTGCCTGGGTAGCTGCCGGAGCCGCGGTGGTAGCCGCCGGAGCTGCGGTGGTAGCTGCCGGAGCTGCGGGCTTGGAGCATGCTGCAAGCATGGAAGCTGCGAGCATAAGCGCTGCTGCTGCTAAAGCTCTCTTTCTCATTGGGTTTATTCCTCCTTAAAAAAATGTTTGCCTCTTGCGGGGCATATGTTCTCTTTCCCGGCGCACGAAGGCGCCGGGAAAAGGGTAACCTCGGAAATGCCTTTCGGCAGGGCTCATCAGAGCTTCGGCTGGTTGATCGGCCACTGGGGCTTCTCGCCGGAAAGCACGGAATGGATGCCCATTGCAGCGTGAAGGCCCATGCGGTCCATGGACTCCTGGGTCAGCGCTGCGGAGTGCGGGGTAACGACGACGTTGTCAAGCTTGAAGATCTTGTAATCCTTCGGGGGCTCCTCCGGGAACACGTCGGTAGCCGCCGCAGCGAGCTTGCCGCTCTCGCACGCATCGCCGAGGGCCTCGATGTCGACGAGGTCGCCGCGCGCGCAGTTCACGAAGTAAGCGCCGTCCTTCAGGCTGTCGAAGAACTTCTTGTTGAACATGCCCTTGTTCTCCTTGGTGGAGGGCATGTGGATGGTGATGAAGTCAGCGCCTGCGACGCACTCTTCGATGCTCTTGCAGTACTCGACGTTCTCCGGGAACTTATCCTGCGGAAGGAAGGGATCGTAGCCCTTGATCTTCATGCCGATAGCGCCCGCGATATGAGCGACCAGGCGGCCGATACGGCCGAGTGCAAGGATGGCAAGGGTCTTGCCCTGCAGGTCGACGGACTTGCCGTTGTTGCGGAACTTCCACTCGCCCTTGCGCATGCCTCTGTCATAGTAGGGGATCTGATGCGCCATGGAGATCATCATACCGATGGTGTGCTCGGCAACGGACAGACCGTTGGACTGGGGAGCGAAGGTCACCCAGATGCCGTGCTCGGTGCAGTAGTTCACATCGATATTGTCAACGCCGATACCGTGACGGCCGATGACCTTGACCTTCGGAGCTGCCGCGAGGATATCCGCAGTATAGGGAGCCGTACGTACAAGAAGCGCGTCCGCGTCCTTGATGGTTTCCTTAAGAGCTTCGGGATCGACGTTTCCGTCGCCGACGACGACGTCATAGCCCTTCTCGATAAGGAAATTCTTTCCCTCAGCAGTGATATCCTGCGGGATTACTACTTTAAAAGCCATAATTGCCTCCTGAATAAGAAATAAAAAACTAACGGGTCCGCTAAAGACCAAACATACTATAACATAATCAGACGGGTTAGTAAATAAATATTTCGTAAGGAATTCGAAAGATTGTCAAAAAATTGTTGAGAAATCTTCTCTCTTCCGCCGTTTCCGGAGAATATCAGCACTACCTCATCTCAACTTAAGAAAAGGCTTATGATGCGCTCCCAGCGCGCAGCGCGAGCGTTTTTTCCATGTCCCGGCAGGTGCGCTTTACGAGGATCGTCGTCACGGT
>JAEEGL013795263.1_pt1 | contig 13396 bp, 9 predicted proteins | sample 9134231 | NCBI WGS metagenome assembly JAEEGL01 (sample SAMN16246548, study PRJNA631951) | gut metagenome | biome: gut microbiome; feature: rumen; material: fiber-attached | host: Bos | place: Iran: Karaj | collected 2018-10 | reverse complement strand
ATTCTTCTATCATTACAATATACTGCATCTTGATCTATATAATCTTCATAATCTCTTAAATTATTATAATACCAGTTTTCTAAATATGATTTCATTGCTGAATCATGTTTGTTTTCTACATTTGTTAGCATTTTTGATACTGCATCTTCTACTTTATCTCCACCTGTTAATTCTATATAATAATTACCATAATAGTAATATCTTACTTTTCCATCTGTGCATGTTGCAGATGTTGTATTACATGTATAGTGATAATTTGCCTCTTGTGATCCACTATATGTATGCGTTGAATCATTATCTCCATCTTTTAATACATAATTACTTCCATTCCAGTATACATCATTACCCATTTTTACTCCACTTGTTGGGGCTGAATTTGCTACTTGTTCATATACTGTATCTCCGAACATATATCCAACATATGCTGGAGACAAAGTATTAGAATTAAATGGGGATGTTCCTATTTGTGCATTTTGTGTATCTCCTATTGTATATGTTGTATAATATGCATTATTTGCATTTGTTCTATGCTCTGTATTTATATAATAAAGTGTCGTGCATGTTGAACTGTTTGTTTTACATGTGTATTTACCTACTAAATCTTTATTAGTTGACCAGTTACTTACTGTTGAATTTACTAAAGTAAACTGGTTAGTGGATGTATTATATGTAAATGTATCTGAATACATATAATCTCCAGTTATATCTCCATTTGTTCCGCTTGTTCCTATTATTCCTTTATGTATATCTTCTATATCTTGTGCTTTACATCCTGTACCTTCTACATATTCTCCATTATATATTAGTTTTACTCCTCCTGTATCGGTTGTTCTAAGTATCTGCCAACAATATCCTGCAAATTTTACATTTATTTTATTTAATAATGTTGATTCATCACTAGAAGTTTTTGGTTTTATATAATAAACTGTTTTTCTTGCTGCCACACCATATGAATCATTTGTATCGTTTCCAGAATATGTTGAAGCATATGTACCTTCTTCTGCTAATGTCTTCATTACACTATAAAGTGGGTGCACTTCTGCCCCTTCTGATATATTTATTGTTCCATGGAAACTTGCTCCATTATTATAACTTTGATTAGATCCAGTTTCTTTATATTCTAGTGTTAATGTATATGTTTGTATTTCTCCTGTATCTATTGTAAATGGTCCGTGTATATATGAATTTGTTACCTCATTTGGTGCATATCTTATTTCTTTTTCTGGTAAATTATCACAAGTTCCTTTATTTGATGAACAAGTTGCTCTTATTACCAAGTCTCCTTTTTGTACTGTATTATATAGTGTTTTCCATATAAAATTATATAGTACTTCTCCATTGCCATAATTCTCTACTGTTATTGTTTTTGTTTGACTCCATCCTGGAAACTCATTATTTCCCATTATTAAAGATGTATCTGTATATCTTAGTTTTAATTCTTTTGATAATAATGTTAATGAACTTGCTTCATCATTACCTAAAAATTGCCATCCAAAATAAGCATAGCTTACACCTAATACTGAAACTACAAAAAATGCTATTGATATTATTAATATTTTTATTGTTGTTTTTTTACTTAATTTTATTTCTTCCATATTTAAGTCCTCTATTTTCAAATATAATTATACAAAAGATTTTAATATATTTCAATTATTTTCTTGTATGAAATTTATTATATGTATTTCTTAATTCTTCATTTGTTATATGAGTATAAACTTCTGTTGTAATTAAGTTTTCATGTCCAAGAAGTTCTTGTACAACTCTTATATCACATCCTGAATTTAACATATGAGTTGCAAATGTATGTCTCAAAGTATGTGGACTAACATGTGTTTTTATACTAACATTCATCATTATTTTATCTATTATCATTTCTACCATTCTAGTAGATATATGGTCTTCTTTTTTAGAACTTGGAAATAACCATTCCAAATCTTTATTTTTTAAAGTTTGTTTCCTTTCATTTTTAATATATGTATTTAATGCATTTAATGCATAATCTCCAAAATAAACAATTCTTTCTTTAGAACCTTTTCCCATTACTCTTATACTTTGATCTTTAAAATCAATGTCATTAAGTTTTATATTAACAAGTTCTGATACACGAACTCCAGTTGCATATAATAATTCAACTATTAAATTATTTCTTTCTTTGTTCTTCCCTTCTAATGAACTTTTAATAATTTCTTCAAGTTCATTATATTCTATAAAATTAGGTAATTTTTTATCTTTTTTAGGATATAAAATATATGTTGTTGGATTATAACCTTCTTTTATTTTTTTAAAATTTATATATTTATAAAAACTTTTTAAAGAGCTTATTTTTCTAGATACACTTGTTTTTTTATATTTATTATTTTTTAAAATTTTTAAATACTCTATAATATCTTCTTCTTTAATATCTAATAAATTCTTATTAATTTCTAATACAAAAGAATTTAAATCTTCTTCATATGATTTAATTGTTTTATCTGAATAGTTTTTTTCTACTTTTAAATAATTAATAAAATCATTTATTAAATCTATATTCTTCATAATATAATTATACTTTATTTTTATTAAGAAAAAAAGAGAGAAAAGAATTCTCTCAATATATATAAATACCATATGGCATATATAATATAATATGCATATTTCTATAAATAATTACAATAGTTCATATTTTCTAACAGCGATTCTTTCATCTGTGTTTAATATCTTCAAACACTTTTTCAGTATATTTTTTTGTTTTATTCATTTTTTCATCTCATTTCTAAGGTAAATATATTTCTATTTTTAAATATTTATTATGAAAATATTTGCTTAAAATACTCGTATTTGGATGAAATAATTTACTAACATTGATATATCAACCTTATATCACACAAGTTCATATTTTCTAGCGATTATTCTATCATCAGAACAATATTTAATTACATACTCATTATCTTGTTTACAGATGATAATTCCCACTGTATCATTTTCTTCTACTATTTTTATGTTTTTATCAATAAAATTCATATAAGTCATAATTTGACCTGTATGTTCTTTCTTTAATTCAGTTACCTTTAATTCTACAACTACATAGCATTTATATTTAATGTTATACAAAAGTAAATCTATAAAATTGTATCTATCATTTATTTTAATTTTATATTCGCTTCCAACATAAGTAAAACCAATGCCCAATTGTCTTAAAAAATCATCAATATTATTTAATATAGCCTGCCTTAACGCATATTCAGACATTTCTTCTTTTAATAAATTAGATTTAATTATTATAGGATTAGGTACAAGATCATTTATCATTAGTTCTCTTGATTCAATAAGCTTAGTTTTTGATTCGTTACTTAATCTATTATAAGCATTATGTTTTATTAACTCACATAATTGTCTTCTTGATAGATTATTTATCTCGCAAACATTAATATAATACATAATTGCATTGATATCTTTAACAATTAACAATTCTCTAAAATGACTCCAGCTTAATTTGGAACCCAATGGGTTCCATTTTATACTTGAAAAAATTTCATAAAATTGTCTCATATATCTTAGATTTCTTTCATTATATTTTTTTTCGACTTCAATCATTAGTTTTTCTGAATACTGCTTAATTATATTTTTACCATATTTTTTACCTGCTTGACTTAAAAGCTTACCAATTTCAAAATATACACTAACTTTGTGTCTGTCTTTTGAATAATCTTTAATCCTATCGTATATTTCATTTTTTATTAATTTTTCCTTTATTTCATTATAATAATTCATATTTTCTCCTTTCTTAATTATGCCCACATTGCGGACACTTTTTATGGACTACAAGTTTCAATTCTTAACTTATTATTCTCAATCTTAAACATAATACTTCCATTTATATTTGTTCTATATATATTTGTTTTATATTTATTTAAAGTATTTAAAACACTTTTATTTGGATGACCAAACTTATTATTTTCTCCACAAGAAATTATTGAATAATTTGGTGAAATTGTTTTTATAAACTCTTCTGAACTACTTGTTTTAGAACCATGATGTCCAACTTTTAATATATCAATATTTTTTACATCATATTTTTTTAATATATCTTTTTCTTGTATTATTCCAGCATCTCCCATAAATAATATTTTTTTGTTATTTATAATTATTAATAAAACTATACTATTAGAGTTTTCATCATCATAAATAATATTATTAAGTGAATAAATTTTTATATTGTCTATCTCATAATAACTATTTATAAATTTATAGTTTAATTTTGATTCATAATTGCCTACTTCTCCATTATTTATAACAATATTCTCTACTTTAAAATTATCAACTAAATCCTTTGAATAGCCAGCATGATCTGCATCGTTGTGTGTTAAAAAAAGATAATCTATTTTTTTAAGACCTATACTTTTAAAAAAAGGTATAACTGATGATGTTATTAAATTAAATTTATTACTTCTTTTCCTCCATTCTTCTTTAGAATCATAAGTCATTAATCCTCCTGTATCTATTAAAATACTTTTGTTATGTTTAGTCACTATTAAAGCACTATCACCTTGGCTAATATCTATGAAATATATTGAATTATAGTTTTTAAAATATGGTTTAAAGTATAAAAAAATTATAAACATTAAAAGAATTATTATAAATTTTAGCCTCTTTTTACATTTAACTATTAACATTATTAATAAATAATATATAACTATTTCAATTATTGACATTTTTGAAAAATAAATAGTAAATATTTTAATACTTTCCATAAGGTTTGAAATAAAATTTAATATATTAGTAAGAGTTAATAGTATTTTGTTTAAAAATGGAAATATAAAAGTTAACATTGATAATGGATAAATAATAAATGACACAAAAGGAACAAAAATAATATTATTTATTAATGAAAGTACATTTATTGTATAAAAATTATTAATAATTATTGGTAGTGAACAAATAAGTGATATTAAACTTGTCCTAAACAAATTTAATATGTAGTTTTTTACTTTAAAAAGTTCACTTGTAAAAAGCAAAAAGAATGTTATACTCCAAGATAATAAAAAAGATATATCCATTATTACAAATGGATTCATTATATTCATTATAACAAACACTATTATAAGTAAATTCTCTCCTTTTATATTAAAATAATATACTTTATTTATACCTATTAACAAAAAGAATAAGCTTGCCCTTATTAAAGATGGTCTTAACCCTGTTATGAACGAATAAATAATTAATATTATAAAAACAATTAAATATGGAATTATACTTCCATCTTTTTCTTTAAAAAATAGTGATAATATTTTTAAAAGTACCAATGATATCAAAGAAACATGAAGGCCAGATAATGCAAATAAGTGACTTACTCCATTATTTCTAAAACTATTGCCATTTATGTGTGAAGAGTCACCTAAAACAAGAGCATATATAAATTCATTATTGCTTATTTTATATATTCTTTTATAGAATAAATTTTTTAATTTATAAAATATATTTTTCTTAGATTTGATCTTATTAAAGCTTTCAATACTTAATGTGTAATAAATTTTTTTATATTTCAAATATTCTTTGTAATTAAATGTATTTGGTATTGTGTTATTTTTAGGAATATTTAAATTACCATTTAAATTAATTGTATCACCTATATTATAATTATTTATAAAATATACTTTATCTTTAAGTGTTTTAAAATAATATGTTCCAACCAAATTTTCCCTACCTTTTAATTCTAATGATAATTTATCTCCATCTATTTTATAAGAGTATATTTTTAAAATAAATGAATTATCACTTATGTTGTATATACTCTTATGATTATAATTTTTAATATATAAAAAAGAGAATAATATGGTTATTACTAATAATACGTAATAAAAACTATTACACAGTAATATTTTCCTTAATTTTATCGAAAACTGACTGACCAATTCCTGATACTTTCATGATATCTTCTATTACATTAAATTTATTTTCTTTTCTATATTCTATTATTGCTTTTGCTTTAGATTCTCCAACACCCGGCAAAGATAATAATTCTTCTAATGAAGCGGTATTAATATTAATTAAATTATTAATACTATCTTTTGATTCTTGCTTGGAATAAGATACAGAATTGTTAGAAATATTTGAATTAAATGAATAGTAATTAGAATAAGATTCTTTTACACATGCATCATTTATATCTTTATCACATATACATTCTTTTTTATTAGATTCTTCTTGTTTGCTTTTAAATTCTTGTATTTCAGAATTTGTATAAATAACTATTACCATTTCATCTTTAAGCTTTTTACTTAAGTTTATTTCTTTAGTATTAGCATTTTTGTTAACCCCACCTGCAAGTTTAATAACATCGTCAACAATAGATCCATCTTCTAAAGAGTATACACCAGGTTTAGAAACTGCACCTTTTATATCAACTCTTATGATTTGTTTTTGACTAGAGCTTTCTTCTGCTTCTTCTAATACACTTATAGATTCTTCTTTACTTTCTTCTGCTTTTACATTATCAAATTTTTTAAAAATTAGAATAAGTAGAATTATAGATGTTAAAATAATACAAATTGTTATAAATATAGTTCTTTCATTATTTTTAATAAAATTTAATACTTTATTTTTAATATTTTCTATCATTTTGCCTCCTTTCTAGAAAACAAAAAAGATACTTTAACGTATCTTTGCCTCCTATATATATTATCGTCAATTTTTCATTAAAACACTTCTATTTTTTAAAAATTTTTTAATTTTTTTGTAATATTACACTTATTTTGAAAAGATAATGTTTTTAAAGCATCTCTATAACCATTCAATTCTTTTAATAATTCTTTATAGTATTCAGAACTGTTATTCTTTATGTCTTCTATTTCATATTGTGTAAGTAAATGTTCATAATATAAATCTTTTAAAAGAATGTCTTTTTCTCCATCTAATAAATACTCAAAATCTTTTGAAGCCTCTCTTAATCTTTCATATTCTTTTTGATTTAATTCTTTTCTAATATTCAATTCTTTTAATTCTTCTTCTGTCATAATAACTCCTTCTAAAACAGGTTTGTATTATAACAAAAAGATTAGTTTTTGTCAAAACTAATCATTTTTTTAATTGGATTAATACTTTATAGTCCAAGACATCTATTTCTTTCTCATAGTCAAATTTGTTTGTCTTTTCAAAAGATAATTTAGATAGAGTCTCATTTGCAATTTGTTCTTTATAATTCTCAAGCATTTCTTCTACATTATGATCTTTAGTTATTATATAAATTTTTATTCTATCAACAACATCATATCCTGCTTCTTTTCTAGCCACTTGGCAATGTCTTAATAGTTTTCTATACATGAATTCTTCATACAATTGATCATCAACAGTAATATCAAGAGCCACAAATTTTCCTTGCTCTTCAACAACTCTAATACCATCATTATATTTATATTCAACCTTTAAAGTTTCAGGCAAAATATTCGTTCCATCAATAATTATTTCTTCTTTATTTAAGTATTTATTATAAATGTTTTTCATTTCTTCAGAAGTTAAATTTAATAATAATTCTTTTACTACATTTACTTTTTCTTTGTAAGTCATACCCGCAATTTTAAAATCTAATGTTAAATATGGGGTACATAATGAATCTGTATTTTCTAAATACTCTATCTCTTTAACATTTAATTCATCTAATAAAATCTGCTCATATTCATCTAAAGAAATATGCTTAAATCCACATAAAGATAGTTTTTTTAATGGTTGAGTAAGCTTTAAATTATTCTCATTCTTAATTCTTAAAGCCATTGTAACAATATTTCTAACTTCATCTGTTTCTTCCAACAATTTATCATCATAATTTTTTACTTTTGGAAAAGTAGATAAATGTACTGATTCTTTTTCATTCGGTTCAACATTAAGAATTAAATTTTTCCATATATATTCTGTCATAAAAGGAATAATTGGAGCCATTACTTGAGTCATTTGTTTTAACGCTCTATACAATGATTGGTATGCCGAATATTTTTCATCATTCATTTCAGACTTCCAAAATTTTTTCCTATTTACTTTTATATACCAATTTGATACTTCATCAACACATTCTTCAAATAGTTTTACAACATTATTAGGCTCAAAACTATCATATTGTTTTTTAGCTTCGCTAACAAACTTATTAATTCTGTTATCTAGCCATTTGTCACTTACACTATATGTTTCATATTTTTTTGTTAAATTTGGTTTATCTATTTCATAATACAAGTCAAAAAATACTGCTATGTTGTAAAAATTCATCAATTTTCTTTTTGCTTCTTCCAACATTTTAAACCCGAATCTTATATCATTAACACGATTTGTTCCTAAATAATTATATCTAATTGCATCAGCTCCATGAATATTTACGACATCATCGAATGTCAAATCATTTTTACTAGATTTACTGAATTTCGAACCATCTTCTTTTACAACCATGCCATATGTTCCAATTCTTTCATATGGTATTTTGTCTTCCAAAATTGTTGACATAAACAGCATTGAATAAAACCATAATCTTATTTGCTCCGTTGCTTCTACAACTAATTCAGCTGGGAAATATTCTTTCCAATAATCTTTATCTTCAAAATATTTTAATGTTGAATATGGAACAATACCGGCATCTAACCATACATCTCCAACTTGTTCTATTCTAGAAACCTCTTTACCACATTTTGGACATTTAATTTTTACCTCATCTATAAATGGTCTATGTAATTCTTGAAGATTATCAACCACTTTAGGGTCTACTGATAATTCTCTTAATTCTTCTTTAGAACCAATTACTGTTAAATGTCCACATTCACATTTATAAAATGGCAAAGGAAGGCCATAATATCTTCTTCTAGAAATATTCCATGATCCCATGTTAGTAAGCCAATCTAACATCCTTTTTTCTTGATACTCCGGTGTGTATTTAACTTTTTTTGCATTTTCAATTAAGTTCTCTCTTACTGGATCAACATCTATTGCCCATTCTTTAACAAGCCTAAACATTATATCTTGTTTACATCTCCAGCAATATGGATAAGCATGTTTATAATCATGAGTAAAGAATAATTTATTTCTTTTATCAAGTTCTTCAAATACTAAAGATTCCACTTCTTTTGCACTTTTACCCGCCAAAAATCCAAAATCTTCATAAATATATCCTGATTCATCTATTGGAACAATTTTACTTAATCCTAATGATTCACCCAACTCAAAATCTTCAGCACCACAGCCGGGAGCAATATGTACTATTCCTGATCCTTCTGAATTATCAACCATATCCCATAATACAATGTTATGTTCAACCCCTTCTTGTGCTTTTAATTCTGGAAAACAAGTTTCAAATTCTAATCCTTCCAAATCTTTACCTTTTATTGTCTCAATAACTTTTGCTTTTTCTTTAAACTTTCTATCAAAAACATCTTTACAAAGCAATAACTTTTCCTCATCAAAATCTGCAACTACGTAATCAAACTCAGGATTTACCGCCAACGCAACATTAGCACATAATGTCCATGGAGTCGTTGTCCAAACAAGCGCTTTGTATTCCTTTCCAACAATAGGTAGTTTAAAAAATACTGCTTTACAAGTTACATCATGATATGAACCAGTCATTTCATGTTCTGATAATGATGTACCACATCTTACACACCATGGCATCGGCTTATAAGTTTCTTTTATTAATCCTTTTTCATGACATTTTTTTAAAAAATACCATATGCTTGTAATATTACTATCAGCTAAAGTATAATAAGAGTTTTTCCAATCCATCCATTGCCCTAATCTTATTGATTGGTCTGTTATAATATGTGAAAATTTTTTAACTCTGTCAACACATGCATTTGTAAAATTCTTTAATCCAAAATTTTCAACATCTTTTTTATTTTTAAAGCCTAAATCTTTTTCTACTTCAACTTCTACCCATAAACCTTGACCATCAAAACCATTTCTATAATGAGTAGTATATCCGTTCATTGATTTATAACGAATAAAGCAATCTTTTAAACTTCTACCGAAAGCATGATGAATACCCATCTTATTATTGGCTGTTATTGGTCCATCAATAAAACGATACTTTTCCCCGTTTTTATTTTGTTCTTTTAATTTTTCAAAGCAGTCCCTATCTTTCCAATATTTTAATATTTCTTCTTCATTTTTAACAAAATCATAATTTTTGATATTTGCCATAAAATTCATTCCTTTCTTTAAATAAATAAAAAGTTTTCTCTATCATAAATAGAGAAAACTTAAAATTTCCTTACACCACTATTTACAACAATCAATCAATTGTGCCTTTTTTAACGGTAAGGTACCGATGAAACTTACTATCATTCAGAATCACAACAATAGAGTGATATTCATTTTATAACTACTAATATAAGATTTCCACTATACTCTTACTCACTATAAATTCATTATAAATTACTGTCTCTATTATAGTTTTTTTGCTTAACAACTTAAATGTTATCACTTTGATTTGTTAAAGTCAACTAGTTTTTTTGATAATTTTCCCTCTTTATACATTCTTTTCATACACTTTATATTATTTTGCATATTTGTATTTTTTACTAAAATATCATTTAATACTTTTGTTAAACAAGAACAATCATTTAATAATTCTCGAGAAGAATATAGCATAGAAGCATATAAATTTTTAATTTTTGTTTTGCTAATGTTTTTCAAATACTCAAAATTTGAATCCGACCATTTGCAATCTTTGTTATTCCACTTTAAATTATATAGCAATAATAATTCTTTATACTCCTTTAACTCAATCAAATTATACTGCTTTTTTGCTTCTTTTAAATTGACATCTATATATGGTGTAACAATAAATATTATTTTTTTATTTGACACTATTTTTGAAACATAGTTTATTAAATACATTAAAAATAATTGATGATTACTTGCAATGTATATTTGATTTTCCTCGCTATGAAAATCAAATAAATTACTCCACATAAAATCTATATCTATATTAAAACGCCTATTTGGTGTATTAAAATATAACCCGGTATCTCTATATTTAGATATTAAAATATTTTTTCCCTTAAAACCTTTAGAAAACTCAGAAATCTCTTTTTTATAAAACCCTGGAATAATAGAAATATCATCATTTTCTTCTGCTATTTCAAAAACAAGCGAATCCTCTATAGTAGTTTTACACTCTTCATTACAACTATTACAATAAAGTTTGCCTGAAATAGAATGATATAATTTAGCATTGTTATTTTGTGAATCACTTAGCATATCAATTTTCCCACAGTCACATCTAATTATTTCTTTTTTCTTTTCTTTTATTAAACCTTTATTATACATTTTTTTAACTATTTCAATAAGTTTATCACACTGTTGTTTATCTAGAAATAGATAATCATAACTTATATTTGAATTATTGATTTCTCTAATATAATTTTCAATTTCCAAATTTTTATTACAATATGTATTTAATATATTAACACCCAAAACTTTTTTAATATTTAAAACCGTCCCAATAAAATCCATTATCGTTGGTGCTAATAACATGCCTATGTTAGTCTGACTTTGTGGCTTGATAGGAAGCGTAGATACTAGTGTATTATTTTTATCAATCATTTGTTTTCACCAACCTTTTTTAATTCACTTACACACCAATTATATAGTTCTTTTTTCTTTTTATTAAATGTATTTAGTAAATTATTATTAAATATGCATGAATAATCTTTACTAATTTGTTTAATATTTAATTTCTTTTTAGAATGTGAACTCAAATCAAAACCTTTATGATCTAATATCATTTGGATGGCTTGAATACAATTTAGATATGTATAAAATGCTTCAAAAAATTTTTTACTCAGCATTTTTGATTTTTTTAATGATTCAGCATCAAATTTTTCCATTTTATTTAATCTATATTTTATAGCAAAAACATTATACACATTTTCTAAAACTTTTGTAACATATATTTTTTTAAATTCATAATTTTTTATATTCTTAACTTCACTTTTTAAATAAATATCTTTTCTTATTAAATTAATTGCATTCATGATATGTACATCTATATTCTTTTTAGACTTGCATATCTTACGATTTTTATAAAATTCAGCAGCTAAATTATTATCATATATTATTTCAAAACAATTTGACCATTCATTTATATTATTAATATTGTCATTTTCATTTAAGTAGTCTATAACAGAATATATATTTCTAGTTGAATTATATGTTTCAAACATAAGCTTTTGAGCATTTTTCCTACACTTACAATAAATTTTTCCATCCTCAAATTTAATAGGATATCTATTTGTTTTAAAATACCTTAATTTCTTATTGCTAACTAAAGGCAAATAAACAACAAAGCTATGTATTCTGTCTTTTCCTCTAAAATTTAAAACCCTTTGTAAAATATAATTAACTTTATCTTCTAATTCTATTATTCTACCATAATTATTACTATCTGTAAGATAATTCAAATCTATATCACTATATAGTGTATTGGTTGACCCCGCAAGACTTCCATTTAATGCAACAATAAAGTTAATATCAAGAAAATCACTAAATTCATGTACTACTTCTATTATAAGTTGCTTAATCAAATTGCGATACATTTTATTTAATTCTATAAATTTTTTAATTTCAATATTACCAACACTTTTTAAATATTCTCTACGTAAGTCAACTATTTTTTTTGAGTACTTTTCTTGATACTTATTTATTATTCTTATATATTCTTTTTTCTTCATAACTACCTCTCCAATATTTTAATAAAATTTTATGTAAAAAATAATGACAAAATCATTTTATAATTTTGTCATATTCATTTTTTATTGCATGATAAGGATTGTTAAAATCAAATTTATTAAATAGAAGATTTAAACGAAAAGCATTAATGTGTTCCATAATTTGCATTCCCCTTTAATTACTATTCATTATAATGGTGATTTATTGAATTGTCAATCATTAATAACATTTATATTCTATAATCTATAATTATACTTCAAATAAAAAGAGTAAGAATGCTCCAATCATTATTATATTTTTCCACTAAAATTATATTCAACTGCACTTTTTTAGTTTTACATTTTACATTTACAGTGTAAATTATTAAATTTTATATATATTTAATATTTTATAAATTAAAATAAAAAAACACATATAATAAAAATTAAACTTTATGTACTTATAAATCTTAAAAGTATCAGTTTGCATAGCTAAACTCACTATGTTAATATGACATAGACACACCTTAATAGATGTTAGTTGTGTGCTTCCTTATTCTATAAAAATAAGGGAGGTGATAATTATGAGAATGTATGAGAAATCATTACTTTTGATTATTATCTTATTATTCATATTATTATTTATAGTTTTAATATAATAAGAAAAGCCCACTAACATCGACGTCCTGTTCGTGTGCAACCAACTTTGGGACGCACACCTACTCTTTAAGGTGTGT
>JAEEGL013274537.1_pt1 | contig 13396 bp, 9 predicted proteins | sample 9134231 | NCBI WGS metagenome assembly JAEEGL01 (sample SAMN16246548, study PRJNA631951) | gut metagenome | biome: gut microbiome; feature: rumen; material: fiber-attached | host: Bos | place: Iran: Karaj | collected 2018-10 | reverse complement strand
TTTTGGCCCGGGCGCGGCCCACGGCGTCGATCTCGTCGATGAACACGATGCAGGGGGCTTTCTCCTTGGCCTGGCGGAAGAGGTCGCGGACGCGGGAAGCACCTACGCCGACGAACATTTCCACGAAATCGGAACCGGAGATGGAGAAGAACGGGACGTTGGCCTCTCCCGCCACCGCCTTGGCCAGCAGGGTCTTGCCGGTACCCGGAGGGCCGACGAGGAGGGCGCCCTTGGGAATCTTGCCGCCCAGGGCCGTATACTTCTTCGGGTTCTTGAGGAAATCGACGATTTCCATCACTTCTTCCTTTGCGCCGTACAGGCCGGCGACGTCCTTGAAGGTGACCTTCACTTCGTCCTTGTCAGCGAGCTTTCCGGTGGACTTCCCGGCATTGAAGGGATTGCCCATCATTCCGCCTCCGCCGGAGGCATTGCCTCTCATCCCGCGGAACATCCATACCCAGAAGAGGATCAGCAAGAGGGTCGGGAAGATCCACTGGGCCAGTTCGGCCCATGTGTGGTCGGCGTTCTGGATGACGACTTTGAACTTGTCGCCCACGGGCAGGGCCTCGTTCAGCTCCGAGAAGCTGGTTTCCGGGTCGAACTTGGTGGAGACGAGGAAATAGAAGTGCGGGGCGCGGCGCGGAACGACGCCTCCCGGGAACTCGTCGGCATATTTGGAAAGGCGTTCGGGACGGACCTTCACCTCGCCCTGGAAATCGTTCCGGATGAAGGTGATCTCGTCGATGTCTCCCGCTTCCGCCATGGTTTTCACTTCCTCCCACTCGATCTTCTTGGGGTCGGAAGAGTGCTGGTTGTTGAACAGCAGCCAGCCGATGCCCAGGATGAGCAGCAGGTAGAACCAGGAGAAATTGAAGGAGACGCTGAATCCCTTGCGGCCTTTCGGGTCTTTCTTTTGCTTGTCAGCCATTTATTCCGTCTTTTTGGACGCAGGTTTCTTGCGTTCTTTGTATTCTTTGCGCGGGACGTCGGCCCAGAGGTCCTCCAGGCGATAGAACTCGCGGTATTCCTTCAGGAAGATGTGCACGACAATGTTGCCGTAGTCCTGGATGATCCAGAAATTATTGCCTTCGCCCTGGGACCTGTACAGGGTGTGTCCTTCTTCCTGCATCTTTTCGGCGATATTGTCGGCGATGGCGCCCACCTGCGTGGTATTGGAACCGTCACAAACCACGAAAAAGTCCGTGATGGCCCCGTCCATCTTGCGCAGGTCCAGGGAAACTACGTCCTGGGCCTTCTTGTCGAGGGCGGCATCGGCGATGAGCCGAAGGTCGTGTGTAATCATATAGGATTATTTAGTATTTTTGCAGTACAAAGATACACAAATTCCGAACCAATGGAAAACAAGATAAGGATAAAGTGGTTCGATGTCCTGGATTCGACCAACAACGAGCTTCTGCGGCACATTTCCGACTATGACAATCTGTCAGTCGTGGCTGCCGTGGAACAGTTCGCAGGCCGGGGACAGCGCGGGAACCGGTGGCTGGCCCGCCCCGGGGAGAACCTGACTTTTTCCTTACTCCTGCGTCCGTCGGACCTCCCTGTCCGGGACGTTATGTCCGTTACATTCCTTTCTACGCTCGTTGTCCGCGACTGGCTGTGCAGCAAGGGTGTTCCCGCCGTCATCAAATGGCCGAACGACATCTATGCAGGCCATCGGAAAATCTGCGGGATGCTGGTCGAAAACGGTCTGGAAGGCACTTCCGTCGCCTGGTCGGTCATCGGGATCGGCATCAACCTGAACCAGTCTGAATTCCCCGGAGAACTTGTGAATCCAACTTCGATTAAACGCCTGACCGGCCAGGATTGCGACCTGAAGGAATCCCTGGAGGAGATTTGCCGTCTTTTCGAGGAGCGGCTCCCGGAGCTCGACGACCGGAGGGACCGGCTTTATGAAGAGTACTGTGACGGTCTTTTCCAGTCCAATCTCCCCTGCCCATACCGCGACCTGGCATCCGGCGAGGAGTTCACGGGTACGATAAAAGGCGTCACGCGGGACGGACGCCTTCTGCTGGACCGGGACGGAGTGCTCCGTTCCTATGCTTTCAAGGAAGTGGGCTATATCCTCTGATGGCCGCGATGGCCGCGCCCGGATCTTCTGCCTTGAAGACGGCGCTGCCGGCCACGAGGATGCCTGCACCAGCCTCTTCAAGCTCTCTGGCATTGGCGGCGGAAACCCCGCCGTCCACCTCGATGAGGGCATCGCTTCCGATGCGCTCCAGTTCCTTCCGGACAGCGCGAATCCGTCCATAAGTCTCTTGGATGAACTTCTGTCCGCCGAAGCCGGCGAAAACGCTCATCAGAAGGACGTAATCCACCTCCCCCAGGTACGGGAAGATAGACTCCACCGGGCAGTCGGGATTGATCACGATACCCGCTTTCACATTGAAGCTATGGATGAGGTCGATGACTGCATCGGATTCATCCAGAGCTGCTTCATAGTGGAAGCTGATCATGCCGGCTCCCACTTTGGCGAAACGCTCCACATACTTTTCCGGGTGGACGATCATCAGGTGGACGTCCATGGGCCGGCGTGCCTCCCGTGCGATGGCCTCTACTACGGGGAAACCAAAGGAGATATTCGGCACGAAGGTGCCGTCCATAATGTCCAGATGGAAGATGTCGCCGTGCTCATTGACCGTTTCCACATCTTTGGCAAGATGCAGGAAATCGGCGGCGAGGATGGATGGGGCTACCAGCATGTTACGCGAAATGAAGGACGACATCGGTCAGATGGGCGACGAATTTGTCCAGGGACGCCAGTTCAAGTTTCTCGCCCGGTGCATGGACGTTCCGGAGCGTAGGACCGAAGGAAATCATGTCCAAGTCGGGGAACTTCTCGAGGAACAGGCCGCATTCGAGGCCTGCATGGATGGCCTTCACTTCCGGTTCCGTGCCGAAGAGGCGCTTGTAGGAATCCACCGACACCTTCAGGATGCGGGAATCAAGGTTCGGCTTCCAGCCGGGGTACTCACCGTGATGCTCCACGTCGAAGGAGCCCAGGAAGAGGGCGGCTTCCACCCTTTCGGCCATGGCGTGCAGCTCGGAAACTACCGAACTGCGCTGACTGGTAACCACTTTGAGCACGTCGCCCTCGATATGGACGGCAGCGAGGTTCGTGGAGGTCTCAACCAGTCCGGGGATGTCCATGGACATCTTTTCCACCCCGTGGGGGCAGCCGAGCAGGGTCATGATGATGTTGGCGGCGTCGCCTTCCTCGATCGGACGTACAAGGCAGGGTTCGGGGGTGCAGGTGATGAAGATGCCGGGGTCGCTGGAGGCGAATTCCGCCTTGATTACGGCGTCGAAGGCCTTGGCGTCTTCGACCATTTCTTCAACCTCGTCGCCCGGGACGGCGATGAAGGCATGAGCCTCGCGGCAGATGGCGTTGGGCTTGTTGCCGCCGCCCAGGGTCAGGAGCTGGAAATCGTACTGGAGCTCGGTGTACAGGAAGCGGATGAGGAGGCGGAGGGCGTTGGCCCTTTCCTTGTTGATATCGTCTCCGCTATGGCCGCCCTTGCCACCGGATACCTTGATTTTCAATGTCTTGTAACCTTTGCGGAGGGCTTCCCGCTTGAATTCGAAGGTGGCCGTGGTGTCCAGGCCGCCGGCGCAGCCCACGAAGAGCTGTCCCTCGTCCTCGGAATCCAGGTTGATGAGGGTTTTTCCGTCGAAGAAGCCGCTTTCCAGGGCGAAGGCACCGTCCATGCCGGTTTCTTCGGAAATGGTAAAGAGACATTCCAGCTTCCCGGTGGGAAGGTCGCTGTCCAGCAGGGCCAGGCAGGCGGCGATGCCGATGCCGTCATCGGCTCCCAGGGTGGTGTTCTTGGCTACCATCCATCCGTTCTCAATCTCGTAGGGAATCGGCTGCGTCAGGAAGTCGAAGTCAAAATGGGCGTGCTTCTCGCATACCATGTCCTGCTGGGCCTGGAGGACGAGCGTGGGGACGCTTTCCTTGCCGGGGGCGGCTTCCTTGACGATGACTACGTTGCCGGTCTTGTCGGTGCGGCATTCCAGCTTCCTGGTCTTGGCGAATTCCTGGAGATAGGCCGTCATCGGGCCTTCGTGTCCGGATTCCCTGGGGATCCGGGTGATTTCCTTGAAGAAATCGAGTACGGTTGCAGCGTTCATATTCACGGAACTGAATGTTTCCGTAAATATAAGGAAAAAAAACGGGGAAAGGAAATATTATCGTTCCACCGGAACGGCCACCATATTCTCGATATCCGTAACGTATTGACGGAATGTCTTGTCGGTGGACATGAGGTCCTGCACGGTGGTGCAGGCGTGAAGGACGGTCGCGTGGTCCTTGCCTCCCAGCTCCGAGCCGATGGTGGACAGGGAGCAGTTGGGAATCATGTTCCGGCACTCGTACATGGCAATCTGGCGGGCCTGGACGATCTGGCGCTTGCGGGACTTGGAAAGAAGGATGTCCCGGGTGATGTTGAAATACTCGCAGACCGTGTTCACGATGAGGTCGATGGAAACGTCCGTCTGCTCCTCCCCCACAATCTTGCCGGTGATGCTTTCCGCCAGGGAGACGTTGATTTCCCGGTGGCCCAGGGTGGCGTTCGCGATCAGGGAGATGAGGGTGCCTTCCAGTTCCCGGAAGTTGGACTTGATGCGGGAGGCGAGGAAGGCCAGCACGTCGTCGCTCACGGCCACGCCTTCCCGGAAGGCACGGGCTTTGAGCATGGCCAGGCGGGTTTCGTAATCCGGCCGGGAGAGTTCCACAGAAAGGCCCCACTTGAAACGGGAAAGCAGCCTCTCTTCAAAGTTCTGCAGGTCCACGGGCGCGCGGTCGGAGGTGAAAACCAATTGCTTACCACTCTGGTGCAGGTGGTTGAACACGTTGAAGAACGCGTTCTGGGATCCCTGTCCGAGAAGGTCTTGGATATCGTCCACGAGCAGCACGTCGATACGCATGTAGAACGCCATGAAATCCACAAGGCGGTTCCCTTTGACGGCGTCCATGTACTGGGTCTTGAATTCGTTGCCGGTGACGTACAGGACGACGGGATCCGTGAAACGCTCCTTGACGGCGATGCCGATTGCCTGAAGCAGGTGCGTCTTGCCCAGTCCCGGGCCGCCGAAGATGAAGAGCGGGTTGAAAGCAGTCTTTCCGGGCGCCAGGGAGATGTTCTCGCCGGCATTGATGCCCATCTTGTTGCATTCGCCCGCAATCAGGTTCTCGAAACAGTATACCGGATTCAGGCGCGGGTTGATGTTCACGCGCTGGACGCCGGGGAACACGAACGGGCTCGGATTTCCGGCCGGCTGGTAGGTGTTGATGGGAACCGTCTTGTTCACGGGCGGAAGACCGTGGGAGGCGGGATAGACCATCGGGCTCGCTTCCTGTACGGGACGCACCATGTAGTGGAGTTGGGCGCCGGCGCCGATGGCCCGCTTGAGCGTCATCTTCAGGAGGTCCAGGTAGGCGCCTTCGATGTAGTCGCGGAAGAAATCCGAGGGAACTTCAATGGTGAGCGTGGAATCCACGAGGGAAACCGGACGGATGGGTTTGAACCACGTATTGAACTTCTGCGGATCAATGTTGTTGGCAATGATCTGCAGACAGTTGTTCCATACGGTGGTATGTCTCTCTTGTCCGGTCATGGGATTTCAATTGGTTTGGAGTGCAAAGATGGAGGAAAAATAATTGATAAAAAAATAATTTTACTATTGCTTTTTTATTTTATTTTCGTTTTATTATTGTTGCGAAACCGATCTATCCTTCAATTTCCAGAAAATTGATTTTCAATATTTTACGAAGGCAAAAAAGGCTTATGCCTGCATCCAGCAATATTTGTTATTTTGAAAAATTCCAAATTTGTGAAATGCGGATAAAATACGATTATACGTAATTCTGAAGGGGAAAAATCAGCGGATGCGCTCCAGCGATTCCCCGTCGATCCGGACCAGGAAGCAGCCGGGATAATCTTTGGAGATTTCCTTGTAGGACCGGCGTGCTTCCGCCTCATCGGACACGGGACGGAGGACATACTTGTAAAGGGTACCGGACTTGACTTCCTTGACAGGATTACCTCGGAAGAACGGGTCGCCCGCTTTCATCTTCCGGGATGTCGCAAGGACCTGGATCCCATATCCCGGGGTCGAAGCGGATTCCGGTTCCACGGCCGCTTCCGCCGGCTCGTCTTTCACGGCTTCTCCCCCGTTGCCGGCCGGGACGATGCCCGTAGAACCGTCATATCGGCCTTTGAAAGCGGAAAAAGCCTTGAGAAGGTTGCCGGCAATCCGGTCCCGTCCTTCCGGAGAGCGCATCACCTTCAGGTCGGCCGGATTGGAGATGAAACCCACTTCCACCAGTACGGAAGGCATTGTCGTGCGCCAAAGTACCCAGAACGGATCCTGGGATACGCCGCGGCTGCGGGTGATGGGACCGCCTTTCATGGCGTCGGCGACATCTTCGGCGAAGATGAGGCTGTGCTCCAGGTGCGCATTCTGCATCAGGGAAAAGAAAATGTAGGACTGCGGGTCGGAGGGGTCGAAACCCTGGTATTTGGTCTTGTAGTCGTCTTCCAGGAGGATTACGGAGTTCTCCCGCTTGCACAGTTCCAGGTTCTTGCCGAACAGGTCGTTCCCTTTTTGGGCGGACTGGCCGAGACAGTGGATGGAGTAACCGTTCGCCGAGGTTCCCTTGTCCTGCGCGTTGATGTGGATGGAGATGAAAAGGTCCGCTCCGGCGTTGTTGGCGATGTCGGCCCGGCCGCTCAGGGTCACATATTTGTCTTCGTTGCGGGTGAGGATCACCTTCACGTCGGGATAGGCCTCACGGATCTTTTCGGCCAGTCGCTGCGAGATATCCAGGGTGAGGCTTTTCTCGTAGGTCTTCCGGTCCTGGCTGACGCAGCCGGAGTCGTGTCCTCCGTGGCCGGGATCGATTACGACCGTGGAAAGCTTCAGCTGGCCCGTATCCCTAGCTGCCGCAGGCACAATGCTTGCAGCGAGGAGGGCGGTCCAGATCATCAGGACGGAACGGACGGAGGTTTTCATGGGGCGTACCGTTTTGAATTGAATGAAAATTGTCGTAATTTTGTCGATTGCAAATATAAGCAATTTGGATAGAATTCGGAAATATATCACATTGGTCATCCTCGCCTTCCTGGTCGGGCAGGTCGTGTGCTCCGCCCAGTTTTTCCGGCGGAACCGGGACCGTGTGCAACCCCCGGCCGACACGACGGCGGCAGTGTCCCTCCCGGATTCGGTCCTCGCCTACCGCGATTCGGTTCACCGGGCCGACTCCATCGCCCGGCGCGACTCCCTGGACATGCTCAGCAAGAGCTCCCTGGAACGCCCCGCCTTCTCTACGGCAAAGGACTCCATCATCACCGAATTCACCGACGGCCAGCGGAAGGTCTATTACTACGGCGGTGCAACGGTCACCTATCAGGACATGGAACTGACGGCCGACTACATCGAATACGACATGAAGACCAACACGGTCTTCGCCCGCGGCCGGAAAGACCCTGTCACCGGGGAATGGATCGGACAGCCGGAGATGAAACAGGGCAAGTCCACCTACAAGATGGAGGAACTGAAGTACAACTTCGAATCCCGTAAATCCATCATTACCAATATGATCACCCAGGAGTCGGAGGGACTCTTGCACGGTGAGAAGATCAAGATGATGCCAGACCAGTCGGTGAACCTGGAAAAAGGCATGTACACCGTCTGCGACCTGGAGCATCCCCATTACTATATGCGCCTGACAATGGCGAAGGTGGTTACCAAGCCTTCCCAGAAAACCGTTTTCGGCCCTGCGTATCCCGTCATCGCGGATGTCCCCATCCCCATCGGCCTGCCTTTCGGTTTCGTTCCCGAGAAGCCCACGCGGGCGACCGGTCTCCTGATGCCTACTTTCGGCGAAGAGGCGGCGCGCGGATTCTTCGTCAAGGATGCGGGCATGTATTTCGTGCTGGGTGATTATTTTGACCTTTCCCTGACGGGCAGTTACTTCACCCTCGGGTCGTATGCCGTGGACATCAACTCCCGGTATAAGGTCAACTACAAGTTCAACGGCCGATTCTCCCTCACCTATTCCAACGACCAGACCGGTGAGAAGGGCAGCGCGGATTTCAGGCAGTCCAAGAACTTCGGCCTGAAGTGGTCCCATACGCAGGATCCCAAGGCGCATCCCGGGACGACGTTCAGCGCTTCGGTGAATTTCTCCAGTCCCTCCAACAGCAAGTACAACTCCCGGTCCGTCAACGAGGCCCTGCAGAACCAGGTGTCGTCTTCCATCTCCTATTCCCATAACTGGAACGGCAAGTTCAATATATCCGTGAATGCCCTGCACAGCCAGAATTCGCGGGACTCCAGCTATTCGTTCACCCTTCCGAACATCACTTTCTCCGTAACGCGCTTCTATCCTTTCAAGCAGAAGAACCGGGTGGGCAAGGAAAAGGCCTACGAAAAGATCTCGTTCGGTTATTCCACCTCCATCCAGAACAAGGTGAACTTCAAGCTGCGCGACATCCAGGACTTCGTGCTCAATCCTGACGGAAGCCACGTCGTTGATCCGGAGACAGGATTTCGACAGAAGGAAATGGGTGACTCCCTGGGAACCAAGATGCTGCAGCGGCTGACCAATGGCATGGGCCACAACTTCCAGATCGGCCTGCCGAACTTCACCCTGCTGAAATACCTGAATTTCACCCCCAGCGTGAACTATGGCATGAACTGGATGTTCAACGCGGGAAAGCAGTATCTGACTCCGGTCTATGACAAGGAGGGGAACCCCGTGATGGTGAACGACAAGGACGGCAACCTCGTTCAGGCGCAGGATGTCGCCATCGATCCGGGTACGGCCTTCAATACGTTCGGCGTTACGCATACCTATTCCGGAAGCATGTCCATGAGTACGCGTATCTATGGTATGCTGAACTTCGGCAAACACCGGAAAATCCAGGCGATCCGTCACGTGATCACCCCGTCCGTCTCCATGTCCTTCAGTCCTGAAAAGGGCACTGCATTCAACGGCTGGCGTACCCTGGAAGGCTATTATGATGCGAAAGGAAGATGGCACGATGAATCGCAGTATAACATCTATTCCCTGAAAGGAAACCACAACACGGTCTCCCCTCCCGGACGCGGGAAGACCGGCAGCATGAACATCAACATCGGCAATAACCTGGAGGCAAAGGTCCGTGACCTGCGCGATACGACCGGAACCGGGAGCAAGAAGGTCAAGTTGCTGGACCAGCTTTCCATCAATACGGGCTACAATTTCCTGGCCGATTCCCTGAAGATGTCCAACGTCAGCGTGAGCATGTCCACGTCCCTGTTCGGAAAGTTCAACGTGAGCGGAAGCCTCAGCTTCGACCCTTATGCAATCGACGATCACGGACGCAAGATCAACAAGTTCAACGTGGTCGCGACCGGAGTTCCCCTGCGACTGACGAATGCCAGTGCTTCGTTCTCCTACACCCTGAACGGAAAAGGTACGATCAACGGGAATGACGGGAGAAAATCCGGCGGCGGTTCGGATGCCAGTTCCTACCAGCGCATCTACACTCATCCGATTACCGGCGAATATATTCCCGGCGGGTACCTTTATTATATGAATCCGAATGCGCCCTGGTCGATCAGCTTCAATTATAGTTTCCACTATACCAAGTCCTACCAGTATTCGAACAACCGGCTGATCGATAACAAGAGGTTCACCCAGACGCTGAACATGTCCGGAAACATCAAGCTCACGCCCCGCATGAGCATCCAGGCGTCGTCCGGTTTCGACGTGATGGCCATGAAGATCACCACGACGCAGGTGAGTGCCACCTATGACCTGCATTGCTTCAACATCGCCGTCTCCTGGGTCCCGACCGGGCAGTGGAAGTCTTACAGCTTCCGCATTGCTGCCAATGCCTCCGCCCTCTCCGACCTGCTCCGCTTCAAGAAGAGCTCCAGCTACATGGACAACCTCCTCCGGTAGGTCGCCTGTTTTTGCTTTCTTGTTTTTTTTCCTTATCTTTGCACTGCTTTTCCGGTCGGAGAAGCTTTCTGAAGATTCTATTTTTATTTTTTATGCCCCATAATCTATTTGAATTGAATGCGATGTCGGAGGAGCAACTCAGGTCCCTGGGTGAATCCCTGAACATCAAGAACGCCAAGAAGATGGACCTGCAGGATTTAGGATTCGCCATCTTGGATGCAGAAGCGGTCATCGAATCGCAGAAACCCGAAGAGAATAAGGCCAGGAAGCGCGGCCGTCCCCGCAAAGAGGATGCTCCAAAGGGCCAGAAAGCTTCCAAGAAGGAAGAGCAGCCCAAGCCCGCCGAAGAGCCTAAGGCTGATACCTCTGCACCCGCACCGGCAGCTGAGGAGAAGGCCGCCCCTACCAAGAAACAGCGTACCCGCAAGGCGAAACCCAAGGCCGAAGAGGCCGAAAAGCCCGCCGAACAGGATGCCAAGGCTCAGGAGCCGGTCAAGGAAGAGGCTCCGGTGCCCCAGCAGCCTGCCCAGCAGAAGCAGTCCCGCCAGAAGCGTCAGCGCGTGAAGAAGGAGGCCGAAGCGGTGAACGTGGAGACAGCGGCTGCCCCGGCCGAAGAACCGGCCGTGGACGGCAAGCAGTTCATCCATGATATCTTCAACGAATTGAACCAGGACGAAGCCCAGAAGGAAGAGAAAGCACGGGAACGCCAGCAGCGCAATGCCCAGAAGGAACAGAAGCAGGCACAGCAGCAGAAACCCCAGCGCATTGAATTCGAGGGCTCCGTGGAGGCAACGGGCGTCTTGGAAGTGATGCCGGACGGTTACGGTTTCCTCCGCTCCTCCGATTATAACTATCTGAATTCCCCGGACGACATCTACGTTTCCCAGCAGCAGATCAAGCAGAACGCCCTGAAGAACGGCGATACCGTGACGGGTGAAATCCGTCCTCCGCGCGAAGGCGACAAGTATTTCCCGCTGGTCAAGATCAAGTATATCAACGGTCGTTCCCCGGAATTCGTCCGTGACCGCGTCCCCTTCGACTTCCTCACTCCCCTATTCCCGACCGAGAAGTTCAACCTCCTCGGCCACGGGTTCGAGCGGGATCCTTCCTGCCGGATCGTAGACATGTTCACCCCGATCGGCAAAGGCCAGCGCGGCTTGATCGTCGCCCAGCCGAAGACCGGTAAGACCATGCTCCTGAAATCCATCGCGAATGCTATCGCGGAGAACCATCCCGAGGTTTACGAAATCGTTCTCCTGATCGATGAGCGTCCGGAGGAAGTCACCGACATGCAGCGTAGCGTCAAGGCCGAGGTCGTTGCTTCCACCTTCGACGAACCGGCCGAGCGTCATGTCAAGGTCGCCAACATGGTCCTGGACAAGGCCCGCCGCCTGGTCGAGTGTGGCCATGACGTCGTGATCCTCCTGGACTCCATCACCCGCCTCGCCCGTGCTTACAATACCGTTCAGCCGGCTTCCGGCAAGGTTCTGACCGGTGGTGTCGATGCGAACGCACTCCAGAAGCCGAAGCGCTTCTTCGGCGCTGCCCGCAACATTGAAAACGGTGGCTCACTCACCATCCTGGCCACGGCCCTGACTGAGACCGGCTCGAAGATGGATGACGTCATTTTCGAGGAATTCAAGGGTACCGGCAACATGGAACTCCAGCTGGACCGCAACCTGTCCAACAAGCGGATCTTCCCGGCCGTCAACCTGGTGCTTTCCTCAACCCGCCGCGACGACTTGCTGTATGATCCGTACACCATCAACCGCATCTGGATCCTCCGCAAGCTCCTGGCGGACATGAATCCCGTCGAGGCCATGACCTGGATGCAGCAGCATATGGACGAGTTCAAGACGAATAAGGACTTGATCGACAACATGTCCAAGTTCAGCCGTTATGAATAATCTCCTGATCGGCGATACCATCGTTGCTCCGGCCACCATTCCTGGGACCGGGGCAATTTCTATTGTCAGGATCAGTGGTTCGGACTGCTTCCGTTATGCTGATGCAGTAGTTCAATTACGTAGCGGAAGCATTTCGGAATGTGCTGGTTATACGATTCATTACGGTGAAGTCTCTGGACTGGATGACGTGCTGGTTTCGGTATTCCGGGCTCCGCATAGTTACACTGGCGAAGACTCCGTCGAGATTTCATTCCACGCTTCCTGGTATATTGCTGAAGAACTGGTACGCCGTCTGATGGTCGCAGGATGCCGTATGGCCCAACCAGGCGAGTTTACCCGTCGTGCTTTCTTGAATGGGAAAATGGACTTAGCTCAGGCAGAGGCGGTTGCGGACCTTATTTCATCTAAAACTGCTGCTTCGCACAAAGTAGCCTACAACCAGCTTCGAGGTGGTTTCTCTACGGAATTGGCTACATTGCGCAACGAGTTGGTCGAAATGACTTCCCTGCTTGAACTCGAGCTGGATTTCAGCGAGGAGGAGGTCGAGTTTGCCGACCGCACCCGCCTTCTGGATCTGATGGACCGTACACGTTCGCATGTCCTTCGCCTGGCCGATTCTTTCAAGTACGGAAATGCCGTCAAGAACGGTGTCCCCGTCGCTATCGTCGGCGCTACCAATGTCGGGAAGAGCACTTTGATGAACGCGCTTGTCGGTGAGGACCGCGCCCTTGTTTCAGATATTGCCGGCACCACCCGCGACACGGTCGAAGAGGTCATTAACCTGGATGGAATTCCCTTCCGTTTCATCGATACGGCTGGTATCCGGGAGACTGACGAAACGGTGGAGCTGATGGGTATAGAGCGGACATTCCGGAAGATTTCCGAAGCGGAGATCGTAATCGGAATGCTTGATATGTCAGCTCAAGATTCTACCATTAAGTCCAATCTGGAATTGATGGTTTCGAAGGTCGATTTTGAAAAGCAGAAACTGGTTTTGTGCCTGAATAAAGTCGATTTAGTTGACGAAAAGGATGTTAACAAAAATGTTAGCACGATTAACGATTTTGTTATATCAATTGGAAAAGAGTTAGTTATATTAAAACTTGCTGCAAAGCGTGGTTTGGGCGTTTCTGAGCTCTGCTCTACCCTCTCGAGTCTGGAGTCTCACTTGATTCCGAATTCGGAAACTACATTTGTTACCAATATCCGCCACTACGAATCCCTCCTCCGGACGGCTGATTCCCTGGCCGACGCACGTCTCGCCATTACCTCCGGAATCCCATCCGACCTCGTCGCCGAAGACCTTCGCCGGGCCATCTCTTCCCTCAACCAAATCCTCGGCGCCGATCTCATCGATCCCGAGACGGTATTGCAGAATATCTTCAAGAATCATTGCATCGGCAAGTAAATCAATTAGTTAGGTCTTTCCGTCTAAAGCTTAACTTTAACTGATTTCAATTGAAACTAGCTGAAACTCATGTTCCGAAAAGGGGTCATTGCTAGTTTGGCTTGAGGTCGG
>JAEEGL012723184.1_pt1 | contig 13396 bp, 9 predicted proteins | sample 9134231 | NCBI WGS metagenome assembly JAEEGL01 (sample SAMN16246548, study PRJNA631951) | gut metagenome | biome: gut microbiome; feature: rumen; material: fiber-attached | host: Bos | place: Iran: Karaj | collected 2018-10 | reverse complement strand
GTTCCATGCACGGGCGCGGAAAGGCATGTCGGCGGACGCGCGGGAGCTCGGGGCCGCAAGGGGCGGGGCGGAGGGCGGCACGACTGGCGGAACCTGGGGCAACTGGACCACCTGTATCTGCGGGCCGAACGGCAATATCGCCTGAAGCACTCCGTTGGTCTTGTCGCTCCCGAGGATGACGGACGACGCAGCGGCAATGCAAAGCCACACCGCAAGAGTGACGGAACGGAATCTGGAGAGAATCAGCCTGCCCATCGCGGCGACGAAGGTCAGGGCGGCGCACAGCACTATCACCGCAAGCGCGGACACGCAGACGTCCTGTATGGCGATCCTGATCGCCTCAATCATGCCATCACCACCCCGCGCCGCGAGGGCGGGGGAGGCGAGAAGCGCAAATGACATGAATGCCGCGATGAGTCTCATGCAGCATATTCTACCATATTTTCAGGTACCCGTTGCTACGGCATCTCGACCGACACCTTGAAGAAGCGCTGGAGAGAGTTCGTAGGGCATTGCCCCCCGCCGCGAGGTCAGGGACGGACACGCGCATCAAGCATGTCTGCGCACAAATTTGGCCACATTACATATCGTCATATTCCGTCGTCGTGGATACGTCACTCTTCGTCGAAGAGGGTTGCGGGGATGAAGCAGAACGCGAGGGCGTGGTCGTGCAGCACGCGCGACGTCACCTCGATGTCGCGTCCGCGGAACCTCTTGAACGCCCCGAGCCACGCGCCGTCGAGCCGGACGGCGAGCCTGCCGGTGTCCGGCTGGTAGTCCGTGACGTGCATCTCGCGCGGACTCCAGCGTATGCCAGTGCCAAGGGCCTTCGAGACAGCCTCCTTCGCGCACCAGAACCTGATTATCGCCTGAGACGCGTTCGCCGCGTGCGCGGCGAGGTCCAGCTCCTCCGCCGTAAACACTCCGGCCGTGAATTCGTCCGAGAGGTCGCGCGCAACAGACTCTACGTCCACGCCCACGCGGGCGTTCGCGGCGGCGAGCGCGATCACGAACTGCGCCGTGTGCGCTATAGCGATGTCTATCCTTTCCGTAAGGTAGTCGCCCCACTCGCCGAGCGCATGCGGCTTGCCGGAGTCGTCGCGCCATATCTGGATGTCAGCGTCGCTCCACCTCGCCTGGTGGAAGTCCTTGAGGTACCGACGCACCGCCTCCTTCGCGGCGACGCGTCCGAAGAGCCACTCTGTACGGCGTGCGGCGGAGCCTGGAAGCTTTGAAAAGTCGTCGCGCTCCTGCGAGCCGAGGACGATGTGGGAGAGCGTCCTGAGCCACAGCTCGCCGTTGCGCTCGAAGATCTGGTACGGGACGTCCGTGATGAACGCGCTCGCGACGTCCGTCGCTGGGTCGCCGAGCATCTCGGCGGAGACCGTCCGCGTGAGGAACGAGGTAGCCGGTTGGTGGATCAGCTCGCGGTACTCGGCAGGAACGCGCTCCGTGAGCTCTTCCCACCCGGACAGTACCATCACCGCTACGCCGTTGCCGTCCGTCACCGTTATGTCGCAGACATGCGACTGCGGCGTCACGCCCGTGAGCCTCAAGTAGCACCTGAGGCGCGTCTGCTCCCTCGGCTGGGAACCGAGGAGGTCTATCCTCCTCAGCCGGAACGGAAACGAGAACGCGCCCGTGAAGCGCTCGTGGCTGCGCCAGAGGGAGAAACCGCTCGTCACGGCGCCGAGGAGAAGCGGATTCACGAGCCACAGGGGAAAGCGCGTGTGCGTCACGGAGTCTTCCGAAGACGGGACCTCCACCTCGTAGTCGAGGCCGGACTCGCTCCAAGACTCAACGAACCTGATCCCCCTCAGCCGCCGCCCGAAGCATATCCGCGACGGGTAGATGTCGCGTCCGGACCAGTGGACGTTCCTCGGGCGCGTCATTGGCTCCGGCGACGCCGGGACGGTCTCGCCGTGCAAGTCGGACATGACGAACACGCCCTCCATCAGGGACCAGGTGTAGGCGGAGTTCGGCGAATCGTCCCGTATCTGCACCTTGACGGCGGCCTGTCCCGGACTGGACGCCGCCACGCGTTCCGCGCGGATGAAGAGCCTCAGCTCACCGGACGAGAACGCTACGGTGCGCCTGCTCGACAGGTCCTCCACGGCGACAAGCGTCTTGTTCGGAACGACCATCCGCGCGACCTCCGCCATGATCTCCGCCGCCGCCGGAAGCGACAGCGTGACAAGTCCCTTGAGGTTAGGGTCGGAATACGATATCTGGCTCGTGCCAAGCGCGAAGTCGGAGAGGAAAGGCGCGTCGGAGAGGCGGAACGTCTTCGCGACCTCTATGGACACGCCCGGGCTCTGGTCGATCACCTCGGCGTCCGACACGAGCGGATTCGCCGCGCCAAACTCGAACTGCCGCGCGCGCATCTCCTGCGCCCTCGCGGCGGCGGCGCGCTGTGCCGCCCTAGCGCCGCGCCCCTGCGGTCCGGCGGAGACGAAACCCGAGCCAGAGAGGAACGACTCGGTGCCGAGCAGGGTCAGGCGCGGGAACGCGCTCGAAAGGCGCATCTCCGTGTCGCGCCGCCTCTCGACCGGCACTACCGCGCCGAAGTCTATCTGCCGCGCGTGGCGGCGCTCGAACGCGCGCTTCAGGTCCACCTCCGCGCCGAGCGCGGCGAGCTGTCCGACCGCGTGCCTCGCCTGCAGCAGCCCGCGCCTGTGTATCGAATTCAGCGCTATCGCCGCGAACTCGCGTCCCTTCAGAGTCTCGTCGACGGCAGACGTCATCATCCCGCGCGGCCCAACCTCGAGGAACACGCGGTATCCGTCCTCGTACATCTTGAGTATCGTCTCGCGGAACCTCACGGGCTGCGCCCAGCGCTCCGCAGTGTCGTTGCGCGCGTGGCGCGGCTTGCGGGAGAGGAGCGCGGCCTGCGCGCAAGAGTACACATCGCACACTGGCTCGTGCTTCATCCAGTCACCTGCGAACTTCTTCACGCCAGCGACTATCGGCTTGCACTTCGGCGTGTTGAACGGACGCTCCAGCGCGAGCTTCATCGCCCTTGCGCCAATCGCCGCGAACGCCTTCATCGCCTCCTCCTCGTAGTCAGGCACAACGGCGTACGTGCGCTGGCGCGGCGAAAAGTCAAGCGCGGGCAGCACCTTGTCCGGCGGGAAGCCCTTCTCGACCTCCTCCGCATCGCCCTCGTGCTTGAAGAGGACCGACACCATCGCGGTCTTAGGAAGCCCGGAGTGGTCCACCGCCTTGTCAACTATGCGGTATATCTCTCGGATCGCCTTCACCCTCATGGGACGCGGATTGCCGACGCCCGCCGCGCCGGAGCGCATTACAGCGGCGAGGTCGCCGCCGACGCATCCGACGACGCCGTCGCATCCGACCCCCACGAGGTCGAGAAGACGCGTCAGCGCGACGCATCCGGCGAAGGACGCCACGAACGACTGCGCATACGCACCGGAGCTGAAGATGTCCGCGTCGTGCCTGTAGTACGGCGCAGGGGGGAAGATGAAGCTCGACGGAGTGAACTCGGGATCGTCGGCGAGCGCCTCCTCAAGCTCGTCGAACGGAGCGCGGCACTCGGGGTAGAGGACCGCTATGTCGCGCAGCATGTCGGGGTAGTATCCCACCACGCCAGGATAGACGAATGCGAGCTTGCCGCGCCCCTCGCCGAGAAGATGTTCCCTGAAGTAGTACGTTCCGCTCTTGTCGCGTATGCGCGCCGCGCCGGAGAGTATCCGGTCGCGCGCTGAGGCGAGGCGGGCCCGAAGCTCCTGTACGGACGACACGACGAGCGCCAGCACCGCAGGGCCGTGCGACAGCGCGCACGTGTAGGCGACGTCGGTGAGGGACGCGTCAGGCATGCGGTCGATGAACGCCACGATGCGCGACGCCTCGGCGGCGAGCGCGGCGTCGTCCGGCGCAGACACCACGACGAGCTCGATCCTGTCCTTGGATGCCTCGGTCATGACCTGTCCTCCGGCTCCTCCTCGAGCACGATCGCCGCGGAGCGTCCGCAGCGCGACGTGTTGCCCACGGGATCCACCGCGTCAAAGTTCGCGCCCATGACCGCCGCGCGGCGCGGGCTGGAGCTGTCGCCCGTTATCCACGGCCTCGCCTCGTCCAGGAGATACGCGCTCGACGTAAGGTTCGCTATCGCGTCCATTGGACGTTCCGGCGCGACCTGCGGCGGAAGCACCCTGTGGCGGAGCGCGAGCGCGGCCTTCACGACGCCTGCCGCCATCGACGCGCGGAGGGTGTGTCCGATGTTGCCCTTGACGGATCCGAACGCGACGAGGGGACCGCCGGGGCGGTGCTCGCCCCAGAGCTTCTGGACAGCCTCGACCTCCCTCTTCTCGGCGGCGGCGATTCCCGTTCCGTCCGCCTCCACAAGACCGATCGTCTTTATGGGCATGTCGCTCCCCTCCGTCGCCTGGGAAAGGATCGTGGACGGATCGTCGTCCGGGTTGTGGCCGATGGCGACGGACCTCACGAGCGCGTAGATGCGGTCGTGGTCGCGGAGCGCGTCGGCGCGGCGCTTGAGGACGAAGAACGCGCCGCCCTCGCCGGGAATCGTCCCGTCCTGCTCCTGCGCGAACGGATGCAGCTCGGTATGGACAGAGAAAGGAACCTCGCCGGAGAGCCCTTCGAGGTACGCACGAGGGATCGGAGGCGTCAGCGCGCCGGCGAGCGCGACGTCGGCATGTCCCGAGACGAGGTCGCTAACCGCGTCGCTCAGCACCGCCGCGCCCGTCAGCATCCCGGCGTCCATCGTCGTGGCGACACCCGCGAAGGAGCACTCGCGCGCGATCCACGACGCGAAGCGATAGCCCGTGCCGAGCAGGAACGACGAGGCGTTCGGCACTGGCAAGGACTCCTCCAGCTTCTCCTTCACTGCGTCGAGCGACTCCTCTGGTGCGTGCGGGAAGAACCGGCGGATGATCTCGAGGGTCTGGTCCATGAACGCGGTGTGCTGGAGCCAGTTGACGGTCGAGGCGTTGAACGGCGGCGCGTAGCCCACGCGCACGCTGCCGCGCACAGGCGTCACGGAATGCGGGCGCATCCCAGCGTCGGCGAGCGCGTCGAACGCGAGCTGGGTGGCGAAGTAGAGGTCCTGGTTCTCGCCTGCGTTCACCTGGCGCGGGAAGTTCTGCATGGACGGTACGCATGCGAAGAGCGGACCAAGCTGTCCCATGCGGACGGGATACGGGCGGTTGAAAACGTTGCTGTGTCCGAACGGCATCTCCGCGTCGGGCCCGAGCGGCGTGAGGCAGTTCCTGCGCGACATGATCGCGTTCCAGAACGACGCGACCGTCGGGCATCCTGCGAATCGGCACGACATGCCGACTATGGCGACTATCGATTCCATCTTCCATGCGTAATTATACCACAAAACCCGCCTTATGGTATAATTTGCTGTGATGGACACAAGCAAGACACAGGTGCGCAAGGCATGGGGCATCCTGCCAGACGAGTGGAAGCCGATCCTGACGGAGCGCGGCATGAGGGCGTTCAGGGCCGACCAGATACTGCAGTCGCTCTACCGCGACTACATATCGGACTGGGACGCCGCGACGACCCTTCCAAAGGATTTCCGCGAACGCCTGAAGGCGGAGTTCCCTATCACGAGGGCCGAGACCCTCGACGTCGCCGAATCTTCCGACGGGACGCGCAAGCTGCTCGTCGGGTTCGAGGACGGCAACTCGGTGGAGACAGTCCTCATCCCCGCCAAGGGCCGCTTCACCCAGTGCATCTCCACGCAGGTCGGCTGCGCGATGGGCTGCGCCTTCTGCGCCTCGGGCGCGCGCGGCGTCGTCCGTTCCCTCGCAGCGGACGAGATTGTTGCGCAGTACATGGCGGGACGCGCCTTCGGCGAGATCACGAACATAGTCGTCATGGGCATGGGCGAGCCGTTCGCGAACTACGACGAGACGATGCGCGCGCTGAAGCTAATCAACGCCGGGCGGGGTCCTAACCTCGGCGCGCGGCACATCACGATCTCGACGTGCGGGGTCGTACCTGGCTTCGCGCGCCTTGCCGCAGAGGGGATACAGTTCGAGCTTTCGGTCTCGCTCCACGCCCCGAACGACGAACTGCGCTCGACGCTCATGCCCGTGAACAGGAAATGGCCCATCGACGAGCTGCTTGCCGCATGCGCGGAATACACGAGAACGACGAAGAGGATAATCACCTTCGAGTACACGCTCATGAAGGGAGTCAACGACTCGCGCGAGTGCGCCGAGGAACTCGCGCGCCAGATGCGGCGAGTCCCGATGGCCAAGGTGAACCTCATCCCCCTTTCGCCAGTATCGCACCGTCCAGACCTGAAGACGCCGGACGAGGCCACGATGCTGATGTTCCTCGACGTGCTGATGAAGGCGGGCGTGCAGACGATGCTGCGCCGCTCGCGCGGCAAAGACGCCGACGCCGCATGCGGCCAGCTCCGCCTCCGGCGGCTCGGCGGCTGACTACGCCTTCTCCTGCGGGGAGATGTCGAACTCGCAGAGTACGGTTGTCCCCGTCGGGACGGTTGACTTTATGTCGAACACGTCGGCGACGCGCTTGGAGTTCGCGAGGCCCATCCCCGCGCCGAAGCCCATGGAGCGTATCCAGTCGTTCGCGGTGGAGGTACCGTCCCGGAGCGCCCACTCGACGTCCTTGATGCCCGGCCCCTTGTCCTTCGCTATGACGGTGGCCTTGTGTCCGTCGATGATGAACGTGATGGCGCCGCCGAGCGAATGGATGCAGATGTTGATCTCCAGCTCGTAGGCGGCGACCGCGACGCGGCGTATCACCTTCTTCCCGACGCCGGCCTCCGCGAGCATGCGCTTGATCTCGTTCGCGGCCTTGCCGGCGTTCTGGAGGTCGTTGCGGACGACGACGAACTGGCGCATCGAGTAATACGGCAGGGACGACTCGGACGGCTGCCCTTCCGCAGCGCAGTCCGCCGCCTTCTCAGGCTGGTGCGCGACAGCGCCCTCGAGGCGCGCAAGCTCCTTCGTGAGCTCGCGCATGAGGACGCGCGTGACGTCGCGCTGGGACACGATCCCGACGAGGGCGCGCTCCTTGTTCAGCACGGGGAAGCGTCCGAAGATGTAGTTCTCGAAGTACTTGAGCGCGAACGCGAGCGGCATGTCCTCCTCGAGGACAACGAGGTTCGTCGCCATGTGCTTCTGGCACGGCTCGCCGATCCATCCGCCCTCGAGGGCGAGGATTATGTCGTTGATCGAGACTATGCCGAGGAGTCGCTTGCCCTCCACCACGGGGACGCCCGAGATGTGGTTTCGCTTCATCAGGTTCTGCGCGAAGTGCAACGTGTCGGAGCGCACGACGGAGATTATGTCGTGGTCGCGCATCACGTCCTTCACGCGGAGCCGCTGGAGCAGCTCCATGATGACGAGGGGCTCGCCGTCCCCGCCGCCAGTACCCGGTATCGCGGGCTTCGCGGCGCGGCGGCGGTGGTTGCTCTCGTGCGCGGCCATTATCTGGTCGTCGCTGCGGCTCTCGCCGCCCGTAAGGATCGTCGGACGGTATTCCATCACCTGCCGGCCTCGGCCTCGAGGAAGGCGTGGATCCTTACGCAGCTCTCGTACTTGGAGAGCGGCGAGCTCACGAGCGGGATGCCGAGAGTGTCCGCCACCTGGCACATCGTCTGCGGCAGGGGCTTCGCGTTGTGGACGACGACGCACATGGCGCCGACGATGTTAGCGGTGCGGATGGCCTGGTCGGATGCAAGGGACGTGAGGAGGAGGATGTCATCCCCGTCGTTGAGGAGGACGTCGCTCATCAGGTCGTTCGCGACGACCGTCCCCACCGTCCTGTCGGACTCCCCGCCGGCGACCTGCGTGCCGTCCAGCGTCTTCACTATGTCTGATATGTTCATTGCGTGTATTATACCATAAACTCCGCCGTCGCCAGCCGCTAATCGATGATGCTCGTGCCCTTGGTCTCGGGCATCACGAAGATCGCCCACACAGCCTCTATCAGCATCATCGCCGCGAAGAACGCAAAGGCGAACGTGCCCGTGTGCGCGACCGCCACCGGGAAGAGCCACGACACCGCCATGCACATCACCCAGTGCACCATGCCGCCGAAGGCCTGTCCCTTCGCCCGCACGTCGGGCGGGAATATCTCAGAGATGAACACCCAGATGACCGCGCTCGCGGAGAACGCCACCGCCGCGATGAATCCGTACACTCCGAGCATCGCGAGCCACGGGACGCACGCGGAGCCAAGCGATATCTGCCACGCGATCAGCCCGTGCATCGCCGCCATCGTGAAGCATCCGGAGATCAGAAGCTTGCGCCGCCCGAACCTGTCGATAAGGAAGAAAGCGAGAACGGTGAACAGGAGGTTAACGACGCCCACGCCGATCGTCCCGGCGAGAGAGGCGAGTTCGCTGCCCTCGCCGAATATCATCCGAAAGATGCGCGGAGAATAGTAGTTCACCACGTTCACGCCGGAAAGCTGGCTGAAGAACGCGACGGTGAAGCATAGGAGGAGCGGCCTCATGTTGCGGCGCACGAAGAGCGGCGCGCTGGACACTGCGCGCGACGGCGCGCGGGACCGGCCATCCCTCATCGCCATGATCTGCTCCGACGACCCCTCCTCTGCCATCCGCAGCCACAGCGGGCTTTCCGGAACCCTCACGAGCGCGGCGAGGTACATGAACGCGGGGACGCACTCTATGCCAAGCATGACACGCCACGCGACCTCGGGAGAGTACTTGCCGCTCAGCGCAACGCAGTAGTTCGACACGTACGACACTACGATGCCGAGGACTATGCAGAACTGGTTGACGAGCACCAGCCTTCCGCGCCTATTTGGCGGCGCAATCTCGGCGATGTACATCGGGACCGCCACGGACACCCCGCCTATAGCGATTCCGCCGATGAAGCGCATCCATCCAAGCACCTGCGGACCTACGACGCCGTATGTCGCGGCGGAATCGGGGGAATCGAAGCACCTGCCCGGTGTCAGGGCGCATCCGATCGCCGACACCAGGAACAAGCCCCCCATGCAGACGAGCGTCGGCTTGCGGCCGAACTTGTCGCACATCCATCCGGACCCGAGCGCGCCGAACACGGTGCCGATGAGCGCACCCGCAACGACGAGCCCGTGCCAGAACGGCGAAAGGCCGAACTCACCCTGTATGGCCTCCTCGCAGCCGGATATCACACCGGCGTCGAATCCGAACAGCAGCCCGCCGAGCGACACGGCGCAGACAATCCATCTCAAACTCATTGCTTCCCCCTCCTATCAGATTGCAGACATCTTTGTTTCTCTTTTGCAGATACGTAGAAATTAATTATACCAAAAATCCCAGCGCCTGTGTGTCGGCAAAACGTTCATCGGGAAACGACGCGCACGACGCTCGGGGCGTGTCCGTCGCGCGTCACCTCGACATGCGTGCGTATGCGCTCGCGCAGGCGCTCGACGTGGCTTATCACGCCGACTTTGCGGGACCCAATGATGGAGTTGAGACCTTCCAGCGCACCGATCGCGGCATCGAGATGCTCCCCGCTCAGCGTGCCGAAACCTTCGTCGATCAGCAGTAGGTCCACGCCAAGCCCCGTGTCGCTCATGCCCGCCAGCCCGAGCGCGAGTGCGAGCGAGACCAGGAACTGTTCCCCGCCCGAAAGCGTATTCACCGGACGCACCACGCCACCGTCGAAGGCGTCGGTCACCGAAAGCGTAAGGCCCTCGCAGGAAAGCCAGTACCTGTCCGACAGCTGGCGCAGGTAGAAGTTCGCCTTGGCAAGGACGTTCTCCAGCACGTACGACTGCACCTCGCGACGAATCTTCTTCCCCTCGAGGTCTCCGAAATGCGTGTGGATCGGTTCCCACTCGGCCAATTCCGCCTTCAGCCTGTCCGCCTCCGCGCGCTTCGCCGCACGTTCCGCCGCGCACCTGTCGTCGTCGGCGATTCTCTGCTGCAGCTTCCCGCGCTCGTCGATGGCGGCGTCAGCCTCCTTCTTGAATTCACTCGCAAGCGCCTCAAGCGCCTCTTCGGTGTCGGAATCCGACAAGCCGTCCGGACACTCACCAAGGTGCCGCTCCAATACCCGTTGGGATTCCTCATGGCGGCCAAGGAGTCCATCGACCTCCGCCGTAGATTTAGCCGCCCTCTCGCCCGGCTCAACCTGCGCGAACGAGGCGATCCTCTCCACGGCGCGGTCGCGGCAGTCGGCAACCTGACTTGCGAGCCTGACATTCGCGTCATGCTCGGTCACGGCCTTGCGCAACGACGCCTCGATGGCCTTTTCGGCGACATCCCTGGCGGCCTTGGCCTCGTCCAGTGTCTTCATCAGACTGACGAGACCCCGCCTTTGCCTCTTTACATCCTGCTCTTTGGCATCGATCTCCGCGAGCTTCACGCCAAGTTCCGCAATCCTCGCCTCGCACGAGGCGATGGCGGCCCGTATGCCTTCGCGCGTGGCGTCCACCTCGATGCCGATGTCCGCAGCGCAACCGTCCTCCGCGATGCGGGCGAGGGATTCGAAACGTCCGTCGGCGTCAAGACTGTCTATTTTGCCGCCGCATACCGGGCACGTGTCCCCGACCTTGAGGCCGGAGACAAGCTTGGCTATGCCGACGATCCTGCCTTCGAGTCCCTGCAGGTTCCCGCGAAGCTTCTCGGCGGCGTCCTTTTCCTTCTGGACCTTTTCGCGCCCAAGGCTCTCAAGCACACGTTCCCTGGCCTCGATCTCCGCCTCCGCCGCGGAAACTGCACGCTGGGCCTCCAGCACGGCATCCCTTGCCTTGCGCACATTACGAAGATACGCAATGATTACATCGGACGATTCCTGCATCCCCGACTTCGCGTCACCGCCGTCAAGATATCTTTTCAGCGTTTCCACCTTTGCGGCCGAAGCTTCGACATCGGCGGCGACCTTCGCTTCCAGCGCCTTCAGCGCGGCAAACGCGGCGGCGAGTTCCGCGCGCACGGACTCCGCATTTGCCGCAAGCTCCCTGCGGCGCCGCAGCCACCTGAACTTCGCGTCAGCGGCCTTCCACTTTGCGCCGGTCTCCTCTATGTGCGCCGTGAGCTCCTTGATGCGGGCCTCTATCTGCGTCCGCTCGTCGCCAAGCCCGGGTATCGCACGTATCTCGCCCTCAAGCCTCTCGATCGCGCCCTGGATTTCTCCGTGCTTGACTGCTATGGCTTTGCCGAGTTCGGAATACCTCGACGTGTCGGTGAGCTTCTCGAGTATCTCCGCCTTCTCGTCATCAGAGCCGAGAAGGAACTTGGTGAACTGTCCCTGCGCAAGCATCGTAGTGCGGCAGAACTGGTCGAACCCGAGGCCGACCGCGTTCTGCGCGACCGCAAGGCATTCGCCCTTCTTCGTCCATACGGTCCCGCCGCCGGAGCAGTCCTTCCACGTCCAGCGGACGCCCTTCAACTCGCCCTTGCCCGCTCCGCGCGACTTTGCATCGACCGACCATTCCGCCTCATAGCGCCTGCCGTCGTTGCCGACCAGCGACAGCTTCGCGGACGCCGAACTCGCGCCGCGCCGAACGAGCTGCCGCACGTCGTTGTAGCCGAGCCCGCCGATTTCCTGGGCGTGGTGCTCGCCCTTTCCCTCGTAGCGCGGCGTCTTGCCGTACAGGGCCAGCGTGATGCAGTCGAGAATCGTGGTCTTGCCGGAACCCGTCTCGCCGCAGATGAGGAACAGGGACGCCTCGCCGAGCGCTCCGCCCTCGAAGTCGAGTTCCGCCGACCCGATGGAGGCGACGTTCTCTATCGCGAGCTTCCTGAGCCTCATGCGAACACCTCCCTCATGAGGGAACGGACGAGTTCGCGCTGCCGATCGGAAAGCTCGTGCCGTGACGACATTATGCGCAGCACCTCGTCGTCCGAAAGCTCCTTCAGCTCCGCCATTGACATCCGCTTCCTCTCTTCCGGCACATCAGGTGACTCGGAACGGATCGGATTGTTCATGCAGAACCGGAGTCCCTTCGCGAGGCACGCCGTCCTCGCACGCTCCGTCCAGTCCGGCCCCGGCATTTCGCCGACGCATAGACGCACGTTGAGCCTGACGTACGCATCGGCCGGGACGTTGGATTCCGCCACCTGCCCGAGCAGCTCGTCGAACGGCATCCCCGCATCTCCGCCAAGCGTGACGAGTGCGCGCAGAGGTTCGAACACCTCGGTCCTGACCTGCGGCTCCATGCCCGGTTCGACGGTGACGACATCGACGCCGTGGTCGTATGTCTCGTCGAAATGGATTGCGCGCGGAGTGCCGCAGTAACGCGCAATGCGGCGCGTCCCCCGGACCCACTGTGGACAGTGTATGTGCCCAAGCGCTACGTATCCGTAGGCGGAGCCAAGCTGATCCACGGCGACGCACTCCTCGCCACCGACGACGAGCGTCCTGTCGTGTCCCCGAAGATCGAGTTCCCCGCCGACCGCGAGATGCGCCATCAGGATCGCCGGGAGTCCGTCGGAACGGTCCGCCACATGTCGCGCGAGCGCAGCGAAATAGCTTTTCTCTCGGTCGTCGCCCGTCGCATCGCAAACTGCCGGAAAGTTCCGTGGATGGCAGAACGGCACTGCGGCAACCACGCCCTTCCCGGGAATCGCGACGACGTTCCCGGAGAAATCGGCCCTGCCGTCGCTGTCTTCGGCAGGCATCCCGAACAAGTGGACGCGGCAACGGCGCCAAAGCGCCTCGTCCACGACAAGTCTGGAATAGCTGTCGTGGTTCCCGGCGATGACGAACGTCTCCATCGTCGGGCACCTGGACTGCACCTCGAGCAGTCGTTCGGTAAAGCGCTTCGCTACATCGTTGCCCGGCGCACCGGTGTGGAAGACGTCGCCGCACACGGCAAGCGCATCGGGCTGTTCACTCTCGACGAGCGCCGCAAGCTGTCCGAGGAAATGGTCTTCCTCGTCCGACCGGTCGTAGTTGTAGAGCCTATGCCCGAGGTGCCAATCGCCCGTATGTAGCAGCTTCATGCATTCAAACAAAAGACCGCGCCCCGTCACCGGGTACGCGGTCCTGTCTCTTGTCGCTACGGACTCAGTTGAGCTCCAGGCGACCCCGGCGCGAGCGGTTGCGAATGCGCGCGCGCTGCGACTTCTTGCGGGCCTTTACGCAAGGCTTCTCGAAGTAGCGCTGGTCGCGGATCGTCTTGAGGAGGCCCTCCTTGTCAAGGACCTTCTTCATGCGCTTAAGGCCGCGTTCCACGGACTCGCCCTTCTTGAGCTTGAGCACTATAGCCATTATTTCACCTCCTTCGCCTGCTCTTCGGCAGCGGCCGGCTTGGCGGGTTCCGCCGTGCTGGTCCACTGGAGGATGCACGTCTCGGCTCCGTCGCCCCTGCGGGTCCCGAGCTTGACGATGCGGGTGTAGCCGCCCTTGCGATCCTTCATCGCGGGGGCAATCTTGTCGAAGAGCTTCTTGACGGCCTTCGGCTGGAG
>JAEEGL012598008.1_pt1 | contig 13396 bp, 11 predicted proteins | sample 9134231 | NCBI WGS metagenome assembly JAEEGL01 (sample SAMN16246548, study PRJNA631951) | gut metagenome | biome: gut microbiome; feature: rumen; material: fiber-attached | host: Bos | place: Iran: Karaj | collected 2018-10 | reverse complement strand
TCTCTGCCGATCACCAACCCGTTCTCATGAAGGTATTGATATACACCTCCGGCCATTCTGTCAGTCATACAGAAGACTGCCGTTATCTTTCTATCTTTTTCAAAGAGCCTCTTCGCCGCATTATAGCCGTCAGTTCGGTTCCATGAACCGTATATAACTCTGTCTTCAGGTATATCAAGATCGTATTCAGCAAAAGCTTTTCTTGCGCCTTTAAGTCTTAATACAGTATGAAGATTGTCCTCTCTTCCTCCCACTATGGCAATCTGCCTGTGTCCTTTTGCAAGGAGGTATTTCATCGCTTCGTACGAGGACCGCTCATCATCTATCATGACTGAGGGGATATCCGGATTAAGTTCATGTGCATAAGTCATGACAGCAGGTATCCCTATTGTCGACGGAATCTTCTGTACGTCTCTGGCGTGAACTGCCACATATATAAGCCCGTCAGCCTGCATGGAACTTATCTCGGACAAAGACTGTCTGATGGTCATATCCAACATTGATTCATCCTTAAACCACGTATCAGACCATCTTGCATAAAGTCTTAAGTTGATGAGGATCGACTTGTATCCGTACTCCTCGATATGATGCATTATGCCCTCAACAATATCCGGCGTAGAGAACTGTGCCATATCTTCTACGATGATCCCGATCATCCCGGATCTTTTACTCCTCAAGCCTTTTGCGACCTGGTTGGGCTTATATCCGTACTTGTCTATGACCTCGAGTACTTTTTTCTGTGTCTGTGCCCCTACCTTATTTTTGCCGTTAATGACATTGGATACTGTGGCAATGGAAACATTGCATTCTCTGGCTATATCTTTGATCGTTACCATTTAATTCTCCGTTTGTATTTACCCCTCTTTAAGTATCTGAAATGCTTTAAGAATGGCTACCTGTGTCTTTCCATCCGTTATCTTACCTGACATAATGTCGTTCTTAAGATCTTCTAACGGAACCTCTATGATGTTTAAGAATTCATCATCATCAAGTTCTCTTTCACCTCGCCTTAAACCTCTGGCAAGATACATGGTTATCTTTTCATCACTGTAGGCCGGTGCCGGATAGTATATACCCATGTCTATCCAATTGTCAGCCTCATATCCGGTCTCTTCTCTGAGTTCTCTTTTTATCGCATCAAGACGGTCTTCATCCTTGCTGTCAAGCTTGCCTGCCGGAATCTCGGTTATGACCTGATCTATCGGATATCTGAACTGTCTCTCCATTATGACATTACCGTCATCTGTAACCGGAACAACACATACCGCTCCGATATGTCTGATCAGTTCTCTGCTTGCCGTATTACCGTTAGGCAATCTCACAATATCCTTCTTCACATCCAGGATAAATCCCTTGAATATATCCTCGGATGATACACCGACTTCTCCAAGTTCTTTTAATTCATTCTCGTTCATCAGACCTTCGCCCTCATAAAGTATTCTTTCAGTTTTTCCAATAATTCGTCCTTGCTTATATCTTTTAAGAAATAGCCTTCAGGCTTAAGGTCTACGACCTGCAGCACGCTGTCTCTATCCCTGTGACCCGTAAGGAATATGACCGGGATATCTGCCGTATCATGTTCACTTCTTAGCATCTTAAGAACCTGCGGACCACTTGTGACAGGCATCTCATGATCGAGTAAAATAAGATCCACTTTGTTCTTGCTAAGCATCTTAAAAGCCTGCATACCGGAATTGGCTATGACTACCTTATAGGTATCCTTAAGCCATTCTCTGACAAGTCCAAGATAAGTCGGATCATCATCCACTATCATTATGCTTTTTTTGGTATCACCCGATTCGATCGCCGAACTTAAAGTCTTAAGTTCATCTATAAGCTTCTCATAATCCAGAGGTCGTACAAAACGGTCAAGGATCAGTTCCTTCGTAAATCTCTGCGATTGAGTATCGATATCATTCTTCTCACCGACAAGGATGATCTTCTTATCGTGCTCGGTAAGGTGATCCTTAACAAACTGCAATACATCTATGGCTATCTGCTCATCCGTATCAAGATAATACAAAACTGCGAACGCATCCTTGATGACCTTGTTGATACTGTCAACATGCGTCCCGGCAAATTCCGTCTCAAATCCGGCATCGTTAAGCTTTTTGATAAGAACACGAACAAGATACACTTCTTTTTGAGCCACTATCAGTAACTTACCGATATCGCCTGTATTGCCCATGTGTTCACCCCTTCCCTTTAGTTATTCAATGTGGCAGGACATCTTAAGATGTCATATATTTCTGCCTTTTCTGATAATCTGACATATAAAGTCTGCTTGGAATGCGGAGCCGAATCCTGCAAACTTCCGTCTTCACTGTATATACCCAATACTTCCGTAACCGTATTACGCCCGTCAGGCTTCATGATCTCGATCTTATCACCGATACAGAATTTATTGCGCTGTTCGATCCGTATAAAGTATCCACCCGCAGAAATATCACTCAACTTGGAAGAATCCGCATTGTCAAAAGGACATCCTTCATATGTCTCATATACAATGCCCAGATATATATATTCATTGATATATGTATTGGATCCGTAGACCTGAGCTTCTTCTGAAGGCTTGCCAAAATAGAAGCCTGTCGTAAAGTCTCTGTAGGTACATTTTCTTATCTCTTCCCTGTACCAGTCCATATTGGATCTGTATAAGTCCGGTGACTTAAGATAGTCATCTATGGCTTTCCTGTAAGTACGGGCAACCGTCGCTACATAAAGTGCCGTCTTCATACGGCCTTCGATCTTAAAAGAATCTATTCCGGCTTCAATTAGTTCCGGGATGTGCTCGATCATACACAGATCCTTGCTGTTAAATATATAGGTCCCCCGTTCATTCTCATATACCGGGAGATATTCACCGGGACGCTGTTCTTCGACCACCGCATACTTCCATCTGCAGGGATGGGTGCATTCTCCGTGATTGGCGTCTCTTCCGGTAAAATAATTACTCAAAAGACACCTGCCTGAATATGATATGCACATTGCACCGTGTATGAAACTCTCAATCTCCAGATCATCGGGGATATTGTTTCTAATCTCCTTAATCTCTTCAAGACTGAGTTCTCTTGCCGATACAACTCTTTTTGCGCCCTGTTCATACCAGAATCGATATGTCAGATAATTCGTATTATTGGCCTGTGTGGATATATGAATATCTATATCCGGGCAGATCTTACGGGCTAACGTAAACATACCCGGATCTGCTACAATAAGCGCATCAGGTCCAATATCTCTAAGACCTGTCAGGTATCCTTCCGCATCCTTAAGATCTTCGTTATGAGCAAGTATATTGACTGTAACATGAACTTTTACTCCATGTTCATGCGCAAAAATGACCGCTTCTTTCATCTCGTCTGCCGAGAAATTCTTGGCCTTTGCCCTTAAGCCAAATACCTCTCCGCCTATATATACTGCATCGGCACCATAATATACCGCTTCTTTCAACACTTCCGGACTGTTGGCCGGAACCAGTAATTCCACTTTTTTCATATAAATAGGATAGCATAACTACCGTTCTTTGCAAGTTATTTCTTTTAGTGGTATCATCATATCATGCACTTTCTTTGGAGGACAGAATATATGAAAAGAATCAGTATTATCCTAATATCAGTTGCAGCAATGTCAGTGATCCTTACGGCATGCGGACATGAGCATGATTTTCAGGTCGTAAGCTGTGATGCTCCGCTTACCTGTTCTATCTGCGGCAAGACCGAGGGTGAGCCTGTGGGACATGATTTTGCAGAAGCTACATGTACTGAACCAGCCAAGTGTACCAGATGCGGCGAGACACAGGGCGAAGCTTTGGGACATGACTATGCAGAGGCTACATGTACAGAACCTAAGACCTGTAAAAGATGCGGCGATAAGCAGGGTGAAGCATTGGGACATAAGCTTTCCGAGGCGAACTATCAGGACGCACCGACCTGTTCCGTATGCGGTGCCACCGAAGGCAGTCCTTTAACTCCCGGCTTTGAGGAGCACGGTCTTAAGATCAATGCCGAACTTGATAAAGATATTCCTTATATCACTGATACCTATGAAAACAGTAAGATGCAGACGACAGCAACTGCTCGATTCTCTGACTTTAAGATCTTTAAAGGGGATGACAGATTCCCGGAAAAAGAAGGATATATCTGGATGTCAATACACGAAGATGTTGAATATACAGATGATGCGGCATGGGATTACGGATACATGACAGGGGAATGTCTTGAAGATTATTACGATATAGAAGGACATGATAAGTCCGTTGTATATTATGAGGAAAAAGACATTCCGGAAGAATATAAGAATTTCTCTGACTACACGACCTATACGATAAATTTCCATGGAAAAGATTATGACTGCGAAAGAATCTATGTGGCAGATGAAGAAAACGGTTGGATCGCAGAAAAGCATGCCCATTATGGCTGCACATATTACTTCCACATTCCCGAAGGCTACGACGGATCAGTTGTTGGTTTCTATCACAGAAAACAGGATCATCCTTGGGAAAAAGGAATGTATATCTACGATATGGCCGATGACGATGCAATATTCATAAGACTCGATCCTGCCAAAGCGAAAAATGACCAGAATGCGTAGAATGAGTTGAATCAAAAATGTATGCTGCTGGGCACACTTAGTAAAAAGGGACCGGATTCCGGTCCCTTTTACTATGATCGTTTATCTATTCCACTCCCTTAAGAGCTTCTACCATGTCAATCCCATTAACTTTGGCACTGATGAATTTGTTGACCAAAACCGAGACAAAAAAGGTCCCCAGTACAGCCACCAGTACCGGAAGCGGAGTCACACGGACGATCACGTCCCCGTCTTCACCCATATAGAAATCCGCCAAAGTATACAGCGATATAAGTCCCGCAGGTATCCCCAATATTGCTCCGATCGCGGTTATGGTAAGATTCTGCTGCATCAGTATGTATCTGATAGAGATCGATTGAAATCCCAAAACTTTCAAAGTCGCTATTTCTCTTACTTTTTCAATATATGATAGGAGTCCCAGATTGTACAGAACGACCGTCCCCATAACAACTGCAAAAACTATCATCAGTATACATACAGTGTAAGCGAGTTCATTTATGTTCTCCAGCGATTGTTTAAGATCTGCAACCGTATTCACTGCCTGTATCTCTTTTCTGGAGACTATAGTTTTCGGAACAGTCTTATTGGTGTATATGATATTGGGTGCAAATGTCCCTCCGGCCGCTTCAAAAGCATTTCTGCTTAAGACAAGTCCCTGGCCGGATGCCTGTCTGCATATCTTAACTATAGGAAACTCATAACTTTTGCTGTCTCCCGAGAATTTTACCGTGACCGTATCCCCTTCTTTGACATCAAACAGATCAACCAGTCTGGATGTAAGAACTGCACCGTATTGCGGAAGTTCCATATAATTCAGATCCTCATCCATGACCCTGTACATATTACCGTTATCCACTATCGTAACCTGTCGCACGGTATCAACCCCATTGCAGACTAAAGTCGTATGCTCTTCCAGAATCATCTGACCTGCATATTCTCTTGAATAATCATACACTTCAGTCAAACCGGCGGAATCTTCAAAGGTGATCTTGGTACCGGCCTGAATGATACCGCCATACATCCATGATGGCGCAGCATCAACACATTCATAGAATCCAACGGCAGTAAACAAAAGCATACTGCAGACCAGTATTCCCATAATACTCATAACACTTCTTAGCTTGTTCTTATAAACGTCCCTTATATTCCACCTTGTGGCAAAACGAAGTTTATCCCATATAGGACTGTTCTCTATAAATCCCGCGCCACCTGACTTGGGTGCTTCCGGCCTTAAGATCTCCGATGCATTCTGCACAAGAAGCGTCCTGGTACAGAAATAAGTCACCACAGCACAAAGGATCACAGCAGCCAAAGTAAGATAGACAACACGACTTGACAATTCAAGCCGTATATATGGGTTCTGATAATAGTAATCCATCATGTCGTTACTATAACTGCCAAGGGTCAATGGTCCGATCACTATACCTGTAAGACATCCCAAGAAAGCAATGATCACCGAATAAGAAAGATAATGGATGGTTATCGTCTTGCGGGAAAAACCAAGTGCTTTCAAGGTTCCTATCTGAGTACGCTGCTTACCGGTAAGTCTTGTCATGGTCGTAAGAATACCTAATAGAGCCACCGTCATAAATATCATCGGAAATACCGTTGAAAAAGCATTATTCTGGTCAAGAGATCCTACTGATTCATCGTATCCGTCATCCTCAGTCTTAATCTTTATTAGCAGACCGGGTTCATCCATTTTCCTCTGGATCAGCTCACGATATTCGCTCATGATCGCTTTTTCTTTTGCAGTCAAAGTCTTTCCCTGTCCGACTACATCCCTAAGATCGATGATAAGTTGATCATAATGAGTATCCTCATAAGGTGCCTGAGAAATATCCATCACAACAAAGCCGTGTGTTCCATATTCCGGCTCAGTGTATGTCTCATTGGGAACATAGTAGAAAAACTCAGGATAATAGACAAGTCCCTTTACTGTCTGTGAAATCATTCTCCCGTCAGTATTGATCTTAAGAGTATCTCCGACACGTATCCCCATAGCCTTGGCAAAGATATCCTCAACCCAGACTCCGGTACTGCCGGGAACATAGTCCTCACCTTCAATAAGGTACATACGTGACACATTATTGCTGCCAATATAACCGATCGCCAAAAGGCGTTCCTTATCAAGAGTGGTCTTTCCCGTAGCATGCAAAAGACCGTCTACATGAGATACACCGTCTATATTGGTAAGCCTTCTTATGTCTCTTTCATAAAACTCTCTTCCCTGGATATCCAGATCCTTGTAATTGGTATCTGCAAGATATTCCGAAAAAGAGTTGTATATTCCGATATCGCTGGAATTAAATCCCGCTGCAATTAAGAGAGCCAACGTGGTCATAACATATATAGCCAGAAATTGTACAAAATTCTGACGCAGATCTCTTATTATCTTTCTAAAGAGCATCATATAGTATTCCTTTATCTGGCTGCGACAACCCTGGTTCCTATATCATCATCCGTCTGCGGAGCAGTTATTACATATTCTCCTTCGGATATTCCTTCAAGTACCTGAACTCTGCCATCACCTTTAGTTCCGGTAACTATGGCTCTCCTGTTAACTTTTCCGTCCTCTATGACATAGACATAATCTCCGTCGTCACCGGTATATAAAGCCTGCTCCGAGATACTCAATGTCGAATCTTCCGTCCCGGTAAATATTACTATATCAGCTTCAAGACCAATGGTTGGTGCGATCGTTGCATCATCCAGTGAGATCTCAACTCTGACCCTTGGCTTACCGGAAGTATCTGTCTCTGCAACCGGAACTATCCTGTCTACCATTCCGTTATAACTGGTCTGACCAATCTTTACCGTGGCGCTCTGACCTTCCTTAACCTGTTCAATATCAAGTCTTGAAACCTTTACTACAGCCTTGTAATCTCCGAGCGGCTGTATCACAAACAGAGGTGTTCCGGCTTCTACATAGGCACCTTCATCTACCAATCGTTGCGTAACAACAGCCTTTACCGGAGAAATAACCCCATTCTGTGCAGTCGTAAGATCCCTTTGTGCCTTCTCCTGCTCTACCTTGGCAAGTTCAACGGAATCCGCATACTGTTCGATCTGATCCTCACTAACAACTTTTTCCTCTGCTGCCTGTTTCTGCTGTATATTAAGATTCCAGGCCTTTTCCATTACATCCAGTTCTCTTTTCATCTGTGAATACTGCTCATATGTAGCATTATCCATACTGTCTGTGGGAAGGGACGCCAATGCTTCCCTGCTGGCTGCAATCTTATTTTTCAAATCATTAAGTTCGGATTCTGAGGCCTCGTTATGCTTTTTGAGTTCCAACTCATCAGACATATTGGCTATCGCACTTTCAATTCCCTTCATGGAAGACTGGATATAATTACTCTTCTTATTCTGTTCCAGACCGATCCTGTCCATATCTTCTTCTTTATGTACATAAAGAGCAAGAAAATCATCGGCAGTTTTCTGCGAATAACTCATCTTTGCCTTATTCTTTTTATTATCAGACACCGCTGCCTGATATCCATCTTCATGGTAGTCAATGTTAAGTTCAGCTATCTTAAGAGAATTTTCAAAAGAAGTCAGATCATATCCCGCCAAAACGGATCCCGAATCCACTTCATCATTGGTCTTGATCGCAACCGTAGATATTCTTCCGCTTACCGGAGCATATATGGTGATGGGATCATCTGATGCTATAACTCCTACTTCGGTAAGAGTCTGAGTTATCGAAGCCTGCCTTGCAACATCTGCCTCTACTTCGTCCGGTGAAAGGCAATAATATACAACGCCCAGTACTATCGCCAATACCAGCACTGCTATTATCGCTTTTTTCACGATCTTCTTATCTGTCTTAGTCTCTGTTGTCTGCTTGTTCTCTTTCATATGTCCCTCTACTACCAAGTTATTTCGTCAGCATCCTTAGGATGTTCGTTGATCTCCACATCAGTAACCGTTCCGTTTTTTACATATATCACTTTATCAGCTATTTCGGCAAAAAGACTGTTATGCGTGACCATGACAACTGTTCTGTGATCTTCCCTGCTCTGTGTCTGCAAAAGCTTAAGGATCTCTTTTCCGGTATTGGTATCCAATGCACCTGTAGGTTCATCACAAAGAAGCAGTCTCGGCTTTTTGGCAATGGCTCTCGCTATGGAAACACGCTGTTGTTGTCCTCCGGATAATTGTGAAGGGAAGTTGTTTTTTCTGTCTTCCAAGCCCACCAATCTTAAAGCCTCAACCGGATCCATTATATCAATGTTAAGCTCATTCATAAGAGCAACATTTTCCATAGCAGTAAGGGTTGGAATCAGATTGTAGAACTGAAATATGATCCCGACGTCAGTAGCTCTGAATTCACCCAACTCTCTGTCGTTTAAAGCAGTCACTTCCTTCTCTCCGAAGGTGATCTTTCCGCTCGTGGCGGCATCAAGTCCTCCTAACATATTAAGAAGCGTACTTTTTCCGGCTCCTGACGGCCCTAAGATCACAGCCATCTCTCCTTCATTGATCTCAAGATTAACATTCTTAAGGGCTTCATAGACTATATCACCGGTATGGTAAATCTTTCCGACATTTTCGAATTTAATTAATACACCCACTATGTACCTCCGTAGTATGAATTTATTGTACTCCTTGCATATAAACATGTCAAAAAAATACAATTCACACTATAAAAATATTATGTCACGTGAGAAATATCCTCGGATATCAGTCATAGTCCAGCCTGTTTTCTATATGGCTACATTTTTTATCTCTTCACGTATCAGTGAAAATTTATTAAGATCTGTCGTTAAGAAAACCATCGGAACCGCAAAAGAAAGAGTCATGTTCATATACCTAAACAGCCACAGACAGACCGCTATGACCATTGTCGAAAGCGCGTATATAAATAACAACGCCATAAGTATGTAATTAAAGAAGAATTCATACTCTGTAAAATAATACTCATCTATGGAAAATAGAAGTGTTCCCCGATCTGCTCTTCCGGTTCCGGGCCGTCACTGCATTCACTTCGCCTTCTAAATAGCAAACGCCATGTCATACATATCTTTTGCATCGATGGTGTTTCTTATGTAGTTGGGATGATCGGGCTCATATCTTACATATTTTTCCACTTCTTCAATAAGAGCAAGGTATGCTACTGCGCAGGCATACCTTATCTCGCTTTCGCGGTTAAGTTCGATTTTTTCTTTTGCGGTACTGTTGTAAATCTCTATTTCTTTAGACTTATCCGAAAGTGGCGTTTTCTGGCCCGATCCCAAAGTGATAAAGTCAGCTACGGGATCACCCCAGAAGCCTCTCTCGGGATCTATCCATACAAGATCACCGTTGTCATACAATACATTACTGTCCCAAAGATCGAAATTGACCATACGGCAGGGAACACCTCGCAGAATATCCTCGTGTTTATCGATCAGCGTAAGGAATTGTTCTCCATCATGAGTCTCATGCCCGATCTTTTTACAATCTTTTACGAGGTTCTCTGTCATTGAACGCAGAGCCTCATACCATGAACCGTATAATCCTGACTGTCTGTACCCGTATTTATCATTCTTGATCGCATGGATCTTTGTAAGCATCGCTATCTTTCCGGCCTGAACTCTTTTGCTTTCTTCCGCCGAAAAATCACATTTCCATAACGGTTCTCCCTTCATCATCTGCATCACAAAACAGTTGCTTTTTATGATCTTTTTCGAAAAATCAACCGCATATATATCCGGACAAAGAATATCCGTATTTTCCTTCATCATGCGATACCAAAAGACCTCAGAATCCATCATGTTTTTCTCATAGCCAAGTACCGGGGCATCATCAGGCGGTGCTATCTTTAAAACATAGTCCTCTCCATCTTCACATGTTACCTTAAATGCTGCATTGAATTCACCATCGCCAAGCGGTGCAGTCTTTATAACTTTACCAATCTTATGCGTATTAAAAAGATCTATTATCTCTGATTCAGTTGCCTCATATTTGGTTCTGCTCTTTATCATAATGTTCACCTCCGAATTGTAACACAGCCTGATTGTATTCCCATTATCTTATCTGTAGTTACATTCGTAATTGAGACTTCTGTATTTCCGTCCGGGTCAGTCGTCTTTGTCCCGGACAAATGTATCTCAAAAAGCATTGTATCCAAAGTTTTATCATTAAACCAGAAGTTGCCAAGGCTGTATACAACTGGCTTGCCTTCAATCTCGGTTGTTTCCTGAAGACAGTGGGTATGAGCTCCTATTACGGCATCGGCGCCGCCTTCAATGTATTCAACGGCGCCTTTTATCTGTGCTTCTTCCAAAATTGTTGAATACTCAGTACCCCAATGAGGTAGTGCGATCACATAATCCGCATTTTTTGCTGCTTCTTCAATAGACTGTAAAAAAAGTGTATTGTCATAACACCTGAGTATACCCGGTTCCGTGTCAGTTGCTTGCGGAGTCATCTTTGTCTTCTCGGCACGAGATGCTGCAACATATGCTACAGTCACACCATCTGCATCAAGATATACCGGAGACTTTGCTTCATCCAGATCATGTCCTGCTCCTACATATGGGATTCCCGCTTCTTTAAGCGTATCCAGTGTATCCAAAAAGGCTTCTTTTCCATAATCATAGATATGATTATTGGCAAGACCGACAATATCTACACCCATCTCATGAAGAATGTTCACATTCTCGGGTCTTGCTCTGAATGTATATGCCTTACCCGGCAGAGGCGATCCGCCATTACTGTACGTGAATTCGTTATTGATCCACATGATATCTGCTTCGCGCATCAGCTTAAGATACTCGGGATCTATTACGGTATCAAGGTCATCACCCATCGCATGATAATATGACATCACGCTCCAGCTGTCATCAAAATTGATATCTCCTGCAAAGGCCAGCGTAATATCAAAATCCTCCGTAACCGGATCAGGCTCTTCTGCGTTGACTACCGGTTCCTCAGATACCTGAACAGATTCATCGGCATCAACAGATTCTGATTCAGTTGTCTTCACCTTGGTAATCTCCGAAGACAACAGGGTATCTTTTTGCTCTGCGTTTTCCGTAACGGTCTGCTCTATAGGCAATACAGCGTCTTCTTTTGAGCCACAAGAAATTAGAAGTGCTGCAATTATCACTAACAGAGGACTTCTGACAGACTTTAATTCAGGTTTAGATCCATATCTTTCCGTCATATTATTCTACGATCGAATACTGCATCATCTCGTATTTAAGCTTTGTTCCTTCCATGATCTCGGGAGGTAATAAAGCTCTTGCAACCAACTTAAGATCGTCAGACTCTATATCCGTACGACGCAGATTGGCATAATCTGATTCAATACTTTCAACAATGTAATAGAACGTTTCCATATTACCTCATTACCTCTTATCAGTAAGTGCTGCCTTAAGCCTGCACTGTTTTTCAGTCGTAAATCCGTTTTTATCCATAACATCGGCGAATCCCCACTCAGCGGACCATCTCAGATATCGACGCATGGTCTCGGGCTTGGAGCTGGCAGCAAGTGCCATTGTCTCGGGCGATACCTGTGCAAGTATCTCTTTGGGGATCGATTCTATCCTCGCACGGATCACCTCTTCATTATATACTTCCGTAATACTGTAGTCTGCGATGATATCTTCATCCGATACACCGCACATCCTGAGTATCTGGGCCGCTACTATTCCCGTACGATCCTTGCCCGCCGTACAGAAAAATGCAACATTGCCTACAGTCAGACTGTCTAAGATCGTATTAAGAATATCCGCGATCTGTTCTGCGGAAGTCTCTGCCATAACACAGTAATCTATACTGAGGCTTTCCAAAAACTTCTTGCCTGCTTCTCCCGTCAGATCCACTCCGGGTTCTTCCTTAAAAAACGGGCGATGCAGATATACAAGATCATCCGGTGCATTCACCGGATTCTCCGACGCTTCAAAAGTACTGCGCAGATCGATAAGAGTCTTTATCTTAAGGTCACGGATCCTGTTCCATTCATCCTCCTTAAGATCCGACGGGCAGTCACAGCGGTACAGTCTGTTCCATGATATGACACTTGTGTCACCTACTCCACTGCATTCATATCCACCCATGTCTCTTAAGTTGTACAAATTCGGCAGTTTTATCCTTCTTATATTATTCACGGTCTTCCCCTACTCTACTTCCTTATTCTGTGCAAAACAAAACATACGCTTAAATCCGTTTTCCGTCAGCGATTTTGTCATAACTATCCCGCCGCACTGCCCTGAATACATAAATGACTCACAGCGTGAGAGCATATACAGGGCATAGAAATAATTGGCCGTGGAATCCTCCAAAAAAGCATCATATTCTTCTTCATTGGGGTGTCTCTTTCTGTCAAGCTCACTTATAGTAGTCACTCCCTCTTTTGTAAAATCGGCTATACCATAGCGCTCCTGTGCCACGATCCTGATCTTACCGGGAAATGCTTTGACCATCTTATCCAGGATATCCCTGTCTTCGGTGGCAAGAAAGATACCATCATACTGCCCTTCATCCATCCATTCCTTTATCTTCGGAAGAGCCGATTCAACCGTGACCGGAGCAGATGCTCCGCTCATCCCGGAAGCGATGTAATCAGAACCTCGCAAAAGTATTCCAAGCATGCGCTTATCACCAAGCACCGCATCTCCGTATTCCTTCATCTCTTTTAAGAATCTCGGATTCAGGGAGTCTGCATCAAAATCCTTACCGGTACTGTAACGTAACATCTTGGTAAAAAGCAGACCGTAATAGTTTGTTATATAGATCGTATTGCTGCTGTCAGAATCCGCAGGCGTCATAGTGACATTAAAATAGTTCTCTATTATATGATCCGCATATCTTG
>JAEEGL011882172.1_pt1 | contig 13396 bp, 8 predicted proteins | sample 9134231 | NCBI WGS metagenome assembly JAEEGL01 (sample SAMN16246548, study PRJNA631951) | gut metagenome | biome: gut microbiome; feature: rumen; material: fiber-attached | host: Bos | place: Iran: Karaj | collected 2018-10 | reverse complement strand
TTAGAAATAACCTGTTCAACAATTGGAGTTGCAGCAGTTTCATCTACAAAGGTAGTTTTGTTTGTTCCGGTTCCATATTCTACTTTAAGAGTGTCTGGTTCACGAACTGGTGGAAGAGTATCAATATTTATATTTAACGGATCAAAAGATTTATAGGTTTTATTACCAGCATTATCTGTAAGTTTTACGGCAATTTTTGAAGTCCGGTGAACTACAGACGGAACATTACCTTCCCATGTCTGATTAGTATTGTTATATGAGAATTCGCTCCAGGCACTGTCTGCAACACCTGCAGGATCGGTATCACCTGTATAAACTACATATTTAACAGACTCTAAGCCGTTTTCATCATAACCATAACCGCTTAAATCAAGAGAACTTGTTTTATACCAGTCTGTAGAAACTGAACCTTCTGTAACAGTTGTTTTTTCTGTTGTAATTGCACATTTTTCAACATTAGATGCAGCTGTACTTCGAGATTTTTTGAATACAGGATTTTCAGTATCTATTTTTGCATTTCTGGAAACAGAAGTTGTTCTTCCTGCAATATCTTTTACTTCTATTGTAAATTCATAGGTTCCGTCGTTAATTTTGTTAGTACCCGAAGAAGAGCTTCCTACTACAAAATTCTTTGACCACTGGCCTGCGGTTGTTTCGCCGACATTTACATTCCAGGTTTGAGAAGTATTATTTTCAACATTACGTGCTGTAATTTTTATAGCATTCTTACCTTTATTTGCAGCAAGTGGAGAAGTTGAACTTACAGCAGAAGAATAAAGTTTATTTGTATCGCTTGCAGTTCCGCTTATTGTAAAGTTCTCTCTGATTGTAACTTCGTTTTCTGAACCGCCGAATGCTGTAGAGTTTTCTGCGAACGTTGGAGCGGCATTATCTTTTACAATATAAAAGTCGCATGTTTTAATTCTATTAGCCTGATGTGCAGAAGAAGCGCCTGCCCAGGTTGAATCTTTTACTGTAATCCGAACTTTATAAATACCTTCCGGAAGAGTTGAAAGTGAAGGAACAAAGCTGTATTTTTTTGAAGAAGTAAGATTTGTGGAAGTATCTGTCCATGCCGCAGGTGCGGTATAAGCTGTTCCAGAATAATTTCCACTTGTATCCATTGCCCAAGCCTCTAATTGTGCAGACGCAAGTAAATCATCATCTTCAATGTTAATATCCAATGTACTCTTTGAAGCATCAAAAATATTCATTCCATCTATAGAGTCTGTATTTATAGGATTAATTTCACCTGCAGTTTGAGTAGCATTTCTTACTGTAATCTTTGGTACATCTGTAGCCTGAAGAATAGTATAAACATCTGAAGTTTCTTCCTTAATATTTCCGGCATCGTCTTTTGCATAAAGTTTTATTTTAAGAGGTTTATTATCTTCATAATTTGTTGTGTAAATTGAAATTGTATTTGTCGAATTGCTTCCAAGAGACATCCAGTTGTCTACAAAGCCATCTGCTGTTGTTGCAGCAGTATCGATTGCTTTATAAACTGTTGCCGGTGAATCATTTACAAGAAGCTGATATTTTACTTCGTTTAAGTGTTTATCTTCTGCATTAAGTACTACAGAAACTGTACCATTAATATGTTTCTGGTTTTCGGCATAAGTAGTAACTACCGGAGACGGAGTTCTTATTGTAAGAGCAGGCTTTGCAGAGTCTACAAAAATCTGAAGTGTACTATATGTATCTTTTCCTGAGTTATCTTCTACAGTAACCTTTAATGAATAAGAAATATTCTTTTCTTCTGTAGGAGCAACCCTCCATGCAGCCGCTAAAATAGAATCCAAATTAGCCTTAAAGTGAATCTTTTTAGGATCGCCGCCTACTTTTTCATAAATTGCAAAACTTGAATGAGAAGTATCTGTTCCTTCAATATTTACTGTTGTAGTTCTATTTGTATTTGTAGATGGCAAATCATCGTTTGTTATATTTAATTGAATCTTGATTTTTGAAATATCATTACCACCGCTTTCTCCTATACCTTCAATTGAAAGTCCTGAAGTTGAAGTATAATAATGATCTGCTTCCGGAGTCTGGAGATCCAGTGTAGGCGGGTTAGAATAAGACTTTCCTTTAAATACATATAAATGATCATAATACAGATTTGTACCCAGAGTATCTTCACCTGTAACGGCAACTACGTAATATTTATTGCCTGTTACGTCATTTGGAGAACCGTTAAATGAAATCTGGTCTGCATCGTTTACGTTTGGGTTTACGGTTCCAATACATGTCCAGCCTGCAGGAGGTTGATTTCCTGAATAAATTGCGGTCTGAAGATTGTCTACAAGTCTTCTTATTGAAGAATTTGTATATTCAGTACTTTCATCAAGCAAGCGATACCACATCTTCAAACTGTCGGCGTGAACTGTAGTCTCTTGATCAAAACCTGTTATGAGGGCTGTAATTTGAGCACCTTTCATAACTTCTGTATAAGTTCCGTCTGGAGCAGCCGGATTAACATTGCCATTGAGCTGTCCTAATGAAGAAACTGCATAATGTGGTCTTGCACTTGGAGAAAGCTTGAACAGAAGCATGTTACTGTCTTCTGTTGTATCTTTTGCATTAGTAGAAAGGGTATTTAAAACAGTTGCTTCTCTTGATGTTCCGGAATTAGAAGTTCCGTTAACACAGGCAATTAATTCGTCTGCGGTTAATCCTAAATTTGTTCCCGAAGTTCCAAATAAAGTTGAATAAACGGCATCGCTAAGATAAATTACGGAAGTTGTATTTCCTTCTGCATTTGCGCCGGAAGGAGATGAACCGTTATAAACCTTTGCATTATCTGCAATTGTAATACTTGTCTTGAATGCCCTTACGATATTTCCTTCCTGGTCTGTTAAAATTCTTGTATTGCCGCTGTCTAATAATACTTCGCTGTAAATTTCCTGATAATCCTTTGTTGGACCAGAAGCTTCATTTTTATTGTCTTTAATAAAGCGGGCAAAGTCTACGGTAGCACCGTCAGAAACATCAACATTCTTCTGTTCCAGTTCTACAGGAACCTGAATAACATTCTGAGTAGAATCTTTATCATCAACAACAAGCTTCATGGAAGAAATTGAATGTTTTTCTGCTACTGTTCCCGAAATACGAAGAGTTGTTCCGTAAAGCTTAATATTTGCATCTGTAGGATCTGTTGTAGGAGTTTTTACGATAAAAATTGGTTTTGTATTATCAATATCTACTGTACGAGTAAATGGACCGGTTGTTCTTCCTACTCCATCGGTAACTGTTACACTGATTGTATAAGAACCATCAGGAAGCTGCCAGCCGTTATAGCCGCCCGAAACTGCTCTATTAACTCTTACAGACCATGAAGAATTATCTTCTATATCTGCAGCATAAGGACCGTAGTCTACGTTTGTGGCGATATTTCTGAGACTAACCTGAACCTCTGCAACTGTATCATCATCTCCGCATGAACCTGAAATTACAAAGGTATCGCGGATTATGGCATTTGTTGGCGGATAATCAATAGAAAGAGTTGGAGCCATTGTATCTACTGCTGCTCCAAGTCCAATTTCGCAGGAAATTGTAAAAACAGATATTATCCAGGCAAGAGATAAAATGCCTGTTAATGAGATTAAACGTTTTACAAAGGTATTCACTTCATTAAATTTAAAAAAACTTTTTTTCATAAACGCCACCTTTTGCTAATAAATCAAACCATCTCACTCTCCCTTTACTGACAAAAAATTATATCTGCCAGCCGCAAAATCTGTTTAAAAACAGACCCCACCTCAACATATATTATCGGCCAGAGATCGCCATAAATCAAGAAAAATCTTTTATTTTCAGTTGTTATTTTCTATATAAGTATTGTAGTATTCTATTCGGCGAATTTATTATTTTACGGCGAATTTTTCTGCAACTTTCCGGCATCTTGCTTCGCATAAATCGGCAATTGTTTTAAAAGGCTGTTCTGAATTTTTAAAGGCTTCGGGCTTTTGTACAAGAATGCATTTTCTTTTTCCGCCGTCTTCTTTATTCAGTTCGCAGACAGCCTCTAAAGTTGTTCCGCTGCCTGCAAAAAAATCTAAAATTACAGCGTCTTCGGGCTGCTGAGAAATTTTTATAAAATGTTTTATAAGGCTTACAGGCTTTGGATTTTCGAATGCATTTTTAATTCCAAGAATTTTATCCAGATGATTCTGGGCATCTCGTGTACTTTCGGGGCAGTCAAAAATATTTTTTGGAATAATTACTTTTTCCGTATCGTTAAAAATCTTTTCGCGCGGAACCTTTGAAAAATCCGGAGCCGGGCCCCAGTAAATTTTATTTTCTGCAATCAACCTGTTCATTTCTTCCTGAGAAACAAGCCATTGTCTTGTCCAGACTTTTTTTGAAGGCGAAGCGATTGAATAAAAATTTTTATGCTTTGGATTGGAACGTTTTTCGCTGAATGAAATGCTTCCGCTGAACCAGTTTCCGCGGGGATCATTATCGGCATTTGTTTTTGCCCAGGAGGTCTGTTCAATTTCTTTAAAAGGTTTTAGTTTTGTTTTATCGCGGGCGTAACAAAGCGTGTGCTGCTGAAGTGTTCTGGACCAGGTATCTTTTTTTCCTTTTCCGTGAAGCCACATAAAATCGTTTACAAAATTGTCTTCGCCAAAAATCTGATCGCATAAAAGCTTTAAGACAAAAAGTTCATTCTGGTCAATCGCAATAAAAATGCAGCCGTCTTCGCAAAGAAGCTCGCGGGCAAGAACGAGGCGGCGGTGCATAAAGCTGAGCCAGGCAGAATGCCGGTCGTTTTGAGTTGCAAAATCATCATTGTAGGCAAAATCGTTTCTTGTATTATATGGCGGATCTATGTAAATAAAATTGATTTTTTTGCAAAGGCTTTCATTTAATGCAAGGGCTTTTTCCGCGGTGAAAAATGCATTCAGCATATTTGCACAGGTATTCTCTGCAACACGCGATTTCTCCGCGCCTGCAAGCCACTTAAGCACCTGAAGATTTTCGTATTTTATAAGCAGATGATTTTCGCCCAGACGTACAATGCTTTTTGAATTTTTTGAAGATAATTCCTGCGAAAATTCTTTTTCGCAAAAATCTGGAGAAATTTTATTTTCTGGAATATCGTCCCACGAAAAATTCAGCGGCATGTGCTTAATTTATTTTTATTTCAGTTTTTTTTCAAGCGGTAATGTTTTCCCTGCGTTAGGGATTGCAGGGGCTGCCCTGAAAGGGCAGTTCCGAAGTGGCGGTGGTTGAACAACCACCGGAACGCAGGAATGGAGCGCGGTTAGCGCGGAACCCCGAAAAGCCCGACCGGCGCCGGCTGAAAGACGGCGCCGGGAACGCCCTTATTTTAAAAAAAAATAATAATTGAAATTCCTGTAATATAAGTTATAATAAACTATTATGGTTTACATAAAACGATGGGTTGATTATTACAGTGACTTATTTACTATTGAAGAAGGGCAACAAAGTTTTTTTGAATCTTATGCAGATCAATTCCAGCAGCCTGCAAAGCTCTTAAGCATTGAATGCGGCCCAGGTTTGCTTTCTGAATCTTTTGCCGACAAATATGATATTACTGTTTTGGATCAGCATCAGGAATTTATAGACATTATTAAATCACGCACTTCTTATAATGCAGGAAAAATTCACGCATTTAATCTTCATCCGCAGGATTTCAGCCGTTATCTTGCAAAGAACTTTTTTAATCTGGTTTACTGTCTTAATTATAGAGTTATATTCCTTAAGGAACGTGCGCTCATTAAAAAATATTTATTTGACGCAAAAATGGCACTTTCGGAAGGCGGCTATTTAATTCTTGATTTAATTAATTTTGCAAAATATGATTTTTCGCTGACAAAAATTGATTTGCCGGAAAAATCCTGCGACCGTGGTACCTTATATTCTTCGCTTGTTAAAAACTCAGATGGTTTGTCTTACAGACTTTATCAGAATTTTGTTACTTCAAGCGGCAAAATGATTGAAGAAGTTAAGGACGAAGTTGTTTGTCCTGTAAGCCTTGAAACATTTAAAATTGCAGCCGAAGAAATGAAATTTTCTTCAATCGAATTTTACAGCGATTACAACAAAACACCATATTCCATAGACTCTGAAAAAATTATCTGTGTGTTGAAGAAGTAATATGCCGGGTCAAGGCACGCTTTTGCTAAAAGCCTTGACTTCGCAAAAAGTTCTCTGTGTCTTCTCAAATTTTACTTCTCATTGATTTTCAATGTTCATTTCAATAAAATAGTCTCTATGAAAGCAACTAAAACAATTATCTCTACACTGCGCGAAGCTCCAAATGACGCAGTTATTGCCAGCCATCAGCTTATGATGCGTGCTGGATTAATCAGAAAATTAGGAAACGGTCTTTATGCTTACATGCCGATTGGCCTTAGAGCATTCCGTAAAGTTGAAAAAATAATTCGTGAAGAACTTGATAATGCAGGTCTTCTGGAAATGCGCCCTACTGTAATTCAGCCGGGTGAACTCTGGAAGCAGAGCGGACGCTGGGACAAAATGGCAGGCGAAATGCTTACTTCTCAGAACCGCGCCGGACAGGACATGATTGTTTCTCCAACTGCGGAAGAAGCATTTACTGCACTTGTTCGCGAAGGTCTTTCTTCTTACAAACAGCTTCCTTTTACACTTTATCAGATTAATACAAAATACCGCGACGAAATCCGTCCAAGATATGGCGTTATGCGCGGCCGTGAATTTACTATGATGGATGCATATTCATTTGATAAAGATCAGGCTGATCTTGATGCATCTTATGATAATGTTGCCGCTGCTTACCGCCGCATTTTTAAGCGCATGGGGCTTTCTACAATTTCTGTAAAAGCCGATACCGGTGCAATGGGTGGTTCAGGTTCGGAAGAATTCATGGTTGAATCTGAAGTTGGTGATGATACACTTCTTCTCTGCCCTAACTGTTCTTATGCGGCTAACGTAGAAAAAGCTTCTTGTAAGACAGAAGTTCCTCTTGATTCAAACGGACATCCACAGAAGAAAACTGACCTTGCAATTGAAGAAGTTGCAACTCCAAATGTATTCAGCATTGAAGACATGGAAAAATTCTTCGGTGAAAAATCAACAACATTCCTTAAAGCACTTATCTACAAAGTTTATAACTGCGCTGTTGATCTTTCTAAAACTGAATTCTACAAGGACGCAAAAACTGTTACAGAAGGCGGACAGACTTACATTCCTGAATCATACTTCTGCGTACTTATCCGCGGCGACCTTGATGTAAACGAAACAAAACTCGCTGCTGAACTTAAGGCTAGCGGTGCAGAACTTGCAAGCGATGAAGACGTTTTGAAATACAGCGGCGCTCCTCACGGATTTGTTGGTCCTGTTGGAATTAAGATTCCGGTTATTGCTGATAAATCAACTGTTGATATGCATGACTGTTTTGCGGGTGCAGGTAAAGAAGGCTTCCACATTAAACACGTAGAACCGGGCCGTGATTTTACTCCGTTTATGACTGTAGACGTTCGCACTTGTAAAGAAGGCGATGCATGTCCTGAATGCGGCGGAAAATTCTACATGAAAAAAGGTAACGAGCTTGGACACATATTTAAGCTTGGTACAAAATATACAAAGTCTATGGGCGTTACTTATCTTGATGTAAACGGAAAGGCAGTAACTCCGCTTATGGGCTGTTACGGAATTGGCGTTGACCGAACTTTGGCTTCCATAATTGAAGAGCATCATGACGATAAAGGAATCTGCTGGACAATGAGTACAGCACCTTATCAGGTTGCAGTTATTCCAATTATGTACAAAGACAAAATGAAGGAAGTTGCCGACAAGATTTACGAAGAACTTAAAGCAGCAGGCATTGATGTAATTCTTGATGACCGCAACGAACGTCCTGGTGTAAAATTTACCGATGCAGAGTTAATCGGTTATCCAATAAGAATTGTTGTTGGAGACAAAAATCTGCCTAATGTTGAATTAAAGGTTCGTACTCAGGCAGAAGCAGATCTTGTTCCTGCAGAAGAAGCCGCTAAAAAAGCCGCAGAAATTGTTCAGGCAGAATTGAACAAGCTGAACAGTCTGTAATATAGGCTGCATTTACCCGCGCGATAAGTTCATTTATCGCGCCGCGGAAACTAAATTTACTGGCGCGGGCGTTTCGCCAAACGCGGCGGACGTTGCTCCAAACGACTCGGGCATTTACCCGCGCCCCGCGGTCAAAACTTCAAGAACTGAGGATTTATTATGAAAAAGTTTTTTATATCAATTATCTGTTTAATCACATTTGCTTCATCAGTTTTTGCAATTCCTTATTTTTCTACAATCGTAAAAGATGAAGCCGGCGAATTTGTTTACTACAGGGATTTTTCTTTTCTGCGCGAAAGCTACATCGGACTTCTTGCTTATGATGACACAACCCTTCAGGTAAAATATTACGCACCTTCCGATCCAGCAAAAAATCTTGCAGAAAAAGAAATTGCAATTCTTGTAACTATTGATCCGGAAACTTCATACATGAAATTGACCGGCGAAAAAATTATTTCGGAAATTTCTCCTGATTCTGAAGATGTTGATATTGTAAACTACCTTCATGATATTCTTTATGAATTCAATTCTCACAAAGTTCAGGAAACAAATATTCCAGATCAGACATGGGCAGATTTTTCTTCATTAACTAAAAAAGATTTTGTTCTTGAGCGAAAACTTACTCAGCAATACGATCAGTTCGGCGGAATCGTTGAAATTACTTATAATCCGATTATCCCGCTTTTTAATATCAGCCAGATAAAAGCTCCGGACGGAAGCATTGCTTTAAGCTGCGTAACAATTGGAAAAATCAATTCTTCAGACGACAAAACTTTTGACGCATTTAAAGGAATTCCTGAAGAAAAAGCAAAAAAATCAAAAGGAAAACTCAAGGCAAAAAAAGCTTCTGAATATACTTACGAAAATCAGAAAATTTCTTTGGGCACTGAATGGAAGCGTGTTTCTGACGCAAGCGACGAAAGCATAATTGAAAATCTTTTTGTTCTTGATACAGACGCTTTTATTTCTTTGAATGAAATTCCTTCTGAATACGTAGATAATATTTATTATCTTCTGCGCAAACTTATTCAGAGTTCAGATAATTCAATTGGCGATTTTAAAAATTCATACATAAAATACGACGCCAAAACTTCTGTTTATGAAATTTACATTGAAAATTATAATCAGAAAAATAATTCAAAGCTTGTAAAAATAATTAAGCTTTCTGATTCCGCAGAAACAAAATTCAGTTATGTTTCTCTTGCGGTATTCAAAAATGCTTACGATGCAAATGTTTCTTACTTTAGAAATATTTTAAAATCCTGGGGAATTAATTAGAAAACGGGTTTATTAACTGCGGTGGTTTCGAGAGCCTCAACCACCGCGGGTCGATCCAACCACCGCGGGGCTTAAAATGATTTTCTGGAAAGCGGACTTCCAATCCACTGTGCTTCGGCCAGATATTCTACCTTTTGTCCTTCAATAAGGAACTGAACGCTTTCTACGGTAGAGAAGGCTGTTGCCGTGTAGACAATCTGTTCCAGCTGATGGATGTATCCTTCAATTCCAATTTCATTAAATTCAAAAGCCTGATTAAAATTCAAATACGCAACTTTATTCTGAACTTTTGCGCTCAAAAGTTTTGTTCCTTTTGGAATGAGCGTAGAAAGATTTTTTTCACCGGAAATTGTTGAGTTTGGTCCTTTTAAAAGTTCGTTGATTGAGTAGGTTAAAGGAGAATCAGTTTTTGCAACTGTACGCTTAGCCATTTTTCTTACAACAGAACCGTCGCCGTCTATCATTACAAAACAAAGCTGAATTTCCATGAGCGATGACGACTGATTATTTGATTGAGTTTGTGCTGCAGAAGAAGCGGCAGTCTGATTAGTAGTTGCGGCCGATGCAGCTGGTGCCGGACTTGAAGTCGGAGTTGTTGTGGCAGTCTGCGCAGTAGAGCTTTCGCCTGCAAGAGGAATTACAACTGGTTCATCATCTGGAACAATAGCACTTTCATCTTCAATTTTTATTACAATCTGCTCATCATCTGTGCTTGCATTGTCTTTTGGAGTTGACTCGTGATTTTCTATAAACTGAGGATTTGAGCCTGTAATGCTTCCCCAAAAGTTTGTTTCTTTCCAGTTAGTAAAAATTCTGTTTTTATTTGCTAAAAATACAATTACAAGTATAAAAAGTCCCAGGACTACACAGCCTGCCGTAAACATATTTACAGTTTTTTTACTTTTTGATGATTTTGATTTTTCTTTTTTTGACGAATTTCTCTGTGCCATACCTTAATTATCGGAACATTTATTTTTCTGTTAAGCAGATTTGTCATTCATGCGTACATTTGCGCCGGTAATGCGCAGCCCGGCTATTCATTTATAAAATCTTCCATACGCATAAGAATTGCATCAATTTTTGCACCGTAAGAAGGATCCATTGCCCAGCTTCCTGCAAGGTCTTCAATTGTATACGCAAGCTTTGTTTTGTGAACCCAGTTGTAACGCGGATCTATAAGTTCATTATTCAAAGGAACATCTTCTGTTGTTGCATAAGCCTGAAGATGCTGAATATGAGCCCTTACGCCAAGCTCCTCAGTTTCAAAAACTTCACCTGGATGCTCAGCATCCATAGAACCAAGCCCGCAATAATTATGCATTTCTTTTGTAACAAGACCGCCGAATTTTAAAAATCCGGTTTCAAGGCACATCTGTGCAAATGCTACATCGGAATTTATATTTTCATCAGAAGCTTCCTTTATGTAATATCTTGCAAACTGAAGGATTTCATCATAATTCACACGCGGATTATTAATACTAAAGAAATCTGCAAGCTGTGCAGCAGAAAGTTTGCCTTCATCAAGAAGTTTTCTGGAAAGCTGAATCTCTTCCCGCGGAAGTGTATGACAGGAAATCAATATAAGCGAAAGAATCAAAAATGGTAAAAATCTGATTTTTTTTGTAAGGCGAAAATTTTCTGCACCAAAAAGCCGTTTTTTATTTATTTTACTGACATTCATTCTATAATTGTCGGAATTTTTAAAAATTTTCTCAATTATATTTCATTTTTTTGCAAGTCGGCGCAGTTATTATTATTATGGAAAAACTAAAAACACAAAAATATGACGTAAGAAAAAAAGCTATGGAGCACGGGCTGATTTTTCCTTTTGATGAAGAACTGATTATGCTGATAATCGGTTCGGGCAATCACGAGCTTCCTGTTCATGCTATGGCAGAAAAAATTGTGGAAGTAATTGATGAATCGGAAGAAGAAGATGTTGTAAATAAGCTGCTTGCGATTAAGGGTGTTGGAGAAAGTAAGGCGCTGGCAATAGCTGCTGCACTGGAGCTTGGAAGGAGAAGATACAGTCACCTGAAGGCAGTAATTCATACTCCGGATGACATAATTCCTTTTGTAAGAAATTATGCGGTAAGCCAGAAAGAGCATTTTCTTGCAGTTACTCTGACAGGCGGTCACGAAATAATTCAGATTCACGTAATTTCTGTGGGAACGCTGGACAAAACATTAATTCACCCGCGCGATGTTTTTTCCGTTGCCATTAAGGAAAATGCCGCCTGCATAATTGTCTGTCATAATCATCCTTCGGGGAACTGTACGCCTTCGGAAGATGATATAAAAACGACAAAAGTTTTACTCCAGGCTTCGAAAATAATTGGAATAAATCTTCTGGATCATATAATTATCGACTGCAATTCGTATTTTAGTTTTATGCAGCATTCTATTGTATTCAACGAAAAATAACACTATTATTGAATTATGAAACTTTATTCTCGCAGCGAATTGATTAAATATGTAATTATTACCGGTCTTGCAGTAACAATTTTTGTAAGCATACTTGCCGTAATCATAAATAAGAAATCATCAAAAAATTCTTTGAATGACAGTCTTCAGATTTCTGAAAATTCTGATGGAAAAACTGAATCAACAGGACAGGAAAACTCAACAGCATCCGGAAGCCTGACAGGAACAGAAAATTATATTCCTGTTTCCAACGATGCAAAATATACAACAGAAGAAGCTCAGAATATTTATGTTTATGATAACTGCAATGAAGCCGTCGTAAACATTAATACTCAGGTTACAGCCTACGACTGGTTCTTGCAGCCATATGTTCAGGAAGGTGGCAGCGGAAGCGGTTCAATTATAGATAAACAGGGATACATTTTAACAAACGTCCATGTAATTCAGGGCGCTACAAAAATTTATGTTTCGCTTTTTGACGGAACACAATACGAAGCAGAAGTTATCGGTCAGGATTTAGACAGCGACCTTGCAGTTATAAAATTTAATCCGCCCGAAGGAATTGAATTGAAAACGATTTCATTCGGTGATTCTACAAAGCTCAGAGTTGGTCAGAGAGTAATTGCAATTGGAAATCCGTTCGGTTTGGAAAGAACAATCACAACAGGAATTGTTTCCGGACTCGGCCGTCCGATTCAGAACAGCAATAACAGAATTATCCGCGACATGATTCAGACAGATGCCGCAATCAACCCGGGAAATTCCGGCGGACCACTTTTGGACACAACAGGAAAAATGATCGGAATCAACACAATGATAAAATCAAATTCCGGAAACTCCGCCGGAGTTGGATTTGCAGTTCCATCACAGACAGCAGTTCGCGTTGTTGCAGATTTAATCAAATATGGAAAAGTTCAGAGAGGAACAATCGACGCCGAAGTAATTCAGTTGAGCAGCAGAATTGCACAGTACGCAGGCCTTGATGTTTACAACGGTGTACTTGTTTCGCTCGTAGAAAAAAATGGAGCCGCAGAAAAAGCAGGCTTGAAAGGCGGAACAGAAGCAGTTTATTACGGAAGCCGCAGAGACATAATTTACATTGGCGGCGACGTAATTACAAAAATAGATGACATTTCAATTTCCACTCTCGCCGACTATTATTCAGCATTGGAAAGCAAAAGGCCTGGCGACGAAGTAACAGTAGTTGTCCGCAGAAACAGAAAGAATGTTTCATTAAAAGTAAAACTTGTAGAAAGTTAATTTCTAAGGAGGGGGAAGTCTCCCCCTGCGCTCGCACCTTGTTGCTCGCTACCCTCTCTGCGGGGAAAACAAAATTTTCCTTTCACCGTCCCCGCAACGCCCCTGAACTTATCTTATGTTCTTATGCAGTAATCTGTTCTTTCAATTCCAGAACTTTTTCAAGAGGAAGTTTTACACAATCAGAAATAATTTCTGGTGAAATTCCTTTTTTTAATAATTCAATAGAGGCTTCAATAGCTTTTGATTCTTCTCCTTCAGCAAAACCTTCGGCTTTACCACTGCGGAAAGAGTATGCTATTTCGCGTTCAAAATCCATAAACTGTTTCCTCCATTGCGTATTGTGTTTGGCATTTTCTACCATGCCAAGTATTTTATCTGT
>JAEEGL010550748.1_pt1 | contig 13396 bp, 15 predicted proteins | sample 9134231 | NCBI WGS metagenome assembly JAEEGL01 (sample SAMN16246548, study PRJNA631951) | gut metagenome | biome: gut microbiome; feature: rumen; material: fiber-attached | host: Bos | place: Iran: Karaj | collected 2018-10 | reverse complement strand
CGCTTGCGGGGGAAAAGGCTAACATTCTCGCAAAGGCAAAGGCGCTGACCGACGCTCTTGCGGAGAACGAGGCCACCATTGCCGGCTGCGCGGAAGAGATTGCGGCGTTGACCGCGCTCTATCCAGCGGAAGAGACCGAGCAGGAGACCACGTAACCACTTCCGGCGGCGGGACTCCACGCCCCTGTCCTGCCGCCGGACTTTACAAGGAGCCTTGATGAGCAGAGAAATCATAGAGCTTGGCGCGATCATCCGAAAGCGTCAGACGGCGCAGACCATGAAGCGTCTCGAGCCGGAGATAAGGGGCATACGCGACGAATACGAGCGGCAGATTGCCGAACGCGACGCCGAGATTGCCCGCCTGCGCAAGGAAAACGAAAACGGCCTGCACGCGCTTGTCGCGGAGCAGGAAGAGAACGAGGCGTTGAAGCGGGAAATCGCGATGTTCAAGGACGAAATCGCCACGCTAAAGGAAAAGCAGGCCGAGCCGAAGCCCGCCGCGCCTAGGAGGGGCCGGAAGAAATGATTTGCATCGACAACGCCGACGCTTATTTCTTCGCGCACCCGATGGGCAAGGTGTGGAAGGAATACGACGCCGAACAGCGCACGAACGCGATCGAGTACGCCAAGCGAGAACTATCTCGCGCGCTTGGCCGTCCGCTCCGCGATGACGAGCCGCAGTACAAGTACGGCGACAGGGTGCGCGACGAGTACGCGGCATACGAGCAGGCGTTGTACGCCCTTCTCCGCGACAGCCAGCCGAAGGTCGCAGGCGTCGTCATGCCGTCCGCCGAGCCGGACGAGGCGCAGCCGACGGCGCACACGATGGCGAACGGCAAGGACCACTTCGCGGCAGAGGCCCTGCGCTGGCTTGGCGGAAGCGTCCGCGTCGAAACGGTGCTTGGGTGATGGCAGACTTCTCGCAGCTCTCGCGTCTGACGCGCAAGGCGGATTCCGTTGCGGAGTCCGCTTCCGTTCTTGTGCGGCAGACATTGCGGGAGATTCGCGGCGAGCTTGCCAACCTTTCGACGGAGCTGAATCTCGCGGGGAACGCCGACGACCGCGAGAAGGTCTACACGGAGATTCGCCGGCGCATGGCCCTTCTGTCGCGGCGCATGAACGCGCTCATGCAGGCGCAGGTCGAAGAGGCGGCGAAGGGCGCGGCGAAGTCAGCGTCCGCGCTGACCGGCCTTGAGGTCAAGTACTCCCCTTCCCGCGCCAAGGCGATATGCGAGCTTGTCACGCCTGCGCAGGGCGAGAACCTTGCCGCCGTATTCACCGACCGCATGGGCCGCAACCTCATAAACTCCCTGCGTGAAGCGACTGTCGGGATGCTGCGGGAACAGGCCGTTGCTGGCGGATCGACAAAGGACATGGCGCGCGACTTGGCCGCACGGTGGGCAAAGGCCGCGAACGTGGAGGATCCCAAGTTCACGGATGTTTCCGGGCGAGTCTGGGACACACGGACGTACATCCAGATGAACGTGCGCACCAACACAATGCGCGTCTACAACGACTGCTTGGCCGACAACGTGGCACGCGAGACCGGCAGCGACCTGATGCGCATATCCACTGGCGGCGACCAAGACTGCGACTGCGCGGCGTGGGAGGGCTGCATAATCTCGCTGACAGGCGCGACTAAGGGATTGCCGACATACGAGGACGCCCGCAACGGCGGATGCTTCCACCCGAACTGCACGCACACGCTGGAGTATGTTGACGAAGTGGTGGACGCCGCAGAAATCGAGCTGCAAAAGTCAGTTCCCGCAGACGAGGACATGGCCGACGACTACGACGCGCAGGACGAGCGTAAGTATCAGATCGACCAAGCCCGCTACATGCGGGACAATCCCGGCATGACGCAGGAACAGGCGCGCGTGGCGGTTGACCGCGACAACTTGGCCGCGTCAATCCAAAGCGGGCTGATACGCGAGGACGCCCGCGAAGTCGTCGCAAAGATGACCGACGCGCAAGTGACCGCGCTCTGTCCGAACGGGAACCCGCCCGCGTTCGAGCCGGCAAAGCGGATTCCCGGCGGAACGCGAGCGGAGCCGAATTACGAGCCGGAGAAGTGGAATCACGGATCGAACGGCGGCGTAGTGCACATCGACAGGAACGCCGGCTTTGAGCACATTCTGGAAGTCTGCAAGGTATTGGCCCCCGCGAACAAGAACGGAGCTGCAGCGGCATCGGCCGCGCCTGCGAACATCCCGCCGAAGCCGGAAAACACGCCCGGAACAGAGCAGTGGTATGAAAAGCAGATGAACGGGATTACGGAGGCTACCGCAAACGACATCCTGAACAACATCATGAAAACCGAGTTTGGCACGCAGGGGTTCGACATCCAGCGTGGCTTCTACAGGATGCGGCACGTCACGGACGAGCCGACGAGGCTGAAAACCGCGAAGATGGCCGTAGTTGTCATGCGAGACCTCAAGGCGCGGTTCCCGAACGCGGACATAAAACTTGACGGCCTGAACTTCCGCGCAAACAGCAGAAGCGTGAACGCCTGCGCGTCTATGGATCACCAGCGCGGGCAGAAATCCGTCATGCACATCGCGTACCGCGAACTCACGCAACAGGAACTTTCAATCTACAGGGCGACGCAGGCTAGAAACGGCGGCATTCCATGGACGCGCAAGCATCTTGACAAGCGGGCCATATTCGACACGTTCCGTCACGAGTTCGGGCATATAATGTCAACGGACGCCATAATGGCGGCGTTCAACAGAGTGTGCCGCAGTGTCGGCGGGTTGCGCTATTTCAGAGACCATGTATCGCGCTATGCCGGCACAAAGAAGTGCGAGGCCGTGGCGGAGTGCTTCAACTGGCTTACGTCGCACGATTACGTGCGTGGAACGCTTGACAGCCGCGTGGAGGATTTTGTATATTGTACGATGCTCAAGGAAAGCAGGGCACCATGATTTCACTGGAACATGTTAGGCTTGAAGACGTGCCGTTTATTGATCTACAGCCGCAAGGTGACGAGACCAACGAAGACGGCATTGTAAACGAGCCTGTTATAATCGACACGCGGACTGGAAAGCCGTACGTGAACCCCGACAAGCCGGAATGAGCGGCCAGACGTTCGACGCAAACCATCAAAAACGCCTCTAGGATCGTTCCGTGGAATCATCCCTACACTTTCACGCCCGGAACCTTCCTCGCGATCCTAGCCCGTCCAGCGCGCGCCACGCACGCGCACACGCACGCGATTAGGATTACTTTATATTTAATAAACACTAATCCTGCGGCGAATTGCGTGCGCGTGCGCGCGCGGGCGGGGTCAGCCCAACTTTTCGACCGCTGGCGCGGCGGTCCTTATGGTCTCGTCTTCGGCGGCTTCCATGGAATACCTGTCCGTCACGCGGGCACCCGACGAATGGCCGAGCACCGCGCGGGCCGCTTCCAGCCCGAACGCCCTGCGCACTTCCGTTGCGAACGCATGGCGCAGCCGGTTTGCCGCCCACGGCGTGATTCCGGCGCGGACACATGCCGCCTTGATCGTCTTGGTGTACGAGCAGGTGTCCCAATGGCTGCGCGGCGTCCTCGTCGCGTGCGGATCGGAGCGGCAGACGCGGGACGGGCTGGACGCCTGTTCCCGCTTGCGCAGCATCAGTTCGTAGACGGCGGCGACGGGCGAGAACGGGTATTCGGTGGACCTGTGCCGTTCGAGGATCGCGCGCGCCCTGGGGCCGATGAGTATGACCCGTGGCTGGCCGCGCCATGCGTTCTTGTGGCTGGCGGGCCTGTAAACCCATGGCGTGCGCGTCGTGTCCACGTCCTGCCAGCGGAGGTTGCATATTTCCTCCGGACGCATCCCGGTAAGGCGGTGAACCCTCACCATGTCTGCGGTGTTCGGCATCATGTGCGGGATGGTGGCCGCAAGCGTTGCGTCGTCGATCGGTCGAACGGGATCCGTTTCGCGCGCTTCCGAACGGTGCGCCTTTAGCGGCTGCACCTGCGACAGCTCCGCCTTTACCGCCGCCCTGATAAGCCCCTCGTCAAGTGCCCACGGAAGGAGGCGGTTTCCGATTATGCCAATGTAGCGGTTGACGGTCACGCGCGCCAATCCGCGCCTCACGAGCGCGTCGCGGACGGCGAGCATGTCGGTGTGCACGAGTTCCGCGACGGGGCGCGCGCCGTGCAGCTCTCGCCAAGTGCGGCAGGCGCAGGCGCACGTGGCGGTCTCGCCTGTCTCGCCGTGGTAGTAGACTACGGCATGGCGGAGATAGGCGGCGCACAGGTCGTCAACGGTAAGCGTGGACGCCGGCGACGTCTTCTGCTGGCGCGTCGCCCTTTCCCACAGGCGGTGCGCCGCTTCAACGGCCATTTCCCTTGGCCGGTCGCTGCGCATGGCCCGGTCGCTGCCGGGCGCGCACAACGGATGCTTCTTTCGCTTGGAATCTCCGGGGAGCCGGACATTGATAAACCAATATCCGTTGTTGTCAAATACCGAGCCTCGCGGCTTGCGGCAGTCGTTCCTTTTCATCTATGTGTCCTAATGTGTCCTAAAAGGTGGAACTGGCCTTTAGGGCGATTTAGGAGTCTGGCACGGCAATGCCAGTATTTTATAGGGTTTTGCAATGGTCGGACCGAGGGGATTTGAACCCCTGACCTTTTGCACCCCAAGCAAACAAGGATAACACGAAAAAGCCCAATAATTATGGCAGTTTCTGCTTTGAATTTTCCGTGTGTCCACCACTGTGTCCACCAGGCCCTGTTGAATTTTACGCAGATTTTTGGTACAATATCAGCGTTGGTGGAAATCTGTAAAAGGTTGCAACCCTAGCCAACGTGGGCGCGACAACCAGAGTGGAAAGTGATGTTGAATGGGCTTGCTTATTGTCAAGGGACGTGACGGAAAACCCCGCCTTACGTGGTACGGGCGCATTTCCGTCAAGGGCAAGCGGCGCGAAACGAACTTGAACGTGCCAATAGAGGGTACTATTCCGCTGAACGAACATGGCGCACCCACATGGAATCTCAAGGGAGACGCCGCGTTTGAGCGGTCGAAACGTGCGGCGCGAAAGGCATTCAACAGATGGCGCAGGGAAACGAGGAAAGACCCCGCAGAACTTGCCGCGAAAGCATATAAGGCACGTACTGGCATCTCAATTGAGGGCGTACCTCTCGCCAATCTCGCCAGCTTGTGGGAAACTCAAAACCGCACATACACGCCCACCGCCGATTGGTGCGCGGCAGTTCGCACATGGTTTGAGCGATTCTACACCTTCGCGCACAAGTACGCCACCAAGCATGGCGCACGATGCGAAACGATTAACGATGTCACGCCAGAAATAGTCAGAGCGTGGTTCGCCCACATTAGGGGCGTGTTCGCATGGGAAACCGTCACCAAGCAGATGTCGCTCATGCGCAACGCATTCAAGCGGTACGCCACCAATGGGATGCACAACCCCTTTGAAGATGTGATTATGCGCAATCGGGAAACCGCCAATGCTCGTGTGAACCACAAACCTTTGACGGCGGAAGAAACGCAACGCCTTTTTGATTGCGTCCGCGAGAACGAGACGATATACCCACTCATCGTCACCGCCGCTTGCACGGGGATGCGAATTGGCGACGTGTGCCGTCTGAAATGGCACGACGTGGACTTGCGCGAGGGTTTGATTGACGTGCAGACGGCGAAAACTGGCAAGCGAGTCACAATCCCGATTTTTGACAGATTGCGTGAAGTGCTTGACGAACGCAACACCCTTGCGGCGGACGGAACAAAGCCGTCAAAATTCGTATTCCCCACGGCGGCGGCATGGTACGCCCAAAACCGCGATGGCGTTTATAAGGCGGCGAAACCATACTTTGGGCAAGCGGTCTTTGGAAACGAACCACAACCTACGGATGCCATACTGGTTGAAGACGGAAACGCCAATGCCGAGCCGAGGTCTTTGGACGATGTTATTGACGGCGCGAACTTTTGCCTTGCCAAACGTAACCGTATCTTGGAGGTGTACGCAAGATTTAAGGCGGGGACGAGGTGTTGTGACATCGCCGCCGCCCTTGGGATTGCACGTTCGCAAGTGTCAATGGATTTGCGTGACGCGGAACGGCTTACAGGCGAGACCTTGCGCCCAAATTCAAACGCGAAAGCGAATCGCGCCACACGGCTTGACCTCATCAAGCGCACCCGCGCCCATCGTGGCGTGGGCAAACGTGCCGCCTCCCTTTATGGGTGGCACAGCCTACGGGCAACCTTCGTAGTGCTTGCCGTTGAAGCAGGAGTGCCACTACCCGACGTGCAACAAATTGTTGGTCATACAACTACGGAAATGACGATGCAATACTTCAATCCAGAAAAGAAGCATACCGCAGAACGTGTGCAACGCAAGATGAGTGGAACTGTGCTTGGCAGAGTAAGCGGAAGGTGGCACGAACAGATTGATTTCGTCTCCCCTTCCACCATTACCCGTTCGTCTATTTCCGTTGACGATTTCCTTGCCCTCTTGACGAATGAACAACGGAAGGAACTCGCCAGCAAGCTGCTTGCAAATGTTGGATGATAATTGGCAAGGGGTAAAAAAGGTTCGCCAACAAGTGAGGATGTTCAAATGAAAGTTGTCGTGGAGTAACCCACGCCCTCGCTGGCGAACCCATGAGGTATTTACTTTGGCACTTCAAATTTCTAACGCCTTGGTCGTGGTCATTCTTCCTACGAAACAAGGAACTCCCATCTATACCCGCCCGCGCTTTCTCTCACACCAAGGGCAACTTGGCGAATGTTCTTGATGTTGGTTTCTTTTTCCGCTTGGTGTGCGCTTTCCCACTTCGCCACGAACTCGCCGTCCATAGTGAGCTGGACGATTGCGTGGCAGTTTGACAACGCCTATCTATATTCACCCGCCTCGTAAGCGAGTTGGTTCTTCAACGATTCAATGAGCGACGCAATCATGCCGCGCAACGTCCTTACGATTTCATCATGCCGCGCCTTGCGTTCCGCCTTGACATCCTTGATGAACTCGCGCCTTTTGTCCATTTCGTACTGGACGTACTCGACGATTGCTTTCCGCTGGGATTGAATCGTCTCTTCAATCTTCTTCTTGAGGTCGTCGCATTGCGGGTCGTCCTTGGAAATGTATTCTAATCTCCAGCCATGAGCCGCCGCGACCTATTTCTTCAAGGCGTTGTATGCGAGGACGTGCGAACAACCTATTTCCCGTGAAGCTTCCATCCCGTTCTTGTAGAACTTGACCTCGTTCGTCGCAAGGTTCGTCGCCTTGACGAACTCGTTCCTGTGGTTCGTCCGTTTCCGCGTTTCAATTTCCATCATCGTTCACCTCAATTGTAATCCAAGTCCATTCCTTTTTCTTCGTCCCATCCTCAACAGGTACCCACTTGCGTTCCCTCTTCACCTGCGCGTCTACAGGAATCCATGTCCACCCCTTTTCGCCGCGTGGATTTTCCGCTTCACATGACTTCTCCATCGTCGTATCCTCCTTCGTCGGATCCGTATTCGTCATCAAGGAGGGGTAGCCAACTGAAATCCACGTCCTTGCCCTTGACGGGGTGCCATTGGAAGCCGATTGGCTCTCCCAAATCTCCAACTGGAGTGAAGATAATCTCCCGCCCCTCAAATCCGTAGACCGTTCCATCGCCAACCATCATGATGAAATCGTACTTGCCGCCCACGCGGCCCATGAACTCCCCGCCGTTGTCTGCGTCCTCGTTCATCGCCAACTTCTTCAACTTCTTGCCATGTCGCAAATCCTAGTCATCTACAATCACTTTCATATCGTTCCACCTCGTAGCGTTCCTCTACGCACATCTCATGGCGTCGCAGATTCATACATTATTTACAAGAGATTTGATGAAAAGTTGGTGGCGCGAATGAAACCCCGCCACCAACAATGTCCTCAGGCAACCACCTCCTATTTGGCGTCGCAGATGCCGTACATGGCTTTTGCGCAGTTTATAATCTCCTTGCACAACGCCTTGTTCGTGAATCTGAATGTCAATGAACCAAGATTCAAGTCGATGATTCCATACGACCCTATCTTATCAACGCTTGCCGTGACCAAGCCGTTTATGACAAGCACGAGTCCATCTTCGACTTCAATACTATCGTCCACGTCCCACTCCAAGCTCCAATGCTTGCCGTCGTTAGGAGAATCAATAGGTTCAACCTCCCGCACGAGCCGCTTTAGGTAGTTCACGATTGCTTTCTTTACTGTCATTATCTATTCCTTTCACTTTGGATTTCTGTTTCAATCTCGTTAGTTCAACATATCCCTAACTTCATAATACATTATACCTCTCTGCAAGTTCAGTGTAAAGTGTTCTGGCGAAAATAATGAACAATTTCCTGTTCGTTTCCATTCGTGAATCTGACCATCTGCAAAAGGCAGATGTTAACCTTTTTTGTGAATGTTATATTGGGGTTCTTTTGTCTATGGTTGGGGAGGATAATAATATAATCTTTACAAAAAAGGTTAACATTTCCAAGGTCATGATTCAGACAGATATTTCCTTCTCAACTTCGACTTCATTGCCCTTGAGACATCGAGGTTCTTGATGATGTTGGAGATTTCCTCGTTGGACTTCCCGTTGAACATGATGTTGTATTTGGTTGATTTCCTTATGTGCTGTTCGCCACTTAAGCAACAGGAGTTCCACTTTGAGCGATAGTCTCTAAACCACGACCTCAAAGTGGAATCGTCGAAGGAGCCGTCCTTGTCTTCGCAAATGTTGCCTCTGCACCACTCCACCCATGCGGCCTCGTCCCTAAACGGCTCTCCACATGTCAAGATTTCGGCTTCCTCCAACAACCTGGACTTCACTCCCTTCTTTCTGTACGAGTATGCGAACTTCGCGTTTCTCGCCATCTCGAGCAGTTCGTCCTCGACCTTCTTCTTCTCGACGAAGAACGACTTGATTTCGTCCTTGTCCCCGCTCTCCTTCCACCTTCTCCAATGGGACATGTATCTCTCGCGCATCGAGGGGCAAGTGAGCATTTCCACCTTCTTCATCAACCTCCAAGTCGGGTACCTCGCCATCGCGTCGGCTATGGTCTTGGCGATGGCCTTTGAGATTTTCTCGACCTTGCGCGAATCCAAGGCGGCGAATATCTTCAACCCGTGCTTCTTCCTCAAGAGGGTGAGGATGTCGGATATGACGGACTTGCCCAGGTTGTACTTGAGGTGGCTTCCTTCTCTCGCGCCGCCTTGGTGAAACATCTCCTTCGCGTTCCTAACCACGGCCTTCGCAATCTGCTTGGCGGACGCCTCAATTTCGTTCATGCTTGGAATTTGCCAAGTCGGGTTGCCGTCGTGCGTGGACTTTGAGAAGGCGAGACTCCCTATGAGTGTTGTCGCCTGCTCGTCCATCACGAGGTCTTCGATTTCGTTCTTCCCAATCGCCCTTGCCATCATCGACTTCGCGTAGGGGATGTGGATATACGGGATTTCGTCTACGAGTTCTGACATGGCCTTCTTGACGAGCGGAAGCCAAGCCTTGAACTTTTTTTCAGCATCGTCAATCTCATTTTGGGTTGGGGGCGGAGGTTCAATCTCGCGCTCCTTCCAAGGGAGACCGCGATAGTCCTTCTTCCATCCAACCCTAAAGGCGGACATGCCAACGAGAGACTTGTTGAACAGACTTCGCCATTTGGGGTCTTCGAGGGGGATGACCTTTTTCTTCTCCACTTGGTTCACGTCCACGCCATACGTAATCTGCGTGCGGAACGATGTGAGCATCGCCACGTCAGGGAGAATCCAATCCTTGAACCGCTCGTCCTCGATTACAATCTCGCCCCTCTTCAACTCCCTTGGCTCGCCGACCAAGTGGTTCTTGGCGGCGTGCTTGTAGAACTTGCTCTTGTTGTTCGCCTTGAGCCACAACGCCCAAGTCTCCTCGACCTCTTCGGCCTTCTTGGTTGGGTTGTAGTGCGCGACGGCTCTCTTGAACTCCCTCGACAAGTCCTCGTATATGCACAGCGTGTTCGGCTGAGTGGCGAAGAAAACCTTGTACTTCCAACGCGAGGGGGTTGCGCCGTCGATTCCTTCGTGCGCCTTTCTCCACGTCTTCATTCCTGCGGATTCGTCTCCATATTCTGAATGCTCCTTGACGAAATCGAACTGCTCCTTGGTGAGGTTGTCAAAGTCAAGGACGATTGAGTTCACCTCCGCCTTGCGGATGTCCTTCTCGCCCTCTATGACGAATGGGTGCGGCTTTAACGAAAAACCCATTTTCCAAAGCGCGGCGAGCGCGCTTGGCGAATCTCCATTCGTGATGTACGCCTGCCCTCTCCCTTTTCCTATGAAGGGACAGATGTGCCGTATCTCCCACTCGTTATACTTGTGGTTCAGCACTTGGGTCGAAACTTCGTACTGCATCTTGCATTTCCTAAACCTTCGCATTCCATGACGTTCTTGATAGACTTCGCCCGCGTAGGCAGAACGTCATGGGGACAGAGGACGGGCGCGTGGAATGCAGATGCCTATGAAGGCCGCGCCAAGTCATATCCCCACATTTCAATTATACGAATTTTTCCAATCACTACTTTTCGTCACGACCCTATTTCGCGCCACGAGAGAAGATTTCGTCGTGAAAAATTCTGATGAACAAATCCACCATCGCGGGGTCTTGGCCGCTGTCCACGAGCATGGTTCTCAACTTGTTCAGCTTTTCCTCGCTGAACTTCCCGCCCTCGCGGTAGGTCTTCGTAAACTTCTTGACGCTCTCGCGCAAAATGTTCTACTTGGTTTTCCCGTTCTCGCTCATCGTAATAATCCCTTTGTTGAGACAAGATTCTGCGCGTGCGGCCACCACCATGGAAACCACTCGCCCAGCCTCGCCCCGCGTTTGTTCGTAGATTATTTACAAGGAAATGAACGAAAACTGATGGTGTGTACGAATCCACCTCCATCATTCAATTCTGCGCCCACAGAACGCCCCACGGGGGCGCGGCCTCTCAAGGTGGGCGAGATTATGCCCCCGCACCTCCAAGGCGTCAGAGGGGCGTTATTTCAAATCCTGTGATGTAATATCGCCCGCACTTATGAATTGGAAACAAACGGGCGTGGGATCCGCCCACGCCCGTCTCAACATTTGTACCAATGCTTTTGTGTCAGCAGTTCTCTGTCATCATAAAACATCAACGTCATCTTTATTCATATCAGGTATCGTATCAATTAGTTTTATGGAGACAGTCCATCCTGTAGCTGTCGTATACGTCCGTGAGACAGTAAACTTATATCGGGCATTTATTTGAACAGTATGAAGCCAATCATCATAGAGTGACGAACCTCCGCCATGGTTAACGTCAACATAGCTGTTCTCTGGCAGCCCATACTTTTGCTTCAACAAAGAAATTATATATCTGACCTCGCCTTTTGCTTGTTCGGTCGTATATACACCCTTGCCTGGCTTGCTTATGGCAAACACTTGAGACACACGCCGCGTCTTGCAATCAACCTTCATGAGATACTCGTTAAACTTCCTGAAAGTTTTCTTAGGCTTAAAATATAGAACATCCTCTTTAGTACCCGCTTTAGTATCGTATACTCCAAGTGAGTCCATGAGGGCCTTGTCTTTGTAATCAATCTTTGTACCAAGCTCAATATGCATCAATGAATACGATTTCTTTTCCGGTTCTCTTTTGCGAGAATCATGCTTTTGAATGCCAGAGCCGTCTGAAACATTTGAATTAGACTGTCTTTTTTCGTTGCCACAACCAATTAACAATGCGGACAGAAAAACGGCCATCAGTTTTAGGGTATTCGTTTTTTTTGTCATGATTGAAAGTCCTTTCTTTTGTGATAATGGAATCCTTTACTTATTTGTTCACTGGCACACGGAATAGTCTCATCATCTCGTCGCCGAAATGGTTGACGTTCTTGACTACGATGCGATGCGCTTCGAGCTTGTTGAACGGACGCGACTCGACAACACGAACGACCTCGCCTTGAATAGTTTCCGCGTTCAAGGCAAGGCACGCCACGAGGATTGACACTATAGGGGCTAATCGCATGGCATTTAGTATAGCAGATTTGGTGCTATTGCGGAATACAAAAAAAGAAGAAACACTCCCCCTATGGTGTAGTCTTCTCTTTTCAGATTGAGAACAATTCGTTATGCGGCTCGACTCAATCTGATTTCCATTTCATACTTTTTGTGTTGGTTGCCGATATCATCCCATGCGATGTATTCCACCTCCCAATTTTGGATGTCCTTGTCAAATAGGAATACAATTAGTTCGTCCCTGTTGGTGAAGGTCGTCAATCTGAAAGCATCTCCCTTCATAGGCATGACAATGTACTTTATGTTCATTTCATTTGGATAGGTGAGTATGTCTTCAACGAGCCTTTGTATTGTCATCATGTTGTTCTTCCCTTGTTTGTTGAATTAGGCGGCAAAAAGAATGTCTGCCGTGACCTTCCAATGCTCACAATCATATTCGTCTATGTGGTCAAGGTGTTGTTCGATAACCACGATGTCGAGCGCGTCGGGCATACCGCCCATAGGCTTGAAGATTTCGTCAAGAGTCTCAAAAGCCTCATCATCAAGAATCGGCTCGTCAAAACGCTTGCCACGGAACTTCCCCTCGTCGGTCGTGAATGTCACACGCGCCAACTTGTAGGTGCGCCCATCAAAAGGTTCGAGACCGCATTCCATACGGGCTGCCCCCGCCTCTACGCGCGCGTTCTTATTCATGAGTTCAAACTTCTTCATCTTGTCAGTTTCCTTTTTCGTGTCGGACTTTCCCGCAAGAAATCGCCAACTCCCACCGTGGAAGTCATGCGAGCGGCTCCATCTACCACCATCCTAAGTATACAACATTGCTGGTCAAGCGTAAAGTGTTTGGGAGATTTTTTTTTGAAAAAAATTCACGGCGTTCTGTTCGTGCTTGCGCACATGGCTATTTATATTGAGAATTTGAACCGTAATCACCTTTTTCACAAATAAGAGGCAGAATCATCTATGAAATCTTCGTGATTTTCATGTAAATCCAGACATGACATGGCGCGTGTCCACCATTGTGTCCACCAGTTTGTCCACCATCCAGTTCATAAAAGTGCGTCCAGTATTGGGTCAAGCGGCGCGTGTCCACCATTGTGTCCACCACCTACGGCGCGCAAAAGCGGAACACTTTGCAGAAACGGAATGGAAACCCAAAAACCTCCCCGCCCTTGATTTTATTGGGTGATACGCACTTTTGAAATGGTCGGACCGAGGGGATTTGAACCCCTGACCTTTTGCACCCCAAGCAAACGCGCTACCAGGCTGCGCTACGGTCCGAAAACGGCGTGTAGTATACCACATCCCCGCGGACAGGTAAAGCACGAATCGGGACAATTTCGTGCCTAGAGACCAAGAGCAAGAACGTTCAACTCGTTGGCACTAGGGTTTCGCGGCCTTGATGCGCTCGACGGTCCGCTTGATCT
>JAEEGL015850870.1_pt1 | contig 13397 bp, 18 predicted proteins | sample 9134231 | NCBI WGS metagenome assembly JAEEGL01 (sample SAMN16246548, study PRJNA631951) | gut metagenome | biome: gut microbiome; feature: rumen; material: fiber-attached | host: Bos | place: Iran: Karaj | collected 2018-10 | reverse complement strand
GGGATTATAGAGAGGTAACGCAAGCCACAACCTAGAAATTCCCCACAACCTACCGCCTTGAGGACAACGTTACATTTTGTGCAATTAGTGACAATTTGGGGTGTTTGGTAATGTATATAAATATGGACACATTAACAGCTATCGTATATGCGATATGTATATACATATTGTGAACATTAAATGCGTATTTACGTTATTGTATAGATTTTGTATATACAAACTGTTAATATAATAATGCAACTATTAACAAGTAAAGAAAGGTGGATGTTATGAAATACAAAAAGGACAAAACCAACTTGCTGCACATTAGGTTATCTGATGCAGATCTTGAACACCTTGATGCTATTGCTGTAGATGAAAAGCGCACCAGGAGTGATGTGATCAGATTGCTGATAAGCAGCAGGGGGGTAGCGTATGGCACAAAAGAAAAAGCGGCCATCTAAAAGTGAATACAGGGTAGGTCTTGAAGCTGAGTTAAAACCTAAGCTACAAAGGGCCAATATGATGTTATTGAATTTGGAACAATTAGCAAAAAAGTCTGAGTATGCTGGTATAGAACAATTTAGCTATTCAAAGGCTATGAGAGCGATAAAGGAGACTCGTGGAGAAGGTTACAAACGATTCAACATGCCTAAGAATACACATCAGATGGAAAAGGTGCTTAGAGCTGTTGATGAATTTTTAGAGTCTCCCACCAGCTCTAAAAAAGGCATAGAGGAACTTTATGAAAAAAATGCAGACTTCTTTAATGAGCAGTTTGGAAGTAGGTACAGCTGGCAGAAAATGGGATCATTTTTAAAGGCTGCAGGTTTTGAAGACTTAAAAACTATGTACCTGTCTACAAAGGCTATACAGATTGTTGGTGAAATGTATAAGCACAGACGTAAAACAGGTAAAAAGAAATTCATTGAAATGCTTGAAAAACATCAAATATCAGAGCTTGATGAAGTAGATCAGGATGTATTAGCTGACTTTATTAAGTCAAATATTAAATGGACCGATTTGAGGTAAACATGGGAGAATCATCAATAACAACCAGGTTACACAGATATGATTATCTTAGACGTAACTGGATTTATCAGATGTGTTACTGGAATGAATTTAACTATACTATTCTTGAAAATTGTATGTATAAAAAATATAGCAGATGGAATGACTCCACCTGCAATGACATAACTTTAATGCTTGATACTGAAACAAGTAAAAAACATGAAGATAGATTTAAAACAATTATACATAAAAATGGTACGACAGAGCAAGAGTATCAACCTGATCATAATCACGTTGTAATATGGACTATTACTATAAGATTATTTGACCTTGATATAGCAACCATATACGGCCGTAAGCCGTCTGAAATTGTTCAGGCAATAAAATGTATACTTAAGCATTTAAAGGGAGACTGTACCCATATCTACGCTCATAATTTAGGCTATGACTGGACCTACTTAAGAAGATTTTTCTTTAAAGAGTTTGGATATCCAATAGAGCAGCTTAATGTAAAGAGCCATTATCCTATCAATATTAAGTTTAGTAATGGCCTGGTCCTAAAGGATTCATTAATATTAGCTCAAAGAAAACTAGAAAAATGGGCTGAAGATTTAAATGCACCTGCACAAAAGGCTGTTGGTGACTGGGATTATGATCTAATTCGTAACCAGGACACACCAATTTCAGATCAGGAGCTGCACTATGCAGAATTTGATACATTATCAGGTACACAATGTATTGACATATTAAAAAACCAGCTGGGTAAATGGATAGGTAATATGCCTTTTACCAGTACTGGCATCTTAAGAGAAATTGTAAAGAAATATGGCCAGGAAAATAAAGCTAAAAAGCTATATAACAAATTGCTGGTATCCTGGGATGAATATGAAATACTTGTTACTTTATTCCATGGTGGTTATGTTCACGGTAATAGGCATTATTTAGGCAGTAATATGCTATTTGGATTAATACAGGGTTATGATTTTGCATCAAGCTACCCATTCATAGAGCTAACGCACAAGTTTCCAATGACTAAATTTATGCCACTGGATAAGGAAGTAGATATTGACTACATCCTAAGAAATTCAGAAGACCATGCATTTATGTTTAGGCTTGTGCTTGTAAATGTAAAATTAAAGAATCCTAATTTTGGCATGCCTGTTTTACAGTATTCTAAATGCAAGACCAGGAATGATGTAACAGATAACGGTAGAATCCTTGCAGCTCAAATTGTTGCCTTATACACCAATGAAATAGATCTGGACTTAATTAATAGATATTATACCTTTGATAAAGCCATAATTACTGAAGTTAAGACTGCTAATAAAGACTACCTACCTAAATGGTACAGGGATATTGTATATCAGTTATTTGTGGACAAAACAAAGCTTAAGAATGTTGATGATATACTTTACAACATCCAAAAATATAAGCTTAATGCCACGTATGGCCTAATGGTTCAAAGACTAGATAAAGTAATGTTCATTGAAGACTATGAGACAGGTGATTATGCTGAAGATGAATCACTTACACCTGAAGAAGTCTTTAATAAAAATGTTCGCAAACGGTCCACTATTCTCCCATACCAGTGGGGCTGCTGGATCACAAGTTATGCTATGCATAATTTATTTACACTTGGGAGCTGCTGCAAAGTATGGTTGTACTCCGATACTGATAGTGTGTATGGTATGGGCTGGGATAAAGTCAAAGTTAAAAAATACAACAAGAAATGTATTCAGATGGTAAAGGATGCAGGTTATTCAGGCGTGGAGCACAACGGTAAAATATACTGGCTGGGTGTAGCTGAGACTGAAAGAAAAGATAAATATTCTGAGTTTAAGTATATGGGTGCTAAAAGATACTGTGGAAGATCATACAAGGATAATGAATTACATTTAACTGTTGCAGGTGTACCAAAGGATGCTGTTAGCTGTCTCAATGATGATATCACTGAATTTAAGAAGGGATTTATATTTGATGGTGAGGAATCAGGCAAGAAGCTGCACAGCTATATGACCGTTGATGACATATATATTGACGACAATGGTAATGAAACAGGTGACTCAATAGATTTATCTCCATGTGATTATAAACTTGATCAGGTTGTTTATCACTCCATTGAAGAATATTTTGAAGCAAAAGAAGATATATGGATTGATTTTGCGGGGTAATATATGAAGAAAAAACATCACAATCATAAAGCTGAAATACCATCAATTAAATATGATTCATATTATTTTGATGTAAAACCATTTATACAGGCTGCTAAAGATTTAGGATGCTGGTGCATCCTGATAGTAGGTGCCAGGGATAGAGGTAAAACATACTCAATGCTAAAACTTGCATTAGAAAATAAAGAGCAGATTGTATTTCTAAAAAGAACTGTTGAGGATGTAAAGTTACTTATTGCATCCTCAAAACATCCTGATCTATTTGAGGATGATTTATCACCCTATGCAGACCTTAATGATGATCTACATTTAAATGTACAACCTCATAAAATATATGATGGTATTGCATCCTTTTATAATGACCAGGATGAAAATAAATTTAAAGCTGGTATATGCTTTGCATTATCAAAGGTTGCTGACTATAAAGGATTTGGCGGTCTTAGAAAATGTAAATATGTTGTATTTGATGAATTTATCAAGCAACCCTGGGAGAAAAATATAAGCAGGTTTGAAGGTGAATCAGCACTAGACCTATACTGGACCGTGGCCAGAGATAGAGAGCAGCGTGGTGAAGACCCACTATTATTTGTTGGACTTGCTAATGCTAATGATGTATCTAACCAGTTATTCAATGCACTTGAAATAACTGATGATGTTGTTGATATGGTAGCAAAACATGAGGATATACGTAAGATTGGACATAAGCTTGTAGTACTTGTGGATGACTCTAAATTAACTGTTGCAAAGGATGAAAAGAAATCACTTATATATGATGATCTAAAAAATACAACCTGGGGCCGTGTAACCTTTGGAAATGAATTTGCTAGAAATGATTTTACTGCTATCGGTTTTAGATCAATAAAATCCATGAGGTGTAGAGCTGCTATCACATATAAAAATGAAACCTGGTATATCTACCAAAAGGAGAATTATTTCTATGTTTGTGATAGCTTTTCCAATAATCGTAACATAAAATCATACAATCTAAATATTGAATCTGATCTGAAGACCTGTTATTTAAAAGAATGTGTAACCTTAATGGATGCATATGCTAAGAAAAAAGCATTATTTCAAAAATACAGGATGTATGATGTGTTGATACATTTTAAAAAATTTTTCAATCTATAGTTGCTAAGTGTACACACACATGATATTATAAGTGTGTGAACAATGTTCACACATTATAGAAAGGTGGTACGAATGTATATTTTTGAAGTTATTTATGACAGAAGAGAAAAACGAGCTATTACAAAATCAATTGAAATTGATGAAGGTCTTTACACATTAGCTGAAGCATGGCACGTTGCAATTGATGAAGCAATTAAAAAATGTGAAGATGATGAAAAGATTAGAACTATTGATATTATAGCTTATTAGAGGTGGTACAATGGGATTTAAAACAGATTACAAAGAAATTACACTTAAGGATTTTTGCAATCTAAATTGTATTGCAAAGCATGTAGAGGTTACTTTAACTGATTACAATGCTCCTATTACTAATAATGAACCGGTATTATCTGAGCCTGGTATAACAGTGGATGAAATACCTGAAATTTTTGCTGATTGGTATGTTGAACACTTCAATACTGATTTCTATATGGATGCATCACATATGGGTAATACGGTTTATAATTTATCAATAAGGGAGCCTTAACAAGAATAAAGGAGTATGGTGGTAATTATGAACAGAAATATGGAAGTAAAGAAAAATGTTGATGATATGTTACTACAGATTTTTAAATATATTAAAGCTGCTGGGGTTAAGGAAGATGAATATTCAATACTGGCTGCAGAGCTTGCAGCAAGTTGCCTGGTAACCGTGGCCAGCTTTGAAACTAAAAATAAGAAAGAAATTGCAGATGCTAAACGTAAAATACAACTTGTTAATTCAATGATTATGAATGATATATTGGAAAATCTTGAAGTCTACATTAATGTTGAAGATAGGTGTATTGATATTGAAGAATCGTAATTGAGGTAGTTTATGTTAGTGTTACAACAGATTAAAGTGTTACCAGCTGGTGCACATTTTATTATTACTGATGAAGGTAAAAAGCAAACAGAAGGTTTTAAATCAGAGTCAGATGGGTCAATAATATTTCTATCAGCATATGAAGCTGACAAATATTATAAAGTATACAGTAGTTTCAGGGTAGCTGAACTGGGTGTTATAGTTAATAATGAACAAACTATTGACTATAAAATTGAAGTGAGAGGGTAAAATAATGTTAAAAGGTTTGAATTTTCAACTTGATGCAATACTAGATCTAATTCCAGATCATACCAGGATAGCAATAATTGAAAACAAATCTGTAAAGGATAAAAATGTATTATACCGTGGGTATCGTAAAGGAATTGTAAAATTCTTTTCCAGTCAGACATATAAATATAATGTCATCAATATGACTATCACGTTCCTGGGTGAATATCCCTCATTAACATTACTGGTGGTGGAGAATATAAAAGAAAATGAAAAGAAATAGTGATTTAATAACTATAATTTGGTGTATTTTTGCAATAATCGCTTGTATATTAAAATATTTAGAGGTTAAACAATGATAAAACGTAAAGGTAAACGCATAGACATATACTTAAGTGATAAGGATTATTCTAATATGAGCCGACTATGTGAAAAGCATGATATTAGTAAATCAGATTTTGTCAGAAAAGCTGTTAATCATTTTATTAGGATTAATGCAGCAGCTGATGTTAGATCTGAATGTAAAGAGTTAGGTATTAAGCGATGGCTTAATATAGATTAAAACTGCAATGAAAGGAGATAAAGATTATGTTTGCAGAATTAAACGGTGGTGGTATTGACTGGGGAATTAATACAGAAGGTTTAGAGTATAAAAAGCTTTCTGAAATAGATCAGTCAAAGTCTTATGTTGTAAGAGGTGTGTTCATCAATCGCAACAAATCTGAAAAGGAATTAAAAGAGTTTGGTCCTTCAGTTGTTGCAATTCTTGATGACTGTTTACTTTCACTTCCAGCACACCAGGAAGATAGAGTACAGACTATTATTGATACACCTGAAATGGTTGCAGCTGTAAAGGCCGGTAAGTGTGGTATTGGTGGATTCTATACCTATCAGTCACATGGCAGAGATTGCAACGGATTTAAGTGGATTGATCTGTAATTTGTAAGAAATACTTGTTGATGCTATTATAAGTGTAGAGCTAGCGACGTTCCAGCTCGTACCACTGTTTTAGAGCTGCTCTATTAGTAGGGCAGCTCTTTTTGTTTAAGTGAGGTATTATTATGAAACTACAATTATGGACCTTTACTAAAAAACATAATTCAAATGCAAGACCTGAAGGTAGCGCATATACTGAATATGAAGTGTTTATTAAAAGACAGACTACTATTAATGCACCTGTATTCATTATAGATACTGGTGGGAGCTTTCCACAGTATAATTATGCTGTGATTCCAGAGCTTAGAATGTATTACTATGTTGAGGATATATCAATAGGTAATGATAATGTATTTGAACTATCTTGTAAACTTGACTACCTTGCAACTGCTAGACCTTATATTAATGTATCTGAAGCCTTTGTAAAGTATTCCAGCTCTAACTATGACCCATATATTAAGGATGATAGAATACAGCCAACTGCAGAGCTTGAATCATTAGTTAGTAATAACAATTTTTCAAGCCTTTTCAATACACATCCTGAATACACATCAAGTTATTCATTACTGTTAACTGTATTAAATGGTGATTCTAATAATAACACTGCTGGTATTAAGCATTACTTAATCAATCAAACAAATTTAAGGTATATATGTGAAAGACTTGTTGCAGATGGATCTTCAATTATTGGTGGTGCTAAACAAATATTTGCAGATGCAAAAGATTCATTAATCAAATTGCAACTAGTGCCATGGTCTGTTAGTGGCTTACAGGCAGCTCAAATAATCGGTAGTAATACATCACCTATATATTTAGGTGACTATGACACTGGTCAAGAAGGTTATATGGTTGATGCAAATGCAGTATATTCAAGTGATGATTTTATTGATATACCTTCAAGATCTAATGACTTTACCAGGGTGGAACCATATTGTGAAGCAAAAATACACATTCCATTAATAGGTACATATGATCTATCACTTTCAGAGCTTGCAGATACTAACAGAATATATTTTAGATATTTTGCAAATATTGCAAGTGGTAAAGCAACCTGCATATTATGGAAGGGCAATTCTGATATAAATAACTCAGCAGTTAAAATAATTGGTTCATATGATGGTAGTATTAATGCAGATGTACCACTTGGTTATTCAACAAGCAGTAATCCAACTGGTGTATTAACTGGTGGTGTATCACTTGCAGCTGCTGCACTTGGTTCAGGTGCTTTAACATTAGGTGGTATTGCTGGTGCTGTTGCATCCTTTGCAAGCTATTTCACAAAGCAGGCCAGTGTAGTAAATGCATTTGGTGGTAATGCATCAGCAAAGGATAATTTAAAGCTTTCAATATATTTACTGAAACGTGGACTATCTGAAGATCCTGACAATATGCGTATACTTTACGGTAGACCTTGTGGTAAAGTGCTGCAGATGGCTACACTTTCAGGCTATGTTGAAACTTCACAATTCCAGCTATTAGCACCTTTAGATGATGAAACCGTACAAGAGGTTAACAGGCTTATGGATAGTGGTGTATATTTGGAATAGGTGATATAATAATTGTATCCATAACATTGGTGTACCCCAAATACATTATCAAAGTTATCTTCCGTATGAGCAGAAAAGTCGCATTTTTGCGGCTTTTTCTGTTTTATGTTATAATAATTTCAAGGAATGGCACAAATAATCTGACATATAACCCTGGTGTCACATACGGTATGTAATCCCGTCCAGGTCGCCTGACAAGCATGTAATGTGTCTGATTCTATTTACCATTCCTTTTATTATGTAGAAAGGTGGTATGAATATGGCACGAAAAAAGGCAGAAAAATCAGGACTATTTAAGGACATTGTAACCCTTGCTAAATCAGGATGGACACCTGACGAGTGCAATGCATTACTTGACAGGTTGGAGCAGATAGGTGACCCACTTGAACCATTACCAGCTGATGAAGGGGATGAGGGTGAAGATAATGATCGGGATGAAAATCTTGAAGATCAGGATGAAGATAATGATGAATCTGATGCTGATGAATCTGATGAATCCAAAGATGATGAAGATGATGATCAGGATGAAGATGATGAAGCTGAAGATGCTGCAGCTAATCTTTCCAAAATGAAAAAAACAGGTCTGCAGGTTGAAAATGAAAGACTTAAGAAAGAAATTAAAAGATTGCAGCAGGTCAATAAAAATAAAGATGTTTCCGGGGTGGTTAAGAAATCAAATAAATCACCTGAGGATTCATTAATAGATGCATTTCAAAGTTGTTTTTAAAGAAGGGAGTAAGTCATGGCAAGACGATTAAACGCAACTGATGCTTACTTGATTATGCAGAATCTTGTAAAGCAGGCTACAGGTGAAACCACTACTATTGCAGAAGGTGATGTTAGTGCATACATTTCTGCAGGTGAAAAGGTTCTTGCTACAGGTATTGAAAACACACTTGAAGCTCTTTCTATTGTGTTAGGTCGTACCCTGATAGCAATTAGACCTTACAAAGCTCGTGCAAGTGTCATCAGAGCTGCATCCTTTGATGAGTACAAAACACGTATGCGTAAAATTTCATATTATACTGATAAGGCACTTCCAACAGGTGCTTGGAATACACAAATCTATTCTAAGAACCTGGGTCCAGGTAGGGACAATACTGAAGGACCTGCAGACGGTGGCGGTGATTATGATGCTACTAAGTCTATGTGGGAGCAGCATCCTGTAATTCCACTTGAAATGAATTTTGGTGGATTCGACACATGGGATGAAGCTATTACAATCTACAAAAAGCAGCTTAGAATTGCTTTCAGAGATCCTGCTGAAATGGCTAAGTATGTTAATGGTCAGATGATGTCTAAGTCTAATGACATTGAAATGCAGAAGGAAGCATATGATACAATGACCCTTTGTGGTTATGCTGCAGCTCTTTTTGATGCTGAAAAAAAACTTGGTACTGGAATGGCTGTTAATATGACAGCTGAGTACAACAATTTCTATGGTACAACACATACCACAACAGATCTTTTAACAACATACCTTAAGAGCTTTACTGAGTTTTATGTTGCATTTGTTAAGACAATGGTTGATGACTTTGAGCGCAACACACTTAAGCGTCACTGGTCACCAGCTAAGACAGTTAACAGCATTAGTTACTACCTTCCACGTCATACGCCTAAGTCTGATATTAAGATGGTCATGTATGATCCATTTTGGAAGAAGGTTGAAGCTACTGTTATGCCTGAGATTTTTAATGATCAGTATCTTAAGATTGATAATTTTGATACTGTTACATACTGGCAGTCTAATACACCAGGCAATCAGGCTAAAATTGATATTGACCCTCCTTTACCTGATATTACTGGCACACATTCAGGTCAGCAGTACAAGGGTGACAGAGTGCAGCTCTATTATGTACTTGGTATGATCTTTGATAAGGATGCCTGCATGACAAATCATGCACTTGATGATGCTGATGCAACACCTATGGAAGGTAGAAAGAAATATTATAACCTTTGGTGGAATTTCCTAAAGCAGGCTACAGTAGATATTACTGAGCAGGGTTGCTTGCTTTACATGGCTGATACAATTAGCGGTGGTAAGGCCACTTTTGTTGACCCTTCATTACTTGATGGTTCAATTACATTCCAGTAATGCACTGTAATGTTTTTGGTGTTTTTATTCTCCTAAAGACCTGGGTGGGTCCACTCACCCATCCAGGCATTGTGAGGTGAATCATGTATTATCCACTTAACTATGATCAGATCAATTTGTATAATGGCACGTTTACCCCATCAGACAAATTTGCTGATTCAAAAGCGTTTGATTTTTGGTGCAGGGCATTATATCAACGTGCATTATCTGTATTTGATTTTGACAATTTACCTGAAGGATTTAGTAGAGATGAGATAGCTCTTATGTACTACCTTCTATATAGTGATGGTTTTTGTGGAGCTGTTAACATTGATGGTTACGGTGTAATAATTAACCCTGTATCACCTGGGGGATATAATATCTTTTATGCACCTAGTTATTTCTTATTAACAAATTCTTCAATAGATGGTGGTATGTCAAAACAGTTTGATGTATATCACCAGGGGCAGGATGACAGGGATGTTAATAAATATGGTGTAATACTTTCAATGTCTCCTGACTATCAGGGTATTGGTGATATTGTTATTTATTACGCTGAAAAACTTGCTGATATGTCTGCAGCACTTGATATGAACATTGATAATTCAAAGTTAGCTTATGTTATCGGTGCAAATTCTAAATCAGGTACTACATTTTTAAAGAAATTATTTGATAAGGTAAAGTCAGGTATTAGTACTATCATATTTGATAGTCGTATTACACCAGTGGATGACTTTAATACTTTTGAATGGTTTAGCAGGGATAATCTTAAAAATAGTTACCTGGTCAGTGAGTTTAGTACTGATATTCAGACTTTGATTAATCAGTTTGATGCTGAAATTGGTATTGTCAATGTGCCTTATGAAAAAAAGGAGCGCATGACAGCTTTTGAGAGTCAATCTAAGTCATCCGACGGTGTTGCCCGTGCAATTTTATGGCGTGACAATTTGCAGCGCTCATTTGACGAATTTAATGAGTTATTTGGGTATGATGTAAAGGTCCGCTATAACTATGAATATATGGTTGATGTTGAATCTGATTCAGATCAGGTGGAAGGTGGTGATATAAATGAGTAGTGCTACACTTACACTTTTGGGTCTTTACCAGTTTGGTATTAACCATGATATTAATATTTTTGATGGTTTGGTTGTTCCTGGTGAGGGTGTTGATCATGATACATTAGTTGATAACATATTACATAATTGTGGTATGTATGAGCTTTTATATCCTGATCTTGAATTTATGCAGCAGGCTGTGACAATGTTTTCTAAGAAGTATGAAAGAACATTTACACGCTGGGTAGCTCTTATGCAGGAAGAATATAAACCACTTGCAAACTATGACCGTATTGAAAAATGGTCTGATTCTACTTCATTATCTACATCAGAATCCACTAGCACTGATTCCTCAAATTCTGCTGCAAGTAGTGAGCATATATCTGCTTTTAATTCTGATGCTATGCGTCCTAATACATCAGCAACTGAAAATGGTAGGATTGCTGGTACTGTTAACGGTAAATCAACCAGTACTAATTATTCTGAACATGAAGGCCAGGTATATGGAAATATTGGTGTAATGACTACACAGGCCATCTTTAAGGAAGAATGGGAGCTAGATAAGCTTAATATCTATGATGAAGTAATGAAGCTTTTTGCAAAGGAATTTTTAATTCCTTTCACCTATTAAAGGGGGTTTAGACATGGCTGGTATTTTTGATCATAAATATCCTATAACAAACCTTCACGAGCTTGATCTGACATGGGTAATTGAAAAAATTACTGAATTTGAAGCAAAGTTAAATAGCTTTGAGACAGATTTACATGACAGACTCTTATCAGAGCTTGAGGGTTATGTTGATCAGGAAATGCAGTCAGTACGTGAACAGTTTAATGAATTATCTGCTGAATTTACCGCACTACAGGATGATGTTAATCAACACTTCAATGCACTTGAAGGTGATTTTGAAACATTCACTGCTGCAGTTAATATCCAGCTTAATTTAATGAGTAAACGTATTGATGACTTTGCTGATGAAATTGATGCAGCTATTATTGGAGTCAATGCACTTACTGATCTTAAAATTGAACAGAATAATGAATACATCCTTGAAAAGGTTGCTGAAGGTATTGTTAATGTTAAGGTCCTTAACTACTTCACTGGTGAGTATGTTACAGTTCAGACAATGTTTAACTATCTGTCTGAATTACATCTTGAAAATCCAATTACTTACACAGAGCTTGCTGCAGCAAATATCACATATACAGCTTATGCAGCACTTAACATGACTTACACTGAGCTTGCTGTTAAGGGTAAGAGCTTTATCAATCCATAAAAAGGGGGTTTTAATATGGCTACACAGACAACATATTATGAATTTAATAAACCAGCTGGTACTGATCTGGTCAATCCTTTGACTGACACTAATCCTAACTGGGACATAGCTGATAATGCACTCCATGAAATTAATACCAGGTCTTTTGCTAATGCTACAGAAACGGTTATATTAGGTGTTCATGCTATTTCAAGACTTAATACATATACAAAGTTTATTAAGTGGATTGCAACAGCTAATTTCACAGCTGGTGATACATTTACTGTAGATGGTAATGTAGTTACAGCAAGTACACCTGCAGGTACAACACTTGAAACTAATGCATATGTTACAGGTTCAGTTGTTATTGCTTGTCTTAATGCTAATGATTCTGCAATGACAGTCTATGTTGGTGGTTCAACAACAGCTGATAATGCTTTACGCTTAGGTGGAGAGCTACCAGCATACTATGCTAAACAGTCTGATATGACTTCAGCACAGACTGATATAGGCAATATCAAGGCACTTAATGGTACTACATCTATTGCATCAATCGGTGATGGTACTCTCACAGGTGCAGTTAGTGCAATAAATGCAGATTTAACTGATTTATCAGAGGAGGTAACAAAAATGGGCACACCAGAACTTAATTATAGTACACCTTTACAAACATTATCGACTGGTAATAATACTGTTACTAGTGATGGTTATCTTACTGGTAGTGTTAGATGTGGTTCAGGTGTATCAACTGTTGTATTTTTAACAATTAACGGGACTAATATACTTAATAATTACGCAAGTTCAAGTTATTATGTTCCACCAATTAAAGTACGTGCTGGTGATGTAATTGGTGTTCCAGCTGCTGGAAGTTCACATGCTTTATACATCTTAGGTGCAAGAAGTTAATCAATAAAGTAACATTTATTTAAGTTTGCAATAATGATTCCCATATCATTATTCCCCTCTACTAAGGCCTGCATGTGTTAGTGTGTGTAGCATATGCAGGTCATTATTTTAGATCTAACGCATTCAGTTTCTATTATCGCATATACGATAGCTGTTAATGTGTCCATATTTATGTACATTACCAAACACCCCAAATTGTCACTAATTGCACAAAATGTAACGTTGTCCTCAAGGCGGTAGGTTGTGGGGAATTTCTAGGTTG
>JAEEGL015382368.1_pt1 | contig 13397 bp, 4 predicted proteins | sample 9134231 | NCBI WGS metagenome assembly JAEEGL01 (sample SAMN16246548, study PRJNA631951) | gut metagenome | biome: gut microbiome; feature: rumen; material: fiber-attached | host: Bos | place: Iran: Karaj | collected 2018-10 | reverse complement strand
TGTCCACTCTGATCGCGGAGCGCATTACCGCTGGCCTGGATGGATTGAGAGAATGGAGAATGCTGGACTTACCCGATCCATGTCGAAAAAGGGATGTTCTCCAGACAACTCAGCCTGTGAAGGATTCTTTGGCCGTCTTAAGAACGAGATGTTCTACGGTCGTTCCTGGAAAGATGTTACAATCGAGGAATTCATAAGGATTCTCGATGAGTATATACACTGGTATGCAGAAAAAAGGATCAAACTCTCACTCGGAGGAATGAGTCCAATTCAATACAGACAGAGTTTGAGGTTGATAGCTGCATGATAAACGGCGGACATTGAAGGATAGATGGTCCAAGAAAATGTCCGCACCCCCTATTTGGTTCTTTTAGCCCGGCGCTAACAAGGATATGAAAAGCCACTAACCCGGGCGTGCTGACCACTATTTCTTTCAATACTTTCTATAATAACAGACAACAGGAACGCCGAAGCGTTCCTGTTGTTTTGCTATGTAAGGTTTTGATTTAACTTACCGTATTGGCGGTTATGCGGTAGTGCCGCTGTAGGTGTAGGTCTGCGAATCACCACCATTGGTAACTGTGACAGAGATCAGGTTCGATTTGCTGTCAGTGGTAGACCAGTTGAAGTTTGTACCCTCGGTTACAGAGACAGTACCGACAGACGTGAATGTCCACGGTCCGGTCCCGTCACCGGAAATGGTCACTTCTACGGTTGCGTTGGAATCGGTTGCGGTGGCTACGAGTGCCTCAGAAGCACCGGAATTCATTGTGATTCCTGTTGCTCCAGCGACGGAATAAGGAGTGCCGGCAATCGAGAACGCTGATAGGCTTGTATCCGCTGCGCGTTTACCGGTGTAGACATAAGTCTGCGTCTCCATACCATTTGTGACAGTGATTTCGATTCTGTTGCTGTCCTCAGCGCCGTTGTTGAGCCAGTGGAAGTCGGTGTTCTCTGTTGCCGAGAAGGTCTTGACAGCGGAACCGGAATACGGGTACGGAGTAGAGGACGGTTCACCGAACACTGCAATCTGTACGGTTGCGTCGTCAGCGGTTGCAGTGGCCTTGATCACATCTCCGTCATGGAAGGTGAGACCGCTTGCTCCTGTGAGAGCCTGGGAGATGCCGTTGATGGTCATTTCCTTCAGAGTCACATCTGCCGGCTTGCAGGAGACCGATACGGTGTAGACGTTCTCTTTGCAATTTTCATACTTCACCGTGATCTTGAGCTCACTCGTTGTGGAGGGCCAGACGGCGGTATATGCCACTCTGGGATTACCATTTGCGTCAGAGCCTGTCGAAGTATATGTCAACTCCGTACCGTCGACCTCTACTATGAGATCGTCTTGCGGACTTGTGGAAGCATACGTCTTGTCAAGTACCACAAGGACTTCACTGTTCAGTGTAACCGGTGAGGCAGAACCCTGGTGATCTGAATCAAAGGGAATTGCAGTGCCTTCGATCGTGAGGTAGTTCTCCAGGAGACTCTCCGGACGATCATCCACGATGGTCAGCGTATAGGTGGCCTCGGTCTTGTTTTCTTCTTTGACCTTGATTTCCAGCTGACGGCTGGTCGCATTGTCGTCTTCCCACTTCCATTTATAGGGGGCACCTGAACCATCATCAGTCCATGTACCGTTATCTACTCCAACGATGGTCCATTCAGTTGTGTCAGCGGTCTTGGTTGAATCAGCAGCGTTTGTTTTACTTTGTAACTTGATCGTGCTGATATCCTTATTTACTTTGACTTCAGTTTTGGTAAGCTGACCGTCTGTATCCACACAGCTCTCACCATCAATTTCTAGAACAGCAAGCTTGGAGGCTTCCAGGTTGCAGGTCACATGCACAGTGTATGTGGTCGCTGACTTGTCTTCTTCCTCCACCGTAACCAGGACGGTATTACTGCCGGTATTCCAGGTTACGTCAGAAGCAGTTAAAGAAGTGACTTTGCCGGTACTTTCTTTCACCTTAGTGCCGTTTACAACGATGGTGATATCACCTTTATCAGAACCAGCAAGAGTTGCGATAACATCATCTTTTTCTGTGTCAATTGTTATATCGTACTCGTACTTTCCAGACTCAATGGTGATTGCAGGATGGGAACCGATAGTGATTTCTTTAAGCGCGGAGCTCTCCGTCGTGGTAGCGTCATAGTCGCAGAAGACAGTCACCTTGTAATTAGTCTTTACCTTGTCAGGACCTTCGACGGTGACGGTGACTAAGTTCTTGCCGGATTCCAGCGTCGCGGAAGCCGGAGTATCAGTCGTCTTGGCGAGTTCCTTACCATCCGGACCGGTAATTACGATGGTGTAGCTGCAGCCCGCTTCTGCAGTCGGTGTGACCACGACACTCTTGTCAGCAACGAAAGCTTCATAATTGCCGATCGTCGGGTTGAAGTCTGCCATACCTGTAGCAGGCTGTCCTCCGCCTGTAATGGACAGTGCAGTCAGCTTCGCTGCCGGGAGACCGCAGTTGACGGACACCTTGTAGATGTTGTCCTGCGCATCAGGCGCATTGGCCGGATCTGCATCGCGGACATAGATCTGAACATCATTGCCGCCGTAGTGCCACACCCAGTCTCCGGAGGCAGGAGGTGTCGTCACGCCGTAATCCATATAGACCAGACCATTGATCAGGATCTTGCGCTCCATACCGCTTGCCGGAGTGGCATCTGCCAGCGGGGTAACAGAACCGTCAACATTGCTGGAATCGACGGAATAATTCAGGACATTGGGATTGAAGGAGGCAACCGCAGCATTATCAATCATAATGTCGCTGAGCGTCGCGAGCGGATAATCATACGGCCCGGAAGCCTTATAGACAAGCTCAGTTGTGACGATCCGGTTTGGAGTACCCTTCGGATAGGGAACTTTGGCGATATAGTTAACTCCGTCACTCTCCACCGGCCACTCAGAGCCGTTGATCAGGAGTTTCTCAAAGGAATAGACATACTTCTTCTGTGCGAGGGGGTCTTTCCTCTGGATGTTATTGTTTTGCGCAACCGGAATAGTGACAATGATCAGAGCATCATCCGCTTCCACACGGTTTGCAGAGATATCACTGATATCGCCGTTGTTTCCAAGGGCATTCGGACGCGGATCGGGCGAACCGAGCGTCGCAGCACTGGTGGTCTGTACAACATCAATGTAGTAAATTCCGTTGCCTGGGCTGAAGGAAGAAATCCGCTTTCCATCCACCGTCGGTTCAGTATAGTGAACGGTGTAAGAATAGCCGGCCTTCTGCTGGGCTGTGATCTCAAAGACCAAGGTACTGTCAACTTCGCCCGTAGCGGTATCCCTGTGGACATCATTTGCTATAACGTTATATGAATATTTATAACCGTTTAAGCTGCCGCCCGAGATCAGATAAGAAGTACCGGGAATCTCCACGCCGCTGCTGTCCTGGGCAAATTTACGGACCTGCACGACTTCATAACCCTTCTCAAGTTCAACCGCAAAGCTGACGATATCGCCGACACGGACGCTGGAGCTGTAGTTCATACTTCCGCCATTGACTGAGAAGTTCTTGATATTCTTGACAGGGGGATCCGAGGGCCCGGTGGTGGTGCCGGCAATGACCTGCTGGAACTTGACCGGCGTACCCTGATAATCGGAAGCGAAGACAACACGGACTTTATCATGCCCACCGGTTTTCCTGAAGGTGAAAGTGTTCTTATCCAGGCATTTGAACTCATATTCCGCAGGAGCATTATCTGTATATTTCCCGTTTACAGTGACTGCCCAGATACTTACGCCGCCGAGATTCTTTGCTTTGTTAACGGCATAATTCGGGTTCGGCTTGATGGAAATCGTTACGATTTTGCCTGACTCTGCGCGGTTCACAGGAGAACCATTCTGCAGAATGGTAACGACGCCGCCCGCTGCAGGAGAAACCTCGGTAGAGACACCTGCATAAATGTGCTCTTTCCCGTCCTCGATGAAGCGGACATTAACCGCTGCTTTGCCATCGGGCATAGTAAACGAAGTTGTACCGACGCCCCAGGGCAGAAGGTTACCATTTGCGAAGGAATTGTCCTTCATGTACTTCGTATCGGCGACATAATTCTTATCCGGCGACAGCAACACCTGAACGGTATCGCCGAACTTAGCTTTTTTAGCGTTGTAAGTGATCGCACCGGAAGACTGACTAATGACATTGAAGGAGACTGTACCATGGGCACTCTGTACGTTAGCCAACAGATCATAAGTGATACGATTCAAGAACTGTGCGCCATCGATCGTGATATCGGACGAACCCATGACAAAAGAGTATGAGTAAGTGCTATTCGTGTTGATCTTCTGGAAGTTGGTAACGCTGTTCCTGGCCGGCATATGAGTGAGGAGATTGCCCTCAAATTCATGATTGTTGAATTGCCAGTTCTTTTCCGGAGTAAAGACCATGTGAACGGTTTGACCCATTTCGGCTTTGGTGACAGCTTTACCATTGACCTCAAACTTCACAGTACCCTTGCCGACTGTATTGACGGAAGACAGCTTGTGGTACACAGTAGGTGCGAATGTGACCTTCAGGAGGATCGGGTAGCTGGGCATGGTGAATTTGTAGTTGCCTTTTGCATCCGGCTTCACCTCGACCGCGCTGGAGCTTCGGTCACTCCGCTGATAGCTGACCGATGCGACAGTATAGGAGTTGAAGGGATAGGCTCGGACCGTTACCTCATCTCCCTGGAAGGCTGCGCTCGTCGAAGAGCCATAAACCAGTGCATCGAATGAGCCATAGAGTGATTTTTCCTTCTGGATAGTCAATCCTTTTTCATACTCGACTTCCACATAGACATTGGAATTCGGCATGGTGAAGTAGTTATAATCCACCGGGACAAGAGCGCCGGTATCCAGACGGATTACCTCAATGCCCTTCAGGGCATAACCGGATTTAAGGACACTCCACACAGAGACTTCGCTGCCGGCGGTTGTTGCAGTCACATAATCCTTGCCGTTGGAAGAGGCAAAAGCACTGCTGTTGGAGAAGGAGATGGAATAAGCCGCACCTGCAGCAGCAGTGGAAGCTGCGGCAGTAGAAGCAGTAGCCGCGGTGCCGGTCGGCGTGGTTGTAGTTGTGATGGTGCCGGGAGTGCCGGAAGAAGTCGTAGTAGTGGTAGTTGCAGCAGCAACTCCGGCTGCCGTGCCGGGCACATAGACTGTCTGGCCGACGTAAATCTTGTCCATATTGTCACGGCGGTTCACACCGTTGACCAGTGTACGCATAGCCTGATAGCTGACGCCATAACGGTTGCAGATGGCGGTCATGTTTTCACCGTTCTGCACCGTATGGGCGACAACCGAATAGCCGGCGCCCGCGGCAGGAGTATTCGTCGGGATCAACAGTACCTGACCGGGTTTGATGAAATTGGCATTGGCCAGGGCATTCACACCGAGAATAACAGGAGAATAGTAATAATAGTTACTGTTCAGCTTGGTGCAGATACCGGCGAGCGTATCACCAGCCTGTACGGTATAGGGTGTGAGATAATAAGCCACATTGCCGCCCGCAGCAGTCGTGCCGACATAATTGGTGGTTGTGGTAAGGGTTGTACCGCCTACCGTAGTGGATGTGACGACCGCGGTGGACGTCGTAGTTGTCTTCGCGAGCGCGTCTGAAGCGGGGAGCCTCAGCTTTTGGCCCACAGTCAACTTCCCCAGCTGTGCTTCGCTGGTGAAGCCGTTGAGCGCCATAATCGCGTCTTTGCAGGCATAGTAGTTCAGACCGTGCTTCTCGCAGATCTTGAGCATGATCTCGCCGGACTTGACCTCATGGGTGATGACATCATCCGCGGAGGCCGAACCCGCCAAGCCTGTAAACAGAGACATGATCATGACCACGCAAAGCAACAGACTTATGAAACGACTCGTCTTCATAACTTGTTCCTCCTGAAACTATCGCCCCGGACAAAAAGAGATACTTTGCCCGACGGCTATCTTATCAATCGGAATGATAGCACAAACGGTGACAAAATGCAACAATTAATTTTCAAAAATATTTCATTTAGTAAAAAATTAAGAAACAATTAAGAATAAAACAAAAAGAGAAAGACTTGCTTCACAAGCAAAACCATGGTATGATAAACAAGAGCGGTGTTACCCAAAGGTATGTGTACTTCGGGTATTGTGCCGATCGAAATATTTATATTATAATGGAGGAAATCAAAATGAAGAAGACTCTCGCGATTCTTCTTGTGCTGGCAATGAGTCTGGCACTCTTGACCGCTTGCGGCAGTTCCTCGACGCCCAAAGCCACAGAAACGCCCGCGGCTACCGAGGCTCCTGCGGAAGAAGCTGCCCCGGCGGAAGAGGCTGCTCCTGCGGAAGAAGCTGCCCCTGCCGAGGAATCCGCCCCTGCTGAGGAAGCTGCACCGGCTCCGGAGGGTGGCACGCTGAGCGTTTATGCCTGGGACGCCAATTTCAATATTCCCGCGCTGAAGGCTGCCGAAGCAGCGTATCAGAAGGTCAATCCGGGCTTCTCCCTGGAGATCGTCCAGCAGTCCGGTTCCTCTGACGTGGAGCAGGCTGTCACACTGGCTGCGTCCTCCGGTGATCTGAGTACTCTGCCGGACATCGTCCTGTTCCAGGACCACTATATCCAGCGTTATGTACGGGATTATCCCAATGCCTGGGTCAGCATTGATGACGCAGGGGTTGACTGGTCCGACTTCGGCGCGGAGAAGATCAGCTACAGCACCATTGACGGCGTACACTATGGCTTCCCTGTGGACAACGGCACCGCGATCTTTGCGTATCGTACCGATCTTCTGGAGCAGTGCGGCTTCACTCTGGAAGACGTGACCGGGATCAGCTGGGATCGTTGGCTCGAGATTGCACGTGAAGTCAAAGAGAAAACCGGTAAAGCTATGCTTTCCATGGACCACTCGGGCGACGACCTGCCCTACATGATGCTGCAGGCAGAGGGTGCCTCTCAGTTTAAGGACGGGAAAGCCAACCTCGCCGGTAATGAGACCCTGAAGAAGATCGTCGAGGTCATTGTTCAGGGCGCCAAGGACGGCACGATCATCCTTGCAAACTCCTGGTCCGAGTACACCGACCAGACCATTCAGGGCGATCAGGTTGCGGGCGTTATGAACGGCAACTGGATCATCCCGACCATCCGCCAGGTGGCCGATAACAGCGGCAGATGGGCCATCACCACAATCCCGACCTTGAGCGGTGAGAATCCGGGCTATGCGGCCAACGGTGGTTCTTCCCTCTATATCACCGGCAACTGCAAGAACGTCGAGCTCGCGAAGGCCTTCCTCGCCTATACCTTCGGCGGTGGAGATGGAGCGATGGAGACCTATGATGGTGCGCTGCTCAACGGCGGCGTGATCACCACCTGCATCTCTGCCGGCAGCTCGGATGCCTACCTGGCGCCTGTCGAGTACTTCAACGGTCAGGCCATCTATAACGAGATTGTTAACATGGGTGCCTATGTCCCGGTCATCGAACAGAATGACTTCCATTACACCGTTCGTACCAGCATGGGCAATGCCATCACCAATATCATCAACGGCACTGATATCGACACAGCGCTGAAGAATGCACAGGAAGAAGTCGACTTTGCCATGGCAGGCTGATTTCAGACAATTTGTGAAGCAAAATACGTATGACAGCAGCCGGCTCTTACAGAGCCGGCTGCTTTTCATCTCGTTCTTTATCCTTCGGAAAACCCTTTTCTCTGTTTAAAATAGAATATCAATCCGATTAGCACCCAGATGACCAGCATGATATAGCTTTCTTTTCCGAAGTGAACGCCTGACAAGCCCGGAATGGGAATCAGCTGCAGTATCATGAAGGCGATACTGAAGATCACTCCTCTCCGGTAATCTGACAATTATGCTTGAGCAGAATCTGCGGAAGCGCTCTCGGTGCGGGTTAATTCCTCATACTTGGCCATAAGATAGTCCGCGACCCGGGCGGCCCCTTCTCCGGGATACATCCAGGTTTCGTTTCTTGCCTCATGACGGCTTGCAGCATAAGAAGGATCGTCAATTGCTGTGTCGATCAGAGCCTTCAGGTCACCCAACCTGTCAACAGTCAGTCTGGGACCGATGCGGGGCAGAGCGGTGACGGCCCAAAGCGGCTCTCCGAGCCACCAGGCATCCAACGGATCCACATTCATTTCGGTATCCGCACAGATCACGGGCTTGTCAAATACAAAGGCAAAGTCAAAAATGACACCGGAATAATCCGAAATCATGATGTCAGAGCGCCGGAGGACCTCAAAGTTATCCGGATCCCTGTTCCATTCCAGCTGATCCGAGTCCGGATAGGCTGACATCAGAGTATCCATCAGGTCCTTATCCGCAGTAAAGGATTGCGGATGCGGCCGGAGAATAATATGGTAACCTGTCCGAATCAGAGCGTCGATGAAGGTGGTGCCATATTTGCTGAAAATAGAACTTGCTCCCCATGTTGGGGCAACGAGAACAGTACGCGGATGGGACGGGAGCTCCGGACAAGCTGCCAGCCGCCAGACCATCTCGTCCATATAAGGCACCCCCACCATCACGGCTTCTTTTTCGGTTTCACCGCGAAGATGCTCCAACTTCCGCATGGCTGTTTCCTGATACTCCCCGGAAAGAAGCACGGCATCGTAGAAATCAAGACCGAAAGAGCGATAGCCTGTTGTCGCGTCATTAGCACCGTGAGGAAGATGGATATAGTATCTGACATCTCTTGAGCGTTTCCACTGATACACGTCGAGACCGGGAGTTGTGGAGAGCAGAATCGTCGCTTTCAGAAAGTTGAGTTTGGCAAAGGCTTTGTTACCTTCCCCGATAAATTCAGCATGCAGATGAGGGTAGGAGCTTTTCAGCGCCGGATCATCCGGAGAAGCAGTCATATATCGAACGTCAAAGGAACGGGAATCCAATTCTCTGATGACAGGTTCAAAGGTTTGCCAATACCGCTTGTCATCGGAGAAGATAACAAGCGGTATGGTGTCGTCACCGGTGTCCGTCTGGCGTCCGCCGGTGAAGAGAAACTTCAGCTTTACATATGCTCCTTTGAGTACAAAACGAGCGACTCCGATAGCACCGATCAGGATCGCAAAAAGCATGCTCCCGGTACCGGGATCTATATATAGTCTCATGTGCGATGGATCTCTCCTCTCAGTTACCAGGTTCCCAGACTGCGCCAGGCGGAAACGTCGAAAACATTCTGCCCCGTGAGAGCATACCAGTTTCCGGGCAGGAAGGTGTTTCCGTCGTTGTCTTTCGGGCTGTTGAAGTTTGTATTGAAGATATGGTATTCTTCCACTTCCTTGGCCGCGTCGGTAATGGCTTTCCCGGTGAAGGGATTCACCGGCTCGTTGATCAGCCCGTCAAGAGCCAGGGTCGGAGTATCTGCATTGGTCATAAACCGATCATCCACCTGGAAGCCCTTACTGTCAAAATCCTTGACCAGAAACAAAGGATTGTAGGCCATGATGTCCTCCGGGTGATGCCGGTTTTTTTCTCCGGCGTCTTCTCCGAAGATCAAATCCTCGAACTGATTTGCCGCAAAGCCGTGATCCGCGACAATGATGATCCGCGTGTTGTCATAAACATCCTGCTCTCTCAACATGTCGAACCATTTTCCGAGCTGAAGAAGAGCGGCCATGTTGCATTGGTAGCTCTCCATTCTGAAAGGAGTATCGGCCAGCATGGGTTTCTCTTCAAAGATAAAACGATCTTCATGCTCCGCGTCATAAGCCGAGTTGTCCACATATAGTGCCGGTTCGTATTCCGGCTCCTGCAGCAGCATGACATCATGTGTGGTCTCGTTGCTGATTGTCAGATATGTATCCCGACTTTCATCAGAAATGACGGTCATCTCCGGAAGTACACAGAGCGCGGAATACGCATTCATAAAACCTTCGTTCATCCCGCTGGAGTGAGACCTGTCGGAAATAAACTGGGTATGGCGCAGTAAGCTGTCCAAATCCTGTGGGTTGAAATACTGCCCGCCCTGATAGAGACCGGCCTGCAGCACCAGAGGAGAAATCTTCATGATGCTGTAACAGAAAAAGTTGCGGTTCCAGACCTTCTGTTTGCTGGTTAACAGTTCACTTTGATCCGTGAACTGACCGTTTTCCGTGTTATATGCTTTGATGCCTTCGCAGCCCTCAAAGACAGACAAATCCGGAATCTCTGTATAGCCGGCATAAGGTGGATTGCAGACGGTCACATCATATCCCGCATTACTGAAGAGGACAGGAAGTACCTTCAGAGCCTCATTGTGCTTATCGGCAAGCGCTTCCGAAGATCTTGCATTGAGTTCCTCGGGCGTGTATTCGTATCCGCCGAACAGTGCCGGGGAACCCGTGTTGGTAGCATTTCCGAAAGACAGCGTATTGGGGTACCAGGTGAATCCGTCAAACTGTTGCTTCAGCTCCGGTTTCTCCTGGAAGAGATACGGGACATAGCTGCTGATGCCGCGATCCAGCATGAAGACGATGACATTCTTTCCGTTCCTGCTGAGGGTAAAGGATGCCTTTGCACCTGTTTCCCGTTCGACAAGCTTTTTGATCTGCGGGAGTTCGGAACGGATCCCAGCGATGTTATACACGGACATCCCCGCAACCGCTAGAACCAGAATCGGGAAAACAGCCTGCAGAATCTTCTTTTTCTTCCACCACAGAACCAATACCGAGGCTGTACAAAGCAGAAGAACCCCGATGTTGACCAAGCATTCCTTCAGCGAATAGTGGAACGCAATGTCATATTGCAGCATCGCAGACAGGTTTCCGAGATTTGTTCCGAAGAACATATAGTCCGCAACCGCAATGACGGCAGCCACACAGATCCCGGCTTCCATAATCCGTTTTGCCTGATTCCCTGCCAGATAATAAAACAGCATGAACCAGAGCAGAAATGTTCCGGCGGCCAGCAGGAAAGCGCTGAGTACATATCGGAGCGGAGAACAATATTCCGTCAGAACAACAAATTCTGCGGGAGACGCATTTACAACAGAAGAAGGAATCAGTACTCCGGTGAGAACGGTCAGAAACAGACAGCCGAGCGCAAAAAGAGGGGATGCTTTTGCTTCTGCGGTGCGAAGAACCGGTTCTTCGCCCGCTTTCCTTTTGATCAGGTGTCGGAGCGTGGGGAGCTGGAACAGAATGCCGAGAAGGAGAAGGATCAGCCCGCCGAAGTTCGGCTTTCTGTTTACCAGAAGGGCATAGGCGAGGAACGCAAGGCCCAGGCCGGACATGAGCGAGCAGGCAGCGGCGTCCCGGTGTTTCGAGGTGTTGACGATGTTCTTGAAGAGGGAGAAGACATTGTTCAGCGTCCAGTAAAAAACCAGACCGGACGGGGAATTATAAAGCAGCACCAGGAAGATCAGGGCCATCCCGTAAAGCTGAAGCTTGTCCTTCCGGGACAGATCTTTCGCATAGATCCGGCTGGAGAGAATGTTAACGGCTGTCATCAGGATGGGGAGCAGATTGAGCGAAACGCCGCCCAGCTTCAAAAGTCCGTCCGAGGCCGCCAGATTCACGAGAGGGCCAAAGGGAGTGTTGTGGAAATCCGCAAGGTTGGAAAGAAAATGATACGCAGCAACAAAGAAGGGAATTTCCAGAAGAAGCGGAAGAGAACTGCGCAGTGCATAAAGCGGCTTGTAGGCATGAACGCGGTAAAAGGCCTGGAGCATCATGTAGCGTTCATCGCCTTTGAACACCTTGTTGATGTGCTCAACACCGGGTGCCATCCGCTGCTCTCGATCATGCTCTTCTCTCTGGATGGCGTCGGCGCGGTTATACAGAGGAAGGAGCAGGAAATTGAGACAGAGGCTCAGTGGAATGACGGCGGCACCGGCATTTCCGTCTACGATATGAAAAGCGACGCCGTATACGACTTCAAAAAACAGCTCCAGCGGACCAAACAACAATTGATAGATTGCTTGCAAAATGGTCATTCGTTCTTCTCTCCGGTATTCTGATACCTTCAGGTGATGCGTCAGGCAGCGCCTCTTTCAAAAGCGCTGCCTTTATAAAAACAGTATCAGTATGCGATGCCCCAGTAGATCATGTGCTTGGCAGGCTTCCCGCAGCAGGCACAGGTCTCGCCCAGTTTTTCCTGTTTGAGAGGAATACAGCGGGAGGACATGCCCGCTTCTTCCTTCATTTTCAGCTCACAGGCCTCCTCACCGCACCACATGGTCTTGATGAATCCACCGTGCTCAGCCTGCAGCTGTTTGGCTTCCTCTATGCTGGAAGCGGCAAAGATGTGCTTCTCGAGATTCTCCAGTGCAGCATCGTACAGACCCTGCTGTACCGCATCCAGCAATGCAGGGATCTGTTCCGCCAGCTCATCGAGAGAGACGGTGGTCTTTTCCCCGTTGTCACGGCGAACCGCAACGCAGGAGTTGTTCTCGATATCCCGGGGACCAAGCTCGAGACGAAGGGGGACGCCCTTCATCTCATACTGTGCGCACTTCCAGCCGAGGCTGTTATCGGAGAAGTCAGCTTTGGCGCGGATGCCGAGAGAGGACACTTTCTCCAGAAGTTCCTGTGCTTTCTCGCTGACACCGGGCTTATGAGCGGCAACCGGGACGATGACGACCTGGATCGGAGCGATTTTGGGCGGGAGAACCAGCCCGTTGTTGTCGCCGTGGGCCATGATGACCGCGCCGATCATTCGTGTGGTGGAACCCCAGGAGGTCTGGAAGGGATACTGAAGCTTGTTGTCCCGTCCGGTGAAGGTGACATCATAAGCACGGGAGAACTTATCACCGAAGTAGTGGGAGGTCGCGCCCTGCAACGCCTTGTGGTCCTTCATGAGGCACTCAACGGTATAGGTCGCTTCCGCACCGGCAAATTTTTCCTTTTCGGTCTTGCGGCCGCGCACCACAGGGATGGCGAGGACCTTTTCAAAGAAATCAGCATAGCAGTTCAGCTGCTGCTCGGTTTCATGTTGTGCTTCCTCGGCGGTCTCGTGGATGGTATGGCCTTCCTGCCACCAGAACTCGCGGCTGCGCAGGAAGGGACGGGTGGTCTTCTCCCAGCGGATTACAGAACACCATTGGTTGTAAAGCATGGGAAGTTCACGATAAGAATGCAGCACGCGTGACCAATGGTCGCAGAACATGGTCTCGGAGGTGGGGCGGAAGGCCAGGCGCTCTTCCAGCTGCTCACTGCCGCCCATGGTGACCCAGGCAACTTCCGGAGCAAAGCCATTGACAAGCTCCCCTTCCTTCTTCAGAAGGCTCTCAGGGATCAGAACGGGCATCGCAACATTGACATGGCCGGTTTTCTTAAACTCGGCGTCCATGATGTTCTGCATGTTTTCCCATATGGCGTAGCCATAGTGGCGCAGAATGGTAAAGCGCTTGACAGAAGCGTACTCGACGAGCTCCGCCTTGCGGCAGATGTCGATATACCACTGGGCCAACTCGGTTTCCATAGCGGTGA
>JAEEGL013927571.1_pt1 | contig 13397 bp, 10 predicted proteins | sample 9134231 | NCBI WGS metagenome assembly JAEEGL01 (sample SAMN16246548, study PRJNA631951) | gut metagenome | biome: gut microbiome; feature: rumen; material: fiber-attached | host: Bos | place: Iran: Karaj | collected 2018-10 | reverse complement strand
GTCGTCGGCCACCTGGGCGCCGAACTTGGCCTCGATGACGTTGCGGATGCAAGCGTGGATCTCCTGAGCCTGGGCGGCGGTAGCGGTTTTGCCGGTGCCGATAGCCCAAACGGGCTCGTAAGCAATGACGATGTTCTTCATGTCCTGGGCGGTGAAGTTGTACAGAACGTTCTTGGTCTGGGCGGTGACAACGTCAAAGTGCTTGCCGGCCTCACGCTCGTCAAGGTTCTCACCTACGCAGAGGATAACCTTAAGACCTGCTGCAAGGGCAAGCTGTGTCTTCACAACCAGCTTCTCATCTGTCTCACCATAGTACTGGCGACGCTCGCTGTGGCCAAGGATGGTGTACTGGCAGCCCAGGGAGGTGAGCATGTTCACTGCAATCTCTCCGGTATATGCACCCTTCTCGTGGTCTGCGCAGTTCTGTGCGCTAAGTGCAACCTTGGAACCCTTCAGGGCCTCTGCCACGGGGGCAAGATGGGTGAACGGAGGAGCAACCACAAGCTCTACGTTTGCGGGAAGATCCTTTGCCTTCTGAACAACTGCCTTTGCAAGTTCAACACCTTCGGGAACGGTTGTATTCATTTTCCAGTTCCCTGCTACGATATACTTTCTCATTTTATGTAATTATTTAACTGACATTACTGCGGAAGCGATTGAATTGAGCTTCACATCTACTGAATCTGCGCGGGATGCAAGGATGCAGGGAACCTTGGTGCCAACGAGGAAACCGGCCTGGCGTACGCCGACGGCAAGTTTGGAGTTGGTTTTCCAGAACACGTTTGCGCTTTCAATGTTGGGAAAGAGCAGGCAGTCTGCGTCTCCGGCAACGGGAGAAGTGAGCTTCTTGATCTGGACTGATTCCTCATCAATTGCAACGTCAAGGGCAAGAGGGCCGTCTCCGATGGCCTTGATCTGGCCGCGGTCACACATCTTTGCAAGCATTGCGCCCTCTATGCAGGCGGGCATTGAATCCAGCATCTGCTCTGAAGCGGCGATGAAGGCAATCTTAGGCATTGCAATGCCGAATGAACGGGCAACACCGGTAACAAAGCCTGCCATCTTCACCTTCTGGCGGAAATCCGGAGCGGGAATAACGGCCATATCGGTAATAAAGATGAGCTTGTGATAATTGGGGTTCTCAATTACGCCGACGTGGGAAAGAAGGCCCTTTGGAGGAAGGAGGCCGACTTCCTTGTTGAGGATGGCGCGGAGGAATTTATCGGTGGAGCAGAGACCCTTCATCAGGACATCTCCTTCTCCGTCGTGGACCATACGGACGGCTTCGGCAACTGCCTTGAGTTCATCCTTTATGTCCACAATCTCAAACTTTGCAATGTCAATCTTGCATTCGTCGCACACCTTTGCAATGAGATCCTTGTCACCAACAAGAGTCACCTTTACAAAACCCTGGTCCGAAGCCAGTGAAGCGGCTTCAATGGTGTGAGAATCTACGCCCCAGGCGGCAATCATTTTCTTGCAGATACCCTTAGCCTTGAGTTCCGCAAACAGTTCGTTGAAATTCTTTATCATAGTTTATTCCTGATTATCAAGTACAAGATGCATTGTGTCACGTGCAATCACAAGTTCCTCGTTGGTGCAGATGAGGGCGGCCTTCACCTTGGAATCCTCTGTGGAAATGATGGCATCCTCTCCCCAGGCTACGTTTGCCTCGTAGTCCACCTTCAGGCCCAGGTGCGAGAAGTTCTCAAGCACGCGGCGGCGGAGGCGGCTGTTGTGCTCTCCGATACCGCCGGTGAAGATGATAAGGTCCACTCCGTTCATTGCGGCAACGTATGAGCCGATGTTCTTGATTATATCATAGGTGTACTTCTTGAGAACGAGCTTTGCCTTGGGATCTCCGTTATTTGCAAGTTCATCCAGTTCACGTGCATCTGAAGTGACGGTGGAGATGCCCAGGAAGCCAGACTTGCGGTTGAGGATGGTGGTCATCTCATCCGGATCCACGCCCAGTTTCTTCTCAAGATAGAGCACTGCATTGGCGTCAATGTTACCAACACGGGTACCCATAATCATACCCTCAAGCGGGGTAAAGCCCATAGAGGTATCTACGCACTTGCCGTTCTGGATGGCGCAGATGGAACTTCCGGCGCCAAGGTGGCAGGTGATGATCTTTGAGTTGTTGATATCAAGGCCGCAGAGCTTTGCGCCTACGCCGGCCACAAACTGGTGGGAAGTTCCGTGGGCGCCGTAACGGCGTACGCGGTATTTCTCATAGTATTCATAGGGCAGGCCGTACATATAAGCGTAAGACGGCATTGTCTGGTGGAAAGCGGTGTCAAAGGTAACAACCTGGGGGACGGTGGGAAGGGCGTCCTGCATAGCCCTGATACCAAGAAGGTGGGCGGGGTTGTGGAGCGGCGCGAAGTCTGCGCAGAACTCAATCTTTCCAAGGACGTCTTCATTCACAAGGACAGAACCGGAGAAGAAGTCTCCACCCTGCACTATACGGTGACCTACTGCCTCTATGTCTTCCAGAGACTTCAGGACGCCGGTTTTGGGGTCTGTGAGGGCAGCGAGGATAAGCTGCATACCCACTTTGTGGTCAGGGATTGGAATGTCTGTGACAATTTTGTCCTTGCCGGCGGGCGCATACTGGAGGATACCGGCGGGAAGGCCGATTTTTTCTGCGATACCTTTGGCAATGACGTCAAATACTTCGTCGCTCTTCATATCCAGAAGCTGGTACTTGATGGAGGAGCTGCCGCAGTTGATAACAAGAATGATCATATGTTTATTGTGGTTTAGTTTTATTTTCACTATATCAGTGCAAATATACGAAATTATTGCTAATTTCGCATATGGCTGAGGCGAAAAGCATAGAGGCGCTGTCGGTTATGTTCACAGCGGGGGTGGCAGTGGGGGCGTTCGTTTCCAGCGGGGCGCCGTGGATACTTCCCGCGATCCTTCTTCCAGTAGTCTCAGTGCCAGTTTTTTGCGGTCCGGCGCTTCGCCGCATCAAGTCCGGCTCCCCAATCCTTTTACTTACTTTTCTCACCCTTGGAATCTTTGTGTCGGCATCGGCCGTCCCCTTTCAAGGAGAGGATTCTTTCCTGGAAAGCATAGCCCTGGAATCGGCCCTTAAACTGAAGGCCCTCATCTCCGCTATTCCATTCAAGGCCGATATAACCTCTCCCCTTCTCACCGCCCTCCTTACAGGGGACAGAAGCGGCCTCACGCAGGAAACCATTGAGGCATTCCGCGGCAGCGGCGCATCCCACATCCTGGCGCTCTCCGGGCTTCATATGGGCATCCTCTACCTTATCTTTGACAAACTCACGCTGCCGCTTGGGAAATCCCCCGCCGCAAAATGGGCCAGAGCCATCCTGGTTGTTGCCGCCGCCGGCTGGTTCACCCTGATGACAGGCGCCGGGCCGTCAATCGTGAGGGCCTTCCTATTTATACTTATAGGAGAGATCTGCACGCTTGCAGGGAGGCGCAGGAAGCCCTCCAGAGTGCTTTGTGTGGCTCTTTTGGTACAGCTTGTCTTTACTCCCGGCGTTATCCGGAGCCTTGGGTTCCAGCTCTCCTACCTTGCTATGGCGGGCATTGTGCTACTGTACCCTGTTCTGGAGAAATGGTATCCGGAAGGATCCCGCTTCAATCCCCTCCGCAAGATTTGGCAGATGGCTGCCATCGCAATCTCCTGTCAGCTGTTTACCGGTCCCCTGGCCTGGATGAAGTTTGGCACTTTCCCCCGGCATTTCCTTCTCACAAACCTTATGGCAATCCCCATCGTAACGGTTCTTATGTGGGTAGCGGTGGCTACAATAGCGCTGGCGGGCCTTGGCTGGTGTCCGGAATTCCTCATCACAACAACAGACGGCCTGAGCCGCCTGCTTGTATGGGTTTTAACTGTAATCAGTTCCTGAGCCTGAATCCCGGAGACATCCACTCTTTCATATCCCCGTTTTCATCGGCATAAGTAAGATATCCTTCAAGCTGATTGTCCTCAAGGATAATCTTCCTGGCTTCATCCAGCCCTACAACCATACACCAGGTTGCTATAGCGTCGGACTCCGCGGAACTAACCTTTGAAACCACGGTTGCACTGAGGAGACTGTGCTCCACAGGGTATCCTGTGAGGGGATTTATGGTGTGGGAGTACTTCTTTCCGTCACGGATGAAGAACTTGCGGTAGTTGCCTGAGGTGGTGATTCCGCAGGGATCTCCACCGGATGTCCACACGTCCTTGTACTCTTCTCCCGAGGGGCGGTCCACTCCAACGGCCCAGGGCTCTCCGGAAGGGCTGAGGCCGTCGCACCAGATCTCCCCTATGTCCACCAGCATATCCCTGACGCCGAGGCTACGGAGATAACGGGCAATTACATCTGAGGTGTACCCCTGCGCAATAGCGTTGTAATTGAGTTTGGGATTTTCCATTGATGCAGGGTCAAGAGTGCCGTCAGGAGCTATTGGAAGGTCCTTGGGGAGTTTTTTCTGGCCGATTTTTCCAAGGAGCGCGGAAATCTCCTCATCCGTAGGGAAAGAACTGTTCCTGAAGCCGAATCCCCAGACGTCATACAGAGGGGCGGCAGCGCAGTCCACGGCGCCGCCGGAACGCTCCCACATCCGGTATCCAATGCCGTACATCTCTATGAAAAGGTCATTTGGCCTTATCACCTCCCCGGCATTGAAACGGGACAGGAGGGACTCCTTGTTGTATCCTGAAAGGGAATTGTCTATTCTTGTGAGGATGGCGTCCACGCTGTCCCTGACTTCTTCCACAGGCACATTCACTCCGTCAATATTGAACTTCACGGAGTAATTCACGGACTGGGCTATGCCCGTAATCTGGACATAACGGCCACGGGGCCCGCAGGATATGAGGGCAAGTACTGCAGCCAGTATGGACAGGATTTTTCTCATACTATATAGCACGATAATTGTGCAATATTACAAAAAAATGACGATATTTGCGAGAATTAACACGTAACAATGAGAAAATCCATCATATTCACCGTAATCCTTGCAGGCATCCTTTCCATCCCCGCCTGCAAGAAAACAGAATCTACGAACGAAACCCCTTCCATCCAGGGCCTCTCCATCACAGAGGCCGTCCCTTACGTAGCCGTGGGAGAAGAACTGGTTTTCTACGCCGCTACATCCAAGCTATCCGTGTCAAAGGGTTCTATGCCCAGCGCCATCGGCCTATACTGGCAGGTTAACACTGCAAAGAAGGACACCCTTACAAGGAACATCAAATCAGAGAATCCTGTATTCAAGTATCGCGCAGATACCCTTGGAACATATCAGATTGCCTGCTATGCCTTTGCAAACGGTTTCTATAGCTCAAGCGCAATCTCTTCCTTCAAGGCAATAGACCCTGTCACTGCCCTTACCGGCACGGAGTCCTCCCCCATTGCAAATATCGGCGGAAAGGACTGGACTGCATCCAATATGGAAGATTCAGATTCCGGCATTTCTTACAAGAACGCAGACGTTGTAGACACGGTCTTCGGCCGATTATACACATGGGAAGAAGCCCAGGACGTGTGTCCTGACGGCTGGCATCTTCCCACCGCCGCAGAATGGGATGCCCTTGGAAATGAAGCAGGAGACCTTATGGCCCCCGCAATTTTCCTGGGTAACCGTATGTGGGTACCTGCACTTGGCCAGGAAATCACCAACAATACCGGTTTCAACGCCATCCCCGTGGGTTATCTTGACACCACCGCAAGCGTAGATAAATTCCGCCGTTTTGGAGAGATGGCCGCTTTCTGGACAGCCTCGGATTCCGCTACGGATGCCAATCTGGCCCAGTTCCGTTTTATCCTTTATGACAACCCTGAAATAATGAAGGGCAACGGAAGCAAAACCTCCCTTGCCCTCAGTGTAAGGTGTGTAAAGGATTAACGTAAATCCGTTACTACAGACCCTTCAGGAAGCGATTTCACGTCAAACGTGAAGTCGCTTTTTCCTTCAGGTTCACAGTAGCGTATTCCCTTCAGGACAAAACGTGCGTGAACGTCATCGTCCACGTCATAGACTACATCCAGACTGTCCTTTGAGCCACCCTTCACGTGAAGGGCGCTGCCGTATGCGCGGTATGAACTTATGAGAAGGGCTGGATTTGTGAGGATGTTATCCTGCTCTGCGCTCTCAATCACAACCTCCCCTGCGGAAGGATCATAGGTCCAGCGGGTTTTGCCGTCACACACGATGGACAGTCCAAGGCCATCCAGGCTATAGGCATTGTCTTCCACCAGGACATCCCCTTCAGTGACCTTGGAGAAGTCACCTGAGTCCTTTGAAAGGCTGTACTCATAGTGGAAACACACCCTCTTTCCGGCGGCTTTGTCCAGCTGAGGGATGGTGACGGAACCCCCTTGCGCGTAAGAAAGCGCACAGACTAAAAGGGATATGGCAGTAATTACAAGGCGTCTCATTGCTGATTCAGGAAATGCGCAAGTTTTTCTTCAAGTTCTGCGATGTCCTTCACCAGAACCTCACGCGGCTTGGCCCCGTTCTGGGGACCCACTATGCCGGCGGCTTCCAGCTGGTCCATCACTCTTCCTGCTTTTGCATATCCCATGCCAAGACGGCGCTGAAGGTCTGAGGTTGAGCCTCTTTGGTTGATTACTATCATACGGGCGGCTTCCTCAAAGCGCTCATCCAGCTGCTTCATATCCACCATTCCGCCGTCTCCGCCGTCACTGCCGTCTGCGGCCGGAGGTTCCGGCAGGTAGTAAGGAGTATTGTAGCTCTTCTGGAAGCCAATCTGCTCTCCTACGGCATTGGTGAGGTCCACAATTTCATCGTTGGAGATGAACGCGCACTGGACGCGCTCCATCTCTACGCCGCTGTAGAGGAGCATATCTCCTCGGCCGATTAGTTTGTCGGCGCCAGGCTGGTCCAGGATGGTGGCGGAATCTATACGTGAAGTAACCCTGAAGGCTATTCTCATAGGGAAGTTGGCCTTGATAAGGCCGGTAATCACATCTACCGTAGGACGCTGTGTGGCAAGGATCACGTGAAGACCTGCCGCACGGCCCTTCTGCGCCAGACGGATTACGGAAGTGGTGATGGAACGCGCCAGGGCCTTGGATTCAGGGCCAGCCCCCACGGACATTGTAAGGTCTGCGTACTCATCTATCACTGTCACGATGTATGGCAGGAAATGATGGCCTTCATCTGCCCGCAGGTGATGCTCCTTCCACTTCTGGTTGTCGAGCTTGATGTTATTCAGCATACCCTTGGAGAGGAGTTCATAACGGGAATCCATCTCCACGCACAGGCTCTGAAGTACGGCCGATGCGTCCTTGGCGTTTTTCACAATGGCGTGGTCCTTCTCCTCCTGCTCGCTGACGGCGTTGGGGAGCACGGCCAGATAATGGTGCAGCAACTGGCCATAGGCGCTGAATTCCACCATCTTGGGGTCCACGAACACAAACTTGAGTTCCGAGGGATGCTTGGAATACAGCAGCGATGCCACAATGACGTTAAGGCCCACGGACTTACCCTGCTTGGTAGCACCTGCCACAAGAAGGTGGGGGGCATCGGCAAGGTCGAACACCTTCACCTGCTGGGAGATGGTATAGCCAATTGCAACGGGGAGTTCCGCCTTGGACTCACGGAAGGCTGCGTCGTTGAGAAGGGACTTAAGGGGCACAATGGAAGCCTTGTCATTTGCCACCTCTATGCCCACGGAATCTGAGAGGGTGGTGATACGGACGCCTTTTGCATTAAGGGATATGCCGATATCTTCCTGCAACTGCTTGATTGCCGCAATCTTGACGCCGGGGGCGGGATAAACCTTATACAGAGTAACGGTAGGACCCACTATTGCAGTGACGTCACGCACCTGGATGCGGTAACTTGCAAGGGTTGCGCGGATCTTATTGTTGTTGCGGCTTAGCTCGTCCTGCGATACCTCGTGGCGGCCATAGAGGTGGTCACCAAGGATATTGATGGACGGGACCTTGTACCTTGGAAGGCCATCCGGAGGGTCCAGACGGTTGTCTATGGGCTTCAGGGGCTCCTTCACCTCCTGCTCAAGGGTATCGTCAGTAATTACATTGATGCCGTTCTCTTCCTCTGAGGAGGGTTCATCTACTTTACCGTCATTCTCTTCCGGCTGTTTCTTCTTGAACAGAGGTTTACGGGGCTTTTTATCCTTCTCAGGCTCTGACGTGGCCGATGTATCGGAGGTCACAAAACCGGCTGCGGTAACGGGCGCAACCTCAACCTGAGGTTCTTCCACCGGTTCTTCATCGGGCTCATTCTCCGGCTTCTTTCCCATCATAAAGTCTGCGAAACGGCTGCTCATACAGTAGAGCCAGATGCCAAGAAGCACAAGAAGTATGAGGATGGATATGATCTCTCCAAGTTTTGCAACGGAAAAGCCCATCACTGCCTGCGCCGCCCTGCCGCCGAGTCCGCCTCCGAACATAGTTTCCCAGCCGCCCAGCATACCGGCAAGGGCCAGCATCCAGGAAAGGAGGAAACTCAGAGTGAGCATACCGTAGAACCACTTCCTTACGCTGATTTTGAGGCTTGGCTTTACAAGCTTGACGCTCCAGGCAAAGAAGAATGCCACTATGCAGAAAGCCGCAAGGCCGAAACTGTCAGTTACAAGGAACTTCCCAAGGGAAAAACCGGTCTCTGCCGCGGTATTGGCAACCTGCGCGCCTGCAGGGGCCGATGCCACGCTCTGGTCCTGCTTCCAGGTAAAGACGTACGAGGTTACGGATACGGTAAGTATAATGGTAAAAAGCAGCACGAGGGCTATCCCCGCAAGGCGGATGCCCTCCCGCTTCCTTTCACTGAGACGGTCCAGGTATTTAGTGAATAGTCCCATTATTTCTTACCCTTTTTGCGGAAGCCGCGGTTAAATTTCTGGGGTTTGTTGAAACCAAGGTTCATTCCGGGACGGGAGAATGACACGCCCTCAGATATCTTGCTCAGTTCAAGGCCTTCAGGTACCCTTACACGGCCTCCGGAAAGGCGCTCTATATCCTGGAATATGGTGGCATCAGACACGGTGTCCTTGTTCCAGATGAGGTACTGCTGCCTCATATAGATGGCAAGGCAGCGGAGCATCTCCGTTTTCTCCTCACCTTCAGGTTCAGAAGCGATGAGATCCAGAATGCTCTCTATGTTGCGGCCGTAATGACGCGCCTTGATGGGCTTTGTATTGAGCGGGATAGGGTCCGGGCGGCTGTTGATTATCTCAGGCTCCGGCTTGGGGAAAGGAGAGTCTATGTCAAGGTCATAGCCTGCAATGATATAAAGGTGGTCCCAGAGTTTCTGGAGCCAGTTTTCCTGCTGGTGAACCTGGGGATTCAGGCTTTCCATCACCTTCACCACGGCATATGCCTGCTCGCTGCGCTTTGCGCGGTCCGGGATGTCCTTAAGCTGCTCAACCATCTTGAGGACAAGCCTTCCGTACTCAGGCATTGCAAGTTTCTCTACTTCTGTGTTGTAATATAGTTTGACGCTGTTCTCGCTCGCTTCCATATAGAATCTCTTTTTATTCAGCTACAAAGTTAACTAAATTATCGTCCAAATACCAAAGGTATCCGTCAACTTTTTCAAATCCCATCTGGCGGTACAGTTTCACATACCGGCGCACCTGGGTAAGGTATTTCTTTTCCTCCTTGCCAAATTTGAAATCCACTATGTCCACCTTTCCGCCGGGGTGAATGACAACCCGGTCCGGTCTGAACTCCCCTTCTTCCGGGGCCAGGATGGATTCTTCAGAGAGGATCTTCGCTTCCGGGGAGAACCATCCCCTGCCGGAGACTGAGGATATCCTGGATTCAAGGAAACGGACAGCATCATCCCTGCCCTTGGAAGGAAGTTCCCCGGAGAGCACGGCGGCATCCACCGCCGCGGGGAGATCATCCGGGACCATAACCTTTGACAGGATGCCGTGAAGGACATTGCCCCTGATACGGCGGCTGGCCTCGGGGCCCACAGTGCCATCTTCCCCAAAATAATCGGCAGCTTCAGGAGAGAACCTGAGACGGTCTCCGCTGCTTGCCGGGAATGAAGGGTAACCGGTTTCCAGAAGCCTGGAAGCACCTTCAACCCTCTTTATGGTGGAAAAGTCCCGGAGTTGTCCCCTGCTGTAGGAAGTGCCCTCAATGAAAAGGTAGAGGAGCTGGGACATATTGACGGGTGCCGACATCTTTGCAGGCGGGGTTTTGGCTATCACCTTTAAGCCGTAGATGGGGCGCGTGAGCGCCACGTAGAAGATATTAATGTTGTCTACGGTCTGCATCAGGCGCTCCTTCTCATAGTCTTCCCGGAAAAGGGTATCGGCCGCCATACCGCTGAGATTCACGTAATAACTGCCTTCCGCCTTGCCCTCGAAGGGAGTACCTTCCGTTTCAGGGCTGCACCAATAGGAGGAAGGCTTATACAGGTTCACCTTCTCTGCGAACGGGAAAATCACATAGGGGAATTCCAGGCCCTTGGACTTGTGGACGGTCATTACGCGTACGGAGTCTCCGGACTGGGGGGAGGCAATCTTTGGATCGGCACCGGCCCAGGCCTTCAGGAAAGCGGAGAGGTTGTTACCGTTCTGACTCACCCACTCTGAAAGATAATCCATAAAGGACTGGATGTATGGGATTTCGGGCTTGAACACATCCGGTTTTGCTGCCGACAGATCCCTCAGGAGGGACTCTGCAAGGTCTACAAGAGAGTGGTATCTCTCCGGAATATTGATGCCAAGGGAGGAGGCAAGGTAACCGGCAACCGACGGTTTCTCCGGGTCCTTTGGGGTATCCACAAGGGAGAGTTGTGACACAAGGCGCCTTACAGTGGCCGATGACTTCACGTAAAGGGAATCGTCCGACACCACAGGGATGTTCCTTGCCACAAGTTCCGCCGCAATTGCCGCTCCTTCATCGTTTCCACGTACCAGGATTGCTATATCGGCCCATTTTGCATTTGCGTCACGAAGGGTCTGGAGCGTAGAGAATATCTCCTCCATCTCGTCATCCGTGAACACTACATCCACACTCCCCGGGGAGGGATCTCGGAACCTTGGTACCTGAATTACATCGGCATATATATCAGAGACTCCAAGCTGCTCTGCCGCGAACTCGAAGAACTGGTTGTTGAAATCAACTATCTCCCTGCACGTTCGCCAGTTTTCCTTCAAAGGGTCTATGCCCGGATTTGAGAATTCCTGCTCAAGACGGCTTCCAAGGAGGTTCCAGTCACTCCCCCTCCAGCGGTAGATGCTCTGCTTCACATCTCCTACAACAAGGGAATCGTGGCCTTCGTCTATGCTCCCGTGAAGGAGCGGACGGAAGTTCTCCCACTGTACGTCGGAGGTATCCTGGAACTCATCCAGAAGGAAATCCTCAAACCTCACGCCCAGTTTCTCATAAATGAATGGTGTGTCCGTACCATCTATGATGTTCCGGAGGATTGTGTTGGAATCATCTATGGAGATGACGTTTTTCTCTTTCTGGATATCCTGGAAGGCATCGGCAAGTTCCGACGCCATACCAAGGGAGTAGATCTGGCCGGAAATGAGTTCCGCCGTACGGTATACCCTGAAAGGCTTGTCAAAAAGGCCGATAAACTCTTCAAGAGGGGCTTCCAGCATACCACGGACCATTGGCATAAACTTGCCTGCATTTGCCTTGGTGAACCACTCATCGGGGTTCAGGGCCTTGCGGATAAATGCATCGGAGGGTTTTTTGATGTCCTTGCCGGGATCCACGTAATTGTAGATGGCCTCAAGGAAACCGCGGTTGAAATTGGAGGCTGCGAGGCCACAGGCGGAAAGGGTGTCAACCACCTTTTGGGCCGATTCCCCCACACGCGCCACCCAGGCTTCACTTATCTCCCGGCACGTCCGGCTTATTTCCTGAAGTTTCTCACGGGAGAAAAGGCGGCGCTTCTCTTCACGGAGTTTTCCAAGGCTGGAAGCCATATCCTTAAGCCTGCCCTCGATGGAGAACCAGCCCTTCTGCTCAAGGTCCCACTTTGCACCGGCGGTAAGCCAGTCAAGTATGGCCTTGTCTTCCTCGGAGACGCCGTCAAGCACCCTGTCCACGCTCTCCTGAACAAGTTCTTCACGGTCCAGCTGCACCTGATAGGTGGAGAACTGGCCTATCTCCCTTGAGAAAGCGCGGAGAGTCTGCTGGAAGAAGCGGTCTATGGTAGAGACGGCAAAGGCGGAATAATCGTGGAGAATGCCGGAAAGTTGGGTCTGGGCACGTTTCTGAAGGGCGGTCCTGTCCAACCCGGTTTCATCCATAAGGTACTGGAGGTATTTGGAGTTCTCCGGTTCCCTTGAAAGGATGTGAAGTTCCTTGAGGATACGGCGCTTCATCTCGTCCGTGGCCTTATTGGTGAAAGTAACGGCCAGGACGTGCCTGTAGGCATCCGGCTGATTGCTCTTCACAATCAGTCTGATGTACTCCTTTGCCAGATTGTATGTCTTGCCGGAACCAGCCGACGCTTTTAGAATCTTCAGCATACCTTACAAATATACTGAATATTTTCCTTTTTCTTTCAAAGGAAACAGCGTCAGTTAATACCCCTTTCCTTCTTTATTGCCTCGTAGGCTTCCTGGACCTGGCGGAATTTCTCCGCCGCGGCTTTCTGGACGTCCGGGCCAAGGGTTGCCACCTTGTCAGGGTGGTTCTTCATTGCCATCTTCCTGTATGCAGTGCGGACTTCGTCGTCAGTGGCACTGGGTGAAATGCCAAGTACAGTATAAGCGGAGTTGGTGTCCTTGTAGAACATTGCAATCACGGAATTGATATCCGCACCACTAAGGCCGATAGTAGCTCCTATTGCCTCCAGGACGCCTTTTTCGCTCTTAGCAAACTCTCCGTCGGCAATGGCAATCTGCACAAGGTAGTGGAAAAGTTGCAGCCTCTGGGAGTAGTTCATATAGGTGGCGATCTGCGGCCCCACCTCATATATATTGACCCGACGGGAGTTAAGACCCTCCAGGATTCTCATCGCTTCAGGAACAGCCTGCGGCCCAAAGTTCCGCTGGATGAAGTCCCGCACCGTGTCCAGTTCCTTCTGATGGACCTTTCCATCGGCCCTTATCACTGCCGATGAAAGCACAAGGAGACTCACAAGGAAGCTGTTTCTCTGCTCCGACGCAGAGTATGCCCTCCTTGACGTGGTTTCCTCCTCCTGGAACGGAATTGCCCTCCCCTCAAACAGAGTCCCGAAAAGATATCCTATAAGTCCTCCGATGGGTCCCAGCGTTACCCATCCAAGTATTCCTGTAATCCACTTGAAAATACCCATATTCCAGATGTTTCCCGCCTTGCTTCAAATATCGGTCCTATCACAAGTGACTGACATAATGGCATAAAGGTATACTGGAGTGCACTAAAAAGGACGCAATTTCTGCGACAGTCGGAGGCCGAAGGCCGACAAGGGGGTGT
>JAEEGL011523301.1_pt1 | contig 13397 bp, 4 predicted proteins | sample 9134231 | NCBI WGS metagenome assembly JAEEGL01 (sample SAMN16246548, study PRJNA631951) | gut metagenome | biome: gut microbiome; feature: rumen; material: fiber-attached | host: Bos | place: Iran: Karaj | collected 2018-10 | reverse complement strand
TTAATAATGAAATTGACGCTATACAAAGAGAAGAGGTAGAATGGGCTAATTATTTAGAAACTTATGCTGAATATTATGCTGATATTGATAGCAAAGAATCTGATTTAGATGATGCATCTCAGGTTCTTAAAGAATTTACTGATCAAAAAGATATAATTGATGAAGAAATTGGTCCAATTGAAGAAGAATATGCAGGTCTTCGCACTGATTGTAATAGACTCATGGATGAGTATCATGATATTCGGGGTGAAGGGCGTGTAATTTTTCCAGGATTTTATGATAGAGTAGCGCCAGAAAATAATATAAATTTAATTTTAGCTTGTTTAGATAATATTGATACAAAGAAAGAAGCTTTAATAAGCGAATATGATACAACGCTTGCTAATGTTAATGCTTTAGATGCGGAGATTAGAGTTAAAACGCAAGAATTGCAAGAATGCGAAAATGATTATCGTATTCCTAGAATTGCATTATATGTAATAGATGCGCGTATACATATTTTAGTAGATGAAATAGAAACATTAACTGAAGAAATAGCTGTTTTAGAAGCTGATATAGCGCAAAAAGAAATGGTGCAACAACAAATTGATAATATTAATGGTCAAATTACTGTTTTAACAGATGAAATATTAGCCATTCAAGAAGAAATTAATTTAATAAAGAAAGAAAAAGAAGAATATATAAATGGTTTACATATTGAAGAATTAGAAGAATTAATAACTCAAAGAGAAAATTTATATTTAGAGATATATTATTTATCTACTGAAATAGCAACATTACAAGATTCTATTGGTGTTGAACCAACAAAAGAAGAATTTATTTATGCTGATGATGAAGGTCAAAATTATATATTAGATGATTTTACTGGATTATTCAGTTACAAATATACAGATTTATACGCAAATAGTTTTGATTTAATTACTGGTCAAAAACTTGTGGATTATCCATGTCGCCAATTTATTGGTGCAAATATGGATACAAATATTTTAAATGAAATTGTTGATGTTAGAACAGAATTATTAAATATCTTACAAATACAAGCAGATTTAAAACAGATTGAAGATATTTATACTTGGTCTGATGTTGCTAGTTTTGACGAAATAGTTTTAGATCATGCTAATTTTAATAAATATTTTTCATTTGATAAAACAAAAATGCCGGGTGAAGATAGAGGTTATTCTTATGATGAAATTATAGATAACCTGTATGACCCGAATGTTGTTGATTTAGAAAAGTTTAATCGTGAAAATAATAGTTTATATATTTATAAAATTCATCCTATTTTTAAACATGAAGATTATAATTTAGATGCTGATATACCTATTGGTTATATTGAAACATTATCGCCATGGGAAAAGAATGCATTAAGACTAGAAGTTATTGAAATGTTAGCAAAATATAATTTAACATTACAACAAGTTAGTGATTTTGTTAATTATAGAAGTAGTGATGATATTATAAACTATCAAGGCGAAGAAAAAACATTGCCTGAAATGATTAAAATAATTAGCGAGATGATTGATGATGAAACTGGTCATCCAGAAGATTATTGGTTATTACAAAAGTATTATGGCTTAGAAAACTTTAGTTATAATCTTAATGGTGATGACCCTCATGATTCTCACCCAGAAGTATTAAGTGTTTATAGAAATGGTAAATGGGAATTCGTTCCAGTTGAATATCATAAAAATGAAAATTATTATACAGACGCAACTTATTATACTGTAAATAACTTTACAAAAACACTTGATACAGAATTTAAAAATAATAAAGTATATTATACAAAAGAAAATAATATTTATAATGTTTATGAAAAAGCAAAACAAGATACAAATCCATATGTAATTGGGCTGTATGAAAAAACCGCTTATAAAGAATTTGATAAATATCATACTTTTGATGAAGATTATTATTTAATTTATGTAGATAATCATTATAAAGTTGTTAAAGATTATTCTTCAAGAATTTATATTAATACCGGAGCAAGTGAAGGTGTTACTGAAGCTAATGGTGAATTATATACTGCCGAAGGAGAAATTTTACAACCTTATATAGATTTAGCAAATACTGGTTCATTTAAAACGAATTTAATTCCAGATATTACTGACATATATGTTGGAGATGGTGTAATATTAAATTTATCTTATCAAGTTAGAGAAATTGGATATATAGTTGAAGAAACCAATCCTGCTTTAAAAGAGGCGCATGAAAAATGGTTAGAAGCTGTTGCTGAATATACAGATTTATTCTATAAAAGAAAAGACACAGCAGAAGAATTATATGATTTCTTTGATGAAGATTGGACAGAACCAGAAAATTATCCTGTATCTTTAAAAATGTCTAAATATGTAGATTATGATCAAGAAAATCCGCATGTATTAAGATATAAACATATTAAAGATTTAGAGAATAATTATATTGCACTTTTAGAAGAAAAGATAGAGAAATATAAGGAGGAACGCGGCATTGAATAAAAATCCATTATTAGATGACGAGTTCCTAAAAGAATTATATCGTCATAGAGAAAAAGAAGTATTTGCTAAAATTATTGCTTTAACTTTAAGTAATGATCCAATAGAAGAAATACAAGGGCAAGTAACTGGAGGTTCCGTTAGTCTTGATGGAGCCTCTAGTGTCCGTAGAACTTGTACTTTAACGCTCGTAGCAAAAGATTTAAATATTAATCAATATTACTGAGGATTAAAAAATAGATTTAGATTATATATAGGACTTCGTAATGTAGTTGGTCAGGGGTATGAGGATATTATTTGGTTTCCTATGGGAACTTATGTAATATCTAATTTTACCACCTCACAATCAGTTACAAATTATACAATAAATATCACTGGCAAAGATAAAATGACTTTACTTAATGGCGAATTAAGTGGATCTTTATTTGCGTCTGTTGATTTTGGTAAAGAAGAATATTATAAAGATGGTATAACTACAATTAGTTATATTCCAATTAAAAATATTATTAGGGAAGCTGTTCATGCTTATGCTGATGAATCTTGGGAAAATATTATTGTTAATGATTTAGAAGATTATGGTATAGAATTGCTTGATTATAAAAGCGATAAGCCAATGTATCTTTATTTTTATTATGATGCTGATGATAATACAAAAAGCTGTTATCAAAGTACAAAAGATGGAGAAAAGATAGTTTATCATGCAATATTAGATGAAGATGGCAATTATGTTATTGATGAAGAACTTGGACAAATTGCTATAAAAGATATTGAAAATGAAAACGTTGGTTTGCATTATGACAAACGAATTGAATTAGATATTGGTAGTATTAATAATGCCTCAAGATTTTTTGCAACAAACAAAGTAAATGATGAGTATGAGCCTGATTTAAGTGAAACATATGTTATTACTAAAATAACAAATGGTCAAACTTGCGGTTATCGTTTAACTGATATAACATATCCAGGAGATTTAATTCTTGGTATTGGCGAACCTTTAACTGCTCTTTTTGATAAATTAGTAGCTATGTTAGGAAATTTTGAATATTTTTATGATATTGATGGAAGATTTGTATTTCAACGAAAAAAGACTTTTATTGATAAAACATGAAATAATATTAAAACAGGAAATCAAAATTCTTATGTTACTACAATAGATGAAACTTATGCAGAAGCAGCTGCTTATGCAACCCCAATTACTTGAACTTTTGGTGATAGTTTTTTAATTACAAGTTATGCTAATACACCTGCATTATCAAATGTAAGAAATGATTTTTCAATATGAGGGACAAAAGCCTCTATTACGGGTTCTGAATTACCGGTGCATTTAAGATATGCGGTTGACAAGAAACCTACCTATTATAAAACTTTTGATGGTGTTGAATGGACAACGGAAACCGGTCAATGGTGAGTTAAAAAGGGAGAAGGTGTTGTTGACACAACTTGAGACGAATTGGCTAAAATGGTTAGAGAAGAAGCTAAAGAGAAAATTCGTAAAAGAATTAAAAGAGATATTATGACTTTTACTCCTCAATATGGGGTTATTGAAGGTTTACAAGCTCCAGTTCGTAATGAAGACGGATCTTGGACAGATGGCTGGTGAGATATTAGAGATTGACATGATTATTATAAGAGATTAACAGGTCAAGAACCAAGGCAAACAATGAAATGGTCTTCTCATAATAGTAGAAAAGGGTGTGTTTCAGCAGCTGAACTTCATGATCCTCTTGTTGCTGCTGGGTATAATTATTATTACAATGATGAAAACCATTATGCATGATTATTAGTCGTTTACCCAGATGGAACAGTTAGTGATGGGCATGGTGGAACAACAATAACTGATTGAGATGAAAATACAGTAGAATATTATGGTGAACGTGGGTTTTATAATTGCTATTGTTATTATTCTTACTTAAAAGATGACCCAGATACTCCAGAAATAAACGAAGAGGAAGTAGTGCCCCAAGATTTAATAGATTCTGCTCTTAATGTAACGGAAGAAAGATTATTTAAGAGCTATAGAACAAATGAACAAAAGATTTTTATACTTCCATATTGCGGTTGTAGTGATAATCATACTTATTATTATTTTTTATATAATAATGTAAAGCGAGGTTATTCTGTTTATTTTTATGCACCAAATTTTCCAGCAATGGGTGAAGATGAAGATTTTGAACAGTACATTGAAGAAGAAGTAGAAAAACAACTAAACGATGATGAAATTTGAGCAATTCTTACAGAAAAAGGTTATCGTTTTGTTGAAAGAAAAGCAGAAAATCTTTGTGATTGAAGAGAAATTATCTTCCAAATGGCTCTTGATTATAGAAAACATAATCATGATGATGATTTTTATCTTCAAGTTAGAAAGAATAATGGGCTTGATTTAAATAATCAATGATACTATCCTTCTGGAAGAACAGGGTATGAACAATATTATGTTGATATGGAAGGTTTTTGGAGACAATTATATTGTCCACCTCAATTAATGGGTAAATTATTTGAACAATATAATGCACAAACGCATCCAAAAGCGACCGGCGTATGGACAAATAGAAATCAACATTGGTATTATAGTACTGGAGCTATTTCCGCAGATAGTGAAAATGGCGTATATTTTGGTTCTTCATCTGGTATTTTATATAGTATGGCATCATATTATCCGGATACTGATTATGAATATGACTTTAATGGTGAATGAATAAATTCTTGGGTTGAAAAACAAGATGTAAACGATGGATGGAATATCCAGGTTATTGAATCGCCAGAAACTCTTAATTTTTGATTTGATTTTTTAGAAGCCGATAAAGATACTGATTTAGTTAAATACTCAGTTCCTGCAATTGGTGATAGGACAAAATCTGTCAATGATAACATGGTTAAAGCCATATATTTTAGAGAAACGCCAAATGTGCTATTTTTTGATGAAATGACAGATATAGAAAGGAAATCTGGCTATACTTATTTACTAGAGCCTTCTTATATGGATTCATTTAATGTTAGTTCTCAAGGGAAGAGCGCATATGACGTTATGGAAGAATATATTAATCTTTATTTATATTGCATTGAATCAATTTCAATTACTTCAGTGCCTATTTATCATTTACAGCCAAATACAAGAGTTATGGTTTATGATGAGGATAGTAAAATAAATGGAGAATATCTAGTTAGTAAAATTACAATCCCATTAACATACAATGGGACAATGTCTGTTTCTGCCGTTAAGAGCGCAGAAATAATATATTAAGGAGGAAATGGAGAATGAGAAAAGCCTATCAATATAGATGAGTTAAAAATAATATGGCTAGTGATAACATCTGACCAGAAGATGCTACGATTGAATCATTCTTTACTGGTAGTTTGTTTGCGGACAAGACCCCAATTTTCCAATTAGGTATTCAGGCTTTGCCGGGAACAAAATTTTTCCTAAATGGAGGGATTGATCCGATTATCATTGGTGCTACTGGTATTTATGAATTAGATTTACAAGATAAGGCGTCAATTAGCGCATTGCGTTTTGACGCCGAATCTATGAAAACAATTGAAAGAGCTGGACAAACTGGGAATGGCTTTTTAATTGTTGATATAGTTTATGAGGGAGAGGAGGACTAATCTATGGGTTTCTATGGAAATATACGAAATACTACAAGTAATTCTTTTAAGTTTGATAGAATTTATCCTAATAGAGTCTTAATGGAACAACATGCCGATGATGACGGTGTTTTTGGCGGTAGATATGTTTTAATTGAATATGATCAAAGTTTAGATGAAACTTCTGCCAAAGGTTCTGTTAAAGCTAGTGAAACCGTTTATAAAGTATGATATGGAAACAACTCTGTTAGATATTATACTACAATAGTAGAAAAAGATGATTTTGGTATTACTCTCCCAGAAGAAGCTTATACATCTGATGAGCTTGATGAAAATGGAAAATTAATAGAAGAAAATAAAGTTTATTATATTAAATTTGGTGGAGAAATTACTGATATAAAAACTTTTAAACCAGGAACTTTAATTAATGTAAGAAGTTATACAAAATTCGGTGGTATTCGTAATCTTTATTGGACTAGAGGTGAAAATCCAACAGTTCGTATAATTGAAGGCGTTCAAATTTGAGGAACAGATGCAGAAGAAGTAAAAAATTATAGGGAAGATTCTTATCTTTATGCTTATAATTATTTTATTACTGAAGATGCTCAATTATTACCAGATAAAAAATATTATATAAAAGAGAATGGTATTTTTAAAGAATATACGGGTGAACAAATTGAAGAAAATCCTGTTTATTCTGAAATTTATGAAAGACAAATTAACGAATATTCTATCCCTCGTCCGACAGATGCAGACGCTTATACAATAAATGAGGCGATAGATAGAGCTTTTTATGGTATAGGTAGAGGATATGATTCTACTGTTTGGCGTAAAACATATTTAGCAGATGGAAAAGCAAAGTATGTTAATATTGCCGAATTAAATTCAGTAGTTCCTACCTTTGCAGTCACCGCAGATGCACCAAGTGATTTCCCTCAAGTTCCACATTATGATAAAGATAGTACAAATGTTTATTATAATCTGCATTTACAAACTCCTTGGGGTTTTAGAGTTGCTGATGTAGAAGATAGCGGAAGTTATATTAACAGCATTTTAGGGGAAGAAGAAGATAATTCAGATTATCCTACTGGAATGTGGTTAAATAGATATGACGCGAATGGCCATTATGTAGATTTAGACACAAGTATTTGGAAAACTTATAAAGGAGCAATTTATTTTAATGCCAAAGGTTTTGAAAAAGATGTTTCTCATCATTCTTCAATACCAAGAAATGAAATTAGAATAGATAATTATTCTTCTGGTAGAAAATATACCAATAGAGGTGGATATATTCCTACTGAAGATGAATCATGACAAGCCGGAAAAATATATTATAAGAAAATTGATAATATATATGTTGAGGCAGAAGTTTGGGAGGATGGGTTGTATGAAAGATTAGACCCAAATAGTTATGATAAACAACCATATGAAGATACAAAAGAATTAAGTGTTATACTTCCAGCTATTGGTAATACAGTAGCAGAAATGTGAGACTTAATGTATGGTACTGGCCAATTAAGCTCTGATGGTAAACGTCAAGATAATTTAAGTTGGGATGATCCTAACTATCCGTCTGATTTTGATGAAGAAGATAGATTACGCCTAGTTCATGATAATTATTATTCTCCTAAAAGATATTATGATACGGAAGAAAAAGAATATAGAGAAAATTATGAAACTTTAGCTGGTTGTATTAATAGTGTTCATGATGTTCTTGGTATGATTATTACAACAGAAGAAAGACCAGATGACCCAAATAGAGCGCATGAATGGCAAATTTATTATGATAATGGTAAATATTATTACGCTGCTAAAACACTCGGTTTTGATCCAGTAGATTACCCATTTAAAGATGGTGGCGGTCATGATATAAATACTGTTGAAAGATTTAAAGAATATTTTAATCCAAATAATCAAGAAGGTTATACTCCTATTGAAAATGTAAAAAATATTCAAAAATATGTTCAAAATCTTAGTGATCCAGCTATGCCTGCACATGGACCAATTTTTACAAATCACCAAAGCACAAATAGTTATAAACTAGTTGATGATGGTTTAAGTGAGGCCGAACCTGGTGCATTATACTATAAAATACCTACTAAGTTAAAATCAATTAGTGCAATGATGAGCCCATCTGATGAAAGAACTTGGTATTACCATCCAGATTTAGAAAATGGCTCTCAGTATCCTAATACGAGTATGTTGCCAATAGAAGATGAAGAAACAATTGGTGAAAATACTCGCGATATAAACTCAAGAGATTTTTCTTTATTATCTCCAAATGACATAGAAACTAAAACTAATGCTATGGATGATGATATCGTTTATTATTGGGTTGATGTAAAACTTGGTAGCCCTCGTGGTGATAGCCTTGATAGGTTTGAAGATGATTTAAATATAGATACAGAAAGATATTCTGCTTGGGTTATGAGCGACCGTGTTAATATTCCATATTTTAGAAGAAGCAGAATGGAAGGCACACAGGAAGTATATGATTATGAACCTGTTATTCTTACTGGCTATAAAAATGGAAGTGTTAAATCATTTGAAGAACTTCTTGAAGCGAATGGTATTACTTTAACAGAAACAGTTGAAGAAGCAGAGGGAGAAGAAGTAACAATAATAACTGCTACAAAAGTGGTTAATAATATTACATATACATATGATTTAACAAATATTTATTATGTTTATAGAACATTTATTGAACCAATTTATGCAGAAAAAGAAAATCCAGAAGATGAAGATGTTATTATTGGTTATAGAGAAGGTAAAGAATATAGCGGTCGTGATGTAAAAGATATCTTATATCCTAAAGATGGAGAAGATACTGCTTATTATTGGCCAATAAATAAAACTGGCCAAGGTTGGACTTATATAAAAGCTACTTGGAAAGAATTAACTGGTGTAGCAACTGGTTCAGCTCCTTTTGCTGATTTAGCGCACTTAGGCGCTTTAACAGGAACTCCATTTAAATATTCTTTACATGCGACAGCCTTAAATAATGTTGGAGATACTCCTTGTTGGTATATAGTTTTCAAAGATAATGAAGATTCATTAGTAGCAAAGGAAGCATTTGAAATATGGGGTCAAGAGCATCCAAATGATGCATTTGATTTAGAAGATGCTATTGAAGATGGCAGTAGTATAAAATTTATTGATTGTATTAAGGAATTTAATAAACACAATCCTAATGATGGATATAATTGGAAAAATCAATATTTTACCTGCCCAGAAAATGAACAAGGTGAAACAGAGTGGAATGAAAGCGAAAATCCAATTCCTGTTGGTTATGGTTTAAATAGTAAACCTGCTCCAGAATATGAAGAGAATTTAATTAAATTCTTTACAGATAAAATTTTCTATGATTATGATGACGAAGATCAAATTTATAAATTAGCTACAAAAGAAGCTGATCCTATTGGATATATTCATCAAGATAATCATACTATTTATAGAAAAGATAATGAATATTATATTAGAAATCGTGGTGATTTTGTAGATGAGTTCTCTCCTTATGAGAAATTAAATACAGAGCTTATTTTAACAGATAGTGATATTGCATATTATTTTGCTCCAGAATATACTCTTACCGCAGATACAGATTTTGTTCAAGATAAAAAATATTATCAATTAGATAATAATGAATATGTTCTTTATGAAGGTAATGAGTGGATTTCTGGTCTTTATGAACAAAGCAAAGTACCACTAACAATTGGTTATTCTTATACTGAAAAGTATTGGAAAGAGCTTTATGGTTTTGATAGAGATGTAAATAGTCTTCATGGTTGGTTATTAAGACTTAATGATATATTACAAATGGGTGATATAAAAACTCGTGATAGTAATACTGTTCAAGGTTGTATTAATCAATTGCATGATATTCTTGAAAAATTTGATGCATTGACGCCAGGTGAATTATATGGTGTTAATAAATTTGGAAAGATTGATTCTGTTAATTTAAATTCTGTAGGTAATTATGTTCCTACTGGTGATAATAATTTTGTTCAAGGTAAGAACTATTATCAAAGAGTTGAAGATCCAACTACTCATGAAATTACATATGTACTTTATGAAGGTGATACATGGATTACCGGCCTTTATGAAGAAGAGTCATGGGTTGTATTAGAAACTTCTCTTGATGATGATACTGGTAAAACGACATTAAATGTTATTCATAAAACAAATACTTTTGCAAATGATAATGAACATGCCGCACCTACCAATCATAATATTTTTGGATTTGATCATACAAATGATTTACATTTAATAAATCCTGTAATTGATAATGCGGGTCATGTTGTAGGTCAAAAACCAACAGAGGTATTATTAGCAGATTTATTATTAAAAACAACTGGAACTTCATTAATTGCTACATTAGATTCTCCAAAAGGAGATATAGAAATTACAAGTAGCGATATTTTAAGAGAAGCTATTAATAAATTAGTAACTCATATTAATCAAGGTGCAGATAACATTACTTTAAATAATTACAATAATTATTATAATGATGCTCCTTATTATATTACCAATGATGAAGAACCTCAATCTGGTAAAACTTATTATATTAAACAGGGCAACACATTTGTTGAATATACAACTGTTCCTTGGGAAAGTGGTGTTGTTGTTTATGAGAGATATCCGATTGTTGGTAATAATATCCCAGATGTTGATAATGATGATAATATTAATGAAGCAATTGCTAAATTACAATGGCAATTAAATCATATCGCTAATAGAAAATTAACTGATTTATCATTAAATCAAACTAATTCCGTTGCAGATTTAACAGATAACGATACTCTTGGAAACGGATTATATAAATTACAAAATAGACTCCATGCAATTGAAAATTTCTCAATTGGTGGTTCAGACACAAATGAAGTTGGAATTATTAATAATTTTGCTGGAATTATTAGAGCAAGTCAAACCACAAAAGGTGTTCCTACTTCTGCCGCAAGTCCACAAACAGGTGAATTTACTGTAAGTACTTTAAGATGTGGATGGATTTGAATTAATACTGATAATAATTATGTTTATATAAAAACGAAAGATGGATGTAAAGCTCCTGGAAACTTTACAGACAATTATGATAATAATTATTGGGAATTACTCAACGCATGGCAATAAAAAACTACTTAACTGGCTTGTCTTCTTGGACAAGCCAGTTTATTTTTTTGTTTATATTTATTAAATAAGAGTGAAAGAGATAAAATAAAAAGGAGGATTATTTACCTTGGCTTTAGCAAATTATGTAAAATTTAGACGTGGCACGCCGGCCCAATTTGCGGCGTTAGCTAACAAAGATGCTGATTGCTTGTATTTTATTTCTGAACAAAATGCGATTACTGGTCTTTTATATTTAGGGGATAAATTAATTAGTGGTAGTTTAAATGCTAGTATATCTCTTTCTGATTTAGAAGACATAATGCTTGGGAACAATATTTCACCAAACTCAATTTTAGTCTTTGATGGCGAAGAACAAAAATGGGTAAATAAACCTTTTAGCGAAGTATTCAATGATATAACTGGTAGTTTGATTGAAATGGTGGGTGCTACAGCTGTTCTTGATGGAACGGCTGGTATAGTTCCTGCCCCATTAGCCGGAGATCAAAATAAATTTTTGCGTGGCGATGGAACCTGAGCTGAAGTATCGGGCTTAACGCCAGTACAAGCACAAGAGCTTGCCCAATTAAGGACTGATGTTGACACTATTATAGGCAATGACAGTAATTCTTCAATGAGAGAAGTTGCTGCTGATGAAGTTGCGAAGATCGTAGCAGATGCTCCAGCTGCTTATGATACATTAAAAGAAATTGCTGATTGAATTGCCGATCATCCTGGAAGTGCAACAGAATTAAGCTCAAGACTAACAATTGTTGAAACAGCTGTTGGTGATTTAGGGGATGAGATAGCCGCTTTACAAGCGAAAGATATTGATCTTCAAGATCAAATTGATGACCTTGACTATCGTTTAAGATGGAGAGCCATTGATGGATCTGAAGAAGATGATGATTAATAATGAAGGGAGAAAATAAATAATATGCCTACAAATCCAAATGTAAAATTTTTACGTGGTCAAAGTAGTACTTTACCTTCCGGTAATAGTATTATAGATGGTGCGTTGTATGTGACTCTTGATAGCAAGCGCTTATTCATGGGTTATGATAATGGTACTTCTAAGGAATTATTACCACTTGCCGAAGGTATTACAACTGTTACCAGCGTTAGTTCTTTACCTGCTGCTGCTTCTCATAGCGGAGAATTCTATTATGTAAGTGGTAGTAATATTTTAGCGTGGAGTAATGGTACCTCTTGGCTACAAACAAATAAAGACACACAATTAGTACCAGCGAATGATACTGCTATGTCAGCATCTGATGTTACTGATGGCGCAAGAGTATCTATGTCTGTTTCAGACTCTGATGGTAATGATGTAACTGGTCATATTGATTTCCTTGAAGGTTCAGCCAATGTTCATATTTCTGAAGAAAATGGCGCTGTAGAAATCAGTGTTGATGATCCAATTACTTATGAATTAAAATCAGAAGGTGGTGCTTCTAATAACTCCAGCGATAATATTGCATTAGTATTAGACCCAAGTTCTGGCGCTGATCAAAAAATTGCATTAAAGAATAGTGCAAGTGTTAAGGTTATTCGTGACCAAAGCACAGGCGCTATTAGCTTTGCCGTTGATACAAGTGGTGTTAATGGTGTTGCTAGTGCTGCATTAGATGCTAAGAGCTCAACAGCTGCTGCTGGTTCAGACCTTAATGGTACTGGTTACTTATTAAAACTCACTCTTGGTGATGGTACAGAATTAAAGGATAGTATTAATCCTACTATTACTTATGGTTCTAGTGCTAATCAAACAGCTACATTCAATGCTGATGCATTAACATTAAATGTTCCTACAACAGGTGAATTAACTGCTGCTATTGCTCAGTTAGAAAAAGATATTAATGCAATGATTTACAGAGGCACAGTTGCTAGTGCTAGTGCTATTCCTGATACAAGCGCAACTGGTGCAAATGGTAAATACCATAATGGTGATGTTTATCTTTCTACTGGTACATTCACAATTGGTGGAAAGGATGTTAAGCCAGGTTATTTAGTAATCGTTAAAGGTCCAGAAACCGATGGCGAAATTCCTGCTGCTAGTGTAACTTATGATGTTGTTGCTGGTAATGATACAGATACTACCTACACTGGTGTTGCTATTTCTAATGGTTTACAAATTCAAGATAGTGATACTGGTACTGCTGCTGAAATTAGTTTCGTTGGTGGAACTGCAATTGCTTTATCAGATACATCAACTGCAAGCCCAGGTAGTTCAAATGTTAT
>JAEEGL011367199.1_pt1 | contig 13397 bp, 13 predicted proteins | sample 9134231 | NCBI WGS metagenome assembly JAEEGL01 (sample SAMN16246548, study PRJNA631951) | gut metagenome | biome: gut microbiome; feature: rumen; material: fiber-attached | host: Bos | place: Iran: Karaj | collected 2018-10 | reverse complement strand
TTTGCACATCTTATGCAGGGTTTCCTCCTCGGAATACAGCCAAGTATTCCTCGTCGTCAAAACCTGCAAATATGCACAAATTTCATCTCTTTGAGGTGCAAAGCAGTTTTCCCGTGAAAAATAAACCGCAGAACAAGGAAGATTTGCGAGAACATACTGAGTATGTATGGTAAGCAAATCTGACGATGTGCTGCGGTTTTAGTTTTCCGTGAAAACCAATACTGTATTACGACTCTCCGCCCAACTGCAAGTCTTTTCTTTTTACTTTTATTATTCCTGTGTGGTTGTTTCCTCTTCTGCGGGAGTTTCCTGCGCGGAAGCCGTCTCCTCTTCGGGTGCGGGCTCTGCGGTTTCTTCTTTTTCTTCGGCAGCAGGCGCTTCCTCTTCTTCGGAAACTCTCTTTTTGCGGCGGAATCTGGTGAATCTTATACGAGGATCTTCCTTCTTCGCCTCTTCGCTGTTTGCGTCCGCAACGTCAAACACGGGGATATCTATCTTGTTGCCGAGGAAAATCTGATTTTCGGGTGAGAAGATATCAATCGCTCTGTTGAGCACGGCGCAGTAAACTTCGCGCTGGTCGCCGCCGAATTCACCGTCAAGGGTCCAGGGGATATCCTTATCGAAGGTGAATCTGATTGTGGATGCCTTGAAGTAAATGATTTTTTCGCCGTCATACTGTTTGCGGCGCACTTTATTGAGCAGGGCGAAACTTTCGAGCGGGCTCTTGAGGTTTCTTACGAGCAGTACCTCAAACTTGCCGTCGTCAAGTTTTACATCGTCTCTGTCAAATTTGAACACTCCGCCGACAGAAGTCGAGTTTGAAACGGAGCCGAAATAGAAATCGTCTTCAAGCACATTGTCGTCATATTCGATGCGCGCGTGAATGGGCTTGAGGGCTTTGAGAGTGGGGATAAGGTTGATAACAAGCCCGTTGATTACATACGCGCTGTGGCCGAAAAGATTTTTGAGCTTCTGCGGTGTTGAATAGGAGAGGGAGGTCGCCGCGCCGAAAGAGGCGATATAGGCAAAGAATCTGTTATTGAACAGACCTATGTCGTAGGCGTTTTTGTGCCCCTCGATTATGATGTCCGTCGCCTTGCCCGTATCTTTTGGCAGACCGATGGTGCTTGCAAGGTCGTTTGTGGAGCCCGCGGGGATGTAGCCGATGGGTACTCTCCTGGGCAGTTTCATTACGCCGTTGATGGTTTCGTTGAATGTGCCGTCGCCGCCGCAGCATACGACCATATCGTTGCCGTCAATGAATTTCTCAACAAATTCGGTGGCGTCGCCGGGGCCCGTAGTGGACTTTACCACGAAATCATAATCGGCGGATGAAAACCTTTCAACAATATCAAGTGTGCCCGACCTGGTAGCGTTTTTGCCCGAGCAGGGATTGACTATCAGCAGGGCTTTTTTCTTTTCGGGTGCGGTTTCAATATTCTTTTCATTGTTTTTCTGCATAGTGTTTACCTCGCTTTGAGTATTAGAATATTAGCACAAAGAGGGCTGAAATTCAATAAAAACAAAAAATACGCAATTAGACACATTTAATAATATGCACAAAAAGACGTAAAAAGCGGCACTTGAAAAATCGGCGGATTTTGATATAATACGAGTGTAATAATAAGAAAAAACGCGGTAAAAATTATGAAAGAACTGATTAAAAAATTAATACCCGTGCGTTTTCGCAGGGCTGTGCTTGATTTTCTCAACAGATTCTGGATTAAAATCTGTATGGCTCTGCCCGTAAAAAACAGAGTGTGTTTTTATACAATCAGGGCAGACGGCCGCCTGCTTGACAATGCCCTTGCGCTTTATGATGCTCTCGATTGTAAAAAGGTGATATTCGCCTCAAAACTGCCGCACTCGAAACTCCGGAAAGCGAAGGCGTATTACCTGCTGCTCACATCGAAGGTAATAGTCACCGACGACTACTGCCGCTATATGAGAGTGATAAAACTCAGGCAAGGGCAGAAACTCGTTCAGATTTGGCACGGCTGCGGCGCATTCAAGAAGTTTGCCCTTGACGCGGACACCGATTTGTCAAAGGAAACCGAGCGCAAGGTACATTCACAGTACAGCGCGGTAACCGTAACGAGCGAAATGAGCAGAAAAGTTTTTGCGGACGCCTTCGGCGTTGATGAAAACATCTGCCTCGCCGTCGGTCTGCCCAAAACGGACACAATAATCAACAGCGGCGAAAAGATAAGAGAAGATTTTTATAAAAAGCACCCTGATTTAAAAGGCAAAACGATTTATCTCTACTGCCCCACATTCCGCGAAAAAGACGGGCACAGAGTGAAATTCGACCCGCAGATAGATTTTGCCGCCCTCTCGGAAAAACTCGGCGAAGACGAAGTCTTCATAATCAGCAGACATCCGATGATGGATTACTCCCTCACGGCGGGGGATTACGCGAATATAAAGGATATGACGGAGGAATCCACTCTTTCGCTTATCTCAGCCGCCTCCGTGCTTATAACCGACTATTCCTCCGTATCACACGACGCGGCTCTTTTCGGCACGCCTATGGTATTCTACTGCCCCGATTACAAGGAGTATGAGAGAGGCTTTTATCTCTCATTCCCCGATGATTTGCCGGGCGAGATGATTGACACGCCCGAAAACCTGCTTGAAACCGTGAGGCAGGCAAAAGAAAAGCCGCCTCTTGACAGAATCGAAAGATTCCGCAGGGAGCAGCTCGGAGCCTGTGACGGCAAATCAACCGAGAGAATTGCCGGTCTTATTTACGGTTATCTGAAATAAACTCATATATGCGCTCTGAATTATGCGCGTCAATATAATCAAAGTTGAATTCCCTGAAACGCCCGATTTTACCGGTGTTCCGGGGATTTTTTATCGCCTTTATCACGCCGTCAAAATCAGTGACGACCTCGCCCGGCACATAGTCCTTATAGCCGAAGCAGAATGAGCGCTCGTTTTCGTATTTCGGGAGGTCATAGGCGTAGAAGATACAGGGCTTGTCAAGCACCGCGAAATCCATACACACGGAGGAGTAATCCGTTACGAGAATATCGCAGGCGAGCGAGAGCGCGCCTATGTCGCAGTCTGTGACATCGTTGATGCCGCCCGAAACGGCGGAATGCACCTGCGGATGAAGTTTCACCAGCAGGGCGTATTCGTCACCGAGCGCCTCCTCAAAAGCGCGCGCGTCAATGTGCGAAAGGATTTCTCTGTCATCTTCGGGATTATCCCTGAATGTAGGGGCATAGAGCACGAGTTTTTTGCCCCTGACGGCGGGATACATATTGAAAACAGACTCAAGAGCATTTTCTTTGTCGCTGTTATTCAGCAGGTAATCGAGCCTCGGTGAGCCGAGAGGCAAAACTTTGCTCTCATCAACGCCGAAAGCCTTCGCGTAGGTTTCGCGCACATTTTCGCTTGTGCAGATTACATACGAAAGTTTTCTGCCGCTCTTTATTTCCCGGTTTCTGATATCTTCGGGCAGGTTTGTGAGAAGCCCGAATTTCTTGAAAGCGCCTTCGCCGTGCCAGAACTGCACGATAACGGTTTCGGGCGAAAAGCGAAGGGATGAAAGCGGCATGAAATTATCGTTGAGGAAAACATAACCCGCTCTTGCGAGTATGTAAGGGGCGCGCAGGAAAAACGAAACCGCCTCTTTCACCGAATCGGGGGACGAGGAAACGCGCACGGTTTTATATTCGCCGCGTGAGATTACATATTTTTCAAATTCGCTCAAAGAGTCGTGAGCCCCGCCTCTGTGAGGGGCGAGGAAAACGGCGAGCCGCTTTTTCACTGGGAAAACTCGGCAGATATTGAAAAAGAGAGCGAAGATAAAATACAGAACCTTTTTCACTGTGCAAAATCCTTATCTCAGATAGATTGAAACCGCCTTTTTAAGTAAGAAAGAGGGGAGAAGCGAAAACGGCTTTCTGCCCGAAAGCAGAAGAATTGCCCTGAGTGTCCTCGGGTCGGGTTTTTCACTGCCCGAAAAAGATACTTTCAGTTTTGATTTGGGCGAGCCGTGATTTACGTTTTCGTATTTTTCATACTCACCCGCATCACCGGTAACCACTTCAAACAGCGGCATTGTCTGGCTGTAGAGCGAGCGCAGAAAATCAGCCGACGGTTTTTTGACTATCACCGATATTTTCGGGTGTGCCGCCGCTTCAATTCTTGAAAAAACGGGCACGCCTATATCGGCGTCAAAGTCAATTACGCGCTTTTTGTTTTCGGGTGAAAGAAGGGCGTAATACCTGTTGTAGTTTTCTTCGAGAGTTTTGAGTATACCGTTATCCGCCTGCCACAGCCGCCTGTAAAACTCGTTGGTGATTGTGCGGCAGATTTTGACCTGCATTTCGGAAACGAGGCCGTCCTCAAGCACGGCGAGTATCATTTCGCACGCCGTTATGAAATCGCTTACGAGCGATGGCTTCATAGTCTGCGTTACGCTTGCGCGCACGGCTGGGTCCTCGCGCCTGTATCTGCACTCCGCGCCGTAAACTCCCGTGACGGTTGGCTTAGCCCTCATAAGATAGGTCATCCAGAAAACGCCGTCTTCACAGTATGCCAGCGGCGGAAAGGCTGCGCAGGTTTTTTCGAGAGATTCCCTTGTATAGCACTTATTTCCCACAAGGAAAGTCCACAGCAATCGCTTGTCGTTATATGCAATCTCTTCGCATTCCGCGATTTCGTCAACCGCCGGGTTATACTCATTTCCGCCGAAGCCGAATCTCGAAAGGCGGAAAACGGCGCAGTCCGCTTTTCTCTTTTCCATTTTGTCAAAGAGCGCTTCGCAGGTGCCGGGTGTCAGCAGGTCGTCCGCGTCGAGGAAGATGACATATTTGCCCTGCACTTTTGCGAGACCCGCGTTTCTCGCGGATGAAACACCGCCGTTTTCTTTTGTGACGGGTGTAATCTGCCCGTACTCTGCGGCATAGCGGTCAATCACCGCCTGCGTGCTGTCGGTCGAGCCGTCGTTTACGGGGATAATCTGTATTCTCTCATGCAAAGACTGCCCGAGAACACAGTCGAGAGTCTCGGGCAGGGTATTTTCACAGTTAAAGCAGGGGATTATAACTGAAAAATCATACATCGGTTATTTCTCCCATTTGATTACGGTTTTACCGAAACTGCGGCTTATATCGGAAGCGAAAGCTTTGTGAATATCGGCGATTGATCTTACGCTGACCACTTCGCCCACAAGGTTTTCGAGGTAGGCGATAGCCATCGGATGCTCCGCGAGCAAATCAACCGTGCGCTGAAAATCTTTTACGCCGCTTCGTGATGAGCCGAAAAGTTTAAGTCCCTTTTCGAGCACCATTCTCGTGTTGATGCCTACGGGGCTTTCGGAAACGCCCATAAGGCCGATTGCGCCCTCAGGGTTTATGCGGTCTATAATCTGGGCTATCGCGTATCTTGACGCTTCGCCGCCCACGCACTCAAACGCGTGGTCAACCATGAGTCCGTCGGGAATGCCGTCAACGTGATACTGACCGTCGGTAAATGAGAAATAAGCAAGTTTCTCATAGACGGTGCCGAAGACATATATCTTTGAATCGGGGTAAAGAATTCTGAGCACAAGCGCGGTGATGAAGCCTACATTGCCGTCGCCCCAAACGCCGATTGAATCTCTGCGGCGGTGCGCGGTAGCCTCAAACCTTGAAACCGCGTGCACTGCAACGCTGATAAGCTCGGCAAAGGATGCGATTCTCAGGTCAACGCCGTCGGGCAGTTTTACGAGCCTGCCGGGGTCGATATCAACATAATCTCTTAAAAAGCCGTCGTGACCGCTCGAGCAGAAATAACTCGACAGGCGGTAGTTTTCGGCTATCACATCATCGTCTTTGGTCGGAGTGTTGGGCACGGGCACAACGATATCGCCGCTTTTGAAAGTGCCCGTAGGGTCAAACTCAACCCTGCCCACGCACTCGTGAATAAGAGCCATAGGCAGTTTTGATTTGAGCGCCTCTTTGCTGCGGTTGCCCTGGTAATAGCGCTGGTCTGCTTTGCATATTGACATATAGAGCGGGCGCACAATTACGCTGCGGGTAATATCCGGCACCGTGCAGGCGACATCTATTATTCCGGGCGCTGTCAGCCGGTAAACCTGATTAATCATCGTCTTCCTTGCCTTTCAGAAGTGTGTTTGCCACTTTCATATCGTACGGATAGGTGATTTTGATGTTGAACACTTCGCCCTCAACCATATAAACGGGCCTGTTCTTTATGGTGAAAATCTTGCACGCGTCGGTGAGAATTTCCTTCTCCCCGTCTGTGAGGGAGGAGATGACATCTTCAAGGAGTTTGAGCCTGAAGGTCTGCGGAGTCTGACCCTGATACATCTTTTTCCTGTCGGGTATGGACGAAATTATTTTGCCGTCTTCACTCTCAACGATGGTATCCGTTGCGGGTATGACGGTATCGCACGCGCCGTATTCGGCGGCGGCATCTATGTTTTCGTTTATTATGCGGTGAGTGAGGAAGGGGCGCACCGCGTCGTGAGTGATGATGATAGTGTTTTCGTCGGTTTCATAGTTTTTCTCAATGAAATCAACGGCGTTTTCGAGCGTGCCGTTTCTTGTGACGCCGCCCTCGATAACGTGAACTTTTTTGCCTGCGGGCAGGTTTGCCTCAATCAGGGCCTTCGTGTGGGCAATCCAGGCTTTGGGGCAGAGTATGATAATCTCATCCACCCTGTCGTTTACGAAAAACTTTTCAACGGTGTGGATGATTACTGGCTTGCCGCCGAGTTCAAGATACTGCTTGGGCGTATTGATGTTGCCCATACGGCTGCCGACGCCGCCGGCGAATATTGCTGCAAAAATCATTATTTCTTCACCTTTCCTGATTCTACCATTTCATCATATTGCGCGCAGATTTCCTCTGCGGAGCCCTGCGCGATGATTTTGCCGTGGTCAAGGATTATTGCCTTGTTGCAGATGTTGAGCACCTGCGCCGTGGAGTGTGAAACAAAGAGCACCGTGATGCCCTTTTCAAACATCGAGCGTATTTTGTTTTCGCTCTTCTTGCGGAATTTTGCGTCGCCTACGGAGAGCACTTCGTCAAGGATGAGTATATCGGGCTCAACGGCGGAGGCGATTGCGAAGCCGAGACGCGCGCGCATACCGGAGGAATAGTTTTTAACAGGCACGTCTATGAAATCCTTGAGTTCGGAAAACTCGACTATGCTGTCAAAACGCTCCTCGATATATTTGCGCGAGTAGCCCATAGTGGCGCCGTAAAGGTAAATGTTTTCCTTGCCTGAATAGTTCATGTCAAAGCCCGCGCCGAGCTCGAGCATCGGGGCGATGACACCGTAGGTCTTTACCGTGCCTTTGGTGGGCTTCATTACTCCCGAAATTACTTTGAGCAGGGTGGATTTGCCCGCTCCGTTGAAGCCGAGCACGCCTACACGGTCGCCTTTTTCAACGGTGAGGTTAATATCCTGCAACGCCCAGAATTCGGTGAAATGAAGTTTGCGCGTAATGAGTTTTATGAAATATTCTTTGAGATTGTCAACCTTCTCTTTGTTGAGGTTGAACATCATACTCATATTTTCAACTACAATTGCGGGTTTGCTCATACGTTACTCCTGAATCCGGTTTTTCTTTCTTTGCCTGTGTATCAAAGGTGAAGGATGAATTTATCCTGCTTTCTGTAAAACAGAATCAGACCTATAAGCACGGTTGCAAGGGCAAATCCGAGAGAATAGAGCAGATGATTCGTGCTGAACATCCTGCCGTAAAGCACGCAGCAGCGGAACATCTCGGTAATTGAATAAAGGGGATTTGCCTTGATGAGAGTAAGAAAATACCTGTTTGTGATGTGCAGTGACCCGAGCTGATAAAAAATCGGGGTAAGGTAAAACAGGAGCAGGCAGAAGACCTCGTAGAGGTAATCGATATCCTTGAAAAACACATCGAGCGTGCTCAGGATAAGCCCCACTCCTATCGCAAGGAGCATAAGGATAAGTATCGGCACGGGCGAGAGGAAGATATAGCCCGTGATGTGAGGCGGGTTTTTACCCGTGACAAAGAAGAAGACTATGAAACACACCAGCACCGAGAGCGAAATGCAGAAGGTGATGAAATTCGAAAGCACGTTTGCCACCGGGTAGATGTATTTCGGCACATACACCTTCTTTATGACCGAGGCGCTGTTTCTGATTGAGCGCATCGCCCTTTTTGTGGACTGCGAGTAAAATTCATACAGCAGTCTGCCGCAAAGAAGATATATGGGATAGTTGACAATGTTTTTATTTGACCTGCCGAAAACATTGCCGAAAATAATCACGAGTATTATGGTTGTAAGAAGCGGCTGCAGGAAGGTCCAGAACATTCCCAGAACCGAATCGCGGTACTGAAGCTTGATGTTTTTGCGTATGATTTCATACATCAGGTTTCTGTACTTGTAAAGGTTTTTGAAGTATTTCATAGAAACCTCTTTACTTTGAGGACAGGCCCCACTTTGCGTAGTATTTGAACATTGATTTTATCTGCACTGCTTTGAGATGAAAGTTCTTCTTTGACTCTCTGCCCCACTCGTGGTAGACGGTGGCGGCGGGGTAATAGAGAACTTTGCTTATCTTATTTACCTCGCGGGTGAGGTCGCAGTCTTCAAAATACATAAAGTATCTCTCGTCAAAGCCGCCGAGCGACTTGAAGAGGGATGTGCGTATGAACATAAAGCAGCCGGTTGCGTTCTGAATCTGCACGGGCTGTGACATATCGCAGTTGAGCATAGCGTAATCGGAAAGAATCTTTCCGGGCTTTTTGCCCCTGAGCCTGCTCGCTATAAGATAGTGGGGCAGAGGGATTTTTTTGCCCAGCACCTGCTCTCTGCCGTCCGGGAAAAGTATCCTGGGCGAGAGCATACCCACATCCTCATGACTGTCAAGGTAATCCGCCATATTGCCGATAATATCGTCCTTCAGAATAACGTCGGGATTAATTATCGCGTGATAGTCGGAATCGAGTCTGTCAAAGATGAAGTTGTGCCCCGCGCCGAATCCGATGTTGCCGCCGGATTCAATCACGGTCACCGAGGGGAAGTTTTCCCTTATGAATTCCACCGTGCCGTCTGTTGAGCCGTTGTCAACCACAAAGAGAGTAAAATCGTCTTTTGTACAGGAGAGCACGGTGCTTATCGCCTTGCCGACAGTGCGCATATTGTTATATGTGACTATGCAGCCGGTTATTTTTCTGTCCATATATTTTATCCTTTACTCAGGCGGGCGAAGATTACCCGCGCTTTCAGGTGTTGCGTGATACCGATGAGAGCGCTCTGAGCATACTCAGGCGCCATCCGATTTTCTGCCGCAGGGAGGTTTTGCCGCCGGTCACGTTTTCCCCGTGGCGGCGCCAGAGGATGAGCGGCGTGTCAATAAGAGTAACCCTGAAGCCCTTTTTCATCGCGAGCAGGGCAAGCCACCAGTCGTGCATGGGCACATCGGGGAAGGGGAGACCTGCCTCAAGCACTTCTTTCGTAAACGCCATGCAGCAGCCCACGAAGGTATTTCTTATAAGGTTGCGGGCGAAAGAGGTGTTTGTGCCGTGAAGGGCAAAATAAGACGGGCTTATTGTTTCAAGGTTTTCGTCCGTGATGCGCGCGTCGTGAAGTACAAGGTCGCTGCCGTTTTCAACAGCCTTAATAACGGCGCTCACTTTTCCGGGCAGCCACACATCGTCCTGGTCGCACAGAAAGATTATGTCACCCGAGGCGAGTTTCAGCGCGTTTTCAAAGTTTCTGACCACGCCTTTTCCTTCGCCTTCCGTGTATTTCACTCTGCTGTCGCCGAGCGAGAGCACGGCATCACGCGTTTTGCCGGAAGGATTGTCATCCGACACTATGATTTCATCATTTCCGGAAAGCTGCGAAAGCACCGAAGAGAGTTGCTCTGCTATATACTTCTCGCCGTTATATGCGGCGAGGGCAACCGATATTTTCATATCAGTCCAGGCTCTTCATTGTGGGGAAGAGAAGGACATCCCTGATTGCCTGGGAGTCTGTGAGCAGCATCACCATTCTGTCAATGCCGTAGCCGATGCCGCCTGTGGGGGGCATACCGTATTCGAGAGCCATAATGAAATCTTCGTCGGTGGTTTCCGCTTCATCATCGCCCTTCGCGAGCGCGATTTCCTGAGCCCTGAAGCGCTCTCTCTGGTCAATCGGGTCGTTGAGCTCGGAGTAGGCGTTTGCCATCTCCCAACCGTTCATGAAGAACTCAAAGCGCTCAACATATTCGGGATTGCCGGGCTTTTTCTTGGTGAGCGGTGAAATCTCGATGGGATGGTCCATAACGAAGGTGGGCTGAATCAGATGCTCTTCAACATAAGCCTCGAAGAATAGGTTGAGAATATTGCCCTTGCCGTGATGCGGCTCATATTCGATATGATGCTCGTCGGCAACTTTCTTCGCATCCTCGAGAGTTTTGATTTCGTTCCAGTCAACGCCCGAATACTTCCTGACGGCGTCAACCATCGTGATTCTTTCGAAAGGCTTGCCGAGATCCATCTCGATGCCGTTGTAGACTATCTTTGAGGAGCCGACAACCGTTTCGGCAAGGTGGCGGTAAAGGTTTTCGGTAAGATCCATCATACCGTGATAATCGGTGTAGGCCTGATAGAGTTCCATAAGGGTGAACTCGGGGTTGTGTCTGGTGTCAACGCCCTCGTTTCTGAAAACTCTGCCGATTTCGTAAACCTTTTCCATACCGCCGACAATCAGCCTCTTGAGGTAAAGTTCAAGAGAGATGCGCAGTTTCACATCTTCGTTGAGGGCGTTGAAATGAGAGAGGAACGGCCTTGCCGCCGCGCCGCCCGCGTTTGAAACGAGAATCGGAGTTTCCACTTCGATAAAGCCCTGAGCGTCAAGATATTTTCTGATTTCACTGATTATTGCCGAGCGCTTGTAGAAAGTATCCTTTACTTCGGGGTTCATTATGAGGTCAAGGTAACGCCTGCGGTAGCGGGTGTCAACATCTGTAAGACCGTGAAATTTTTCGGGCAGGGGAAGAAGGGATTTGGAAAGAAGTCTGATTCCCTTGGCGTGAACGGAGATTTCGCCTCTCCTTGTTCTGAAAACGAAGCCTTTTACTTCGATGATATCGCCTATATCCCATTTTTTGAAGTCGGCAAAAACATCTTCGCCCACATCATCTATACGCACATAGCACTGAATTCTGCCGTTGCGGTCCCTTACATCAATGAAATTCGCCTTGCCCATATCGCGGCGGCTCATCATTCTGCCGCAGATGCAGACATCGGTGTTTTCGAGCTCTTCGAAACGGGCGACTATCTCATCGGTGTGTATATTCTGGTCGGCTGAAGTGATAACAAACGGGTCTTTGCCTTCCGCCTGCAGGGCCTCAAGTTTTTCCACTCTTATCTGTCTGAGTGAATTGACGTCCTGTACTTCTTCTTCCTGAGGAACATTTACATTTTCTTCGGCCATGGAACGGACTCCTTTATTTCTTGTTGTATTCTGTGGAAATAACTTTCATTGTTGCGGTTTCGCCGGAGGGAAGCACAACCTTGATTTTATCGCCGGCCTTCTTGCCGATGAGCGCGGCGCCCACGGGAGAATCGTCGGTAATGGAGATGATGTCATCATCTTCGGATGTGCTGCCGATGATAACCTTGACTATTTCGCCGTTGTCGTCAACTTCGACAACCGAGCCGATATGCACCACGCCGTGCTCAAAGAAATCGTCGCTGACGACCTCAACGGAATCGAGTTCTCTTTCAAGCTGAGAAATCTTTTCCTCGAGTTTGGCCTGGTCGTTTCTGGCTTCATCATACTCTGCGTTTTCGGAAAGGTCGCCGTGTGAGCGGGCTTCCTGAAGTTTCTGAGCGATGTCTTCTCTTCCCTCTTTCTTGAGGTAGGCAAGTTCTTTCTGTTTCTTGTCATATTCGCTCTGTGTAATCTGCTTTGCCATAAGTGCATCTCCTTTATTATATCTGATAAAATTATTTTTTACAGCCGCCCTATTATAGATTATTTTTTAATAAAAGTCAAGATTTCCGCCCGGCGCATACACACCCGGCGGAAATCGCACAGATTCAATTATTCATTTTCTTCAAAAATCAGCGCAAGTTCATCCTGCGTAAGTTCACGGCATTCGCCCTCGGCAAGACTTTCGTCAAGGCACAGCGAGCCGATTTTTACCCTGCACAGAGTTTCAACCTTGTTGCCCACTGCGGCAAACATTCTTTTGACCTGATGATACTTGCCTTCACCGATTGTGATGTAAGCACACTGCGCACCGCCTTCTGTAAAGGCTTTTACCTTTGCAGGCATACATTCCGTGCCGTCCGCGAGGGTGATTCCCGCCTCCAGACGGGCGATATCATCCGCGCCGAGAGGGTCCGAAAGGCAGGCGAGGTAGGTCTTTTTCACGTGGTGTGAGGGGCTCATTATCCTGTGAGAGAGCGAGCCGTCGTCGGTGATGATGAGCAGGCCCGTCGTATCTCTGTCAAGCCTTCCGCACGGAAACAGCGACCTGCGCCTGAGCGAATCCGGAATCAGGTCAATCACGGTCCGCTTGTTTTCATCCTTCGTTGCCGTAATCACGCCCGCCGGCTTATTGAGCATAATATAGACATGCTCCTTATTTGTAAAGTTATATCCCTTTACAGACACCTCGTCATTGTCGCTGTCTATCAGTTCTTCCGCCCTTAAAACCGTTTTTCCGTTCACCGAAACATCGCCGTCTTTTATCTTCTGCCGCGCCTCTTTCCGCGAAAGATTGCAGTTCAGGGCTATGAGTTTGTCAAGTCGTTTCATGCCAGCACTCCTTACAAGTATGTATTATAAACGAAAAGATAAAAGATTTCAACAGCATACAATTCAATTCGCAATTCGCAATGCGAAATGCGCAATTGAGGGAAGCAAAGCGCCGATTGTAAATGAATTGGCTTCGCCGTGAATTGACGCAAAGCGTCATGAATTGAATTGCAGGGCAATTCATTAAGGATTGCTATCGCAGAATTTATATCGTCCACACCCGCCCCTTCGGGGCACCCTCTCTAAAATTGGAAAGGGCCAATGCTTCCGCATATCCTTGTTGCGGGCGGATGATATCCGCCCCTACGGGGTACGCATTATAAATAAAACTCATTTTTGATGTTGCTTACTCAGCGGCACTTAGGGAGGACGAAGAAACGGATGAAAACGGAGCATTTGCGAATGAAGACAGTACTGAAGTACGGCGAATGAGCAAAGGCTCCGAGAAAAGACAATAATCAAATATTCCTTATAACAAATTAAAGCAAGCAAAAATCAAGGACTGCAAGTTACAAACTCGCAGTCCTTATAAACTCTATTGTCTTTTCGCTTTTCGCCGTTTATTCTACGACCGATTAGATCTCGGAGAAGTACTTGATGGTGCGTACCATCTGGCTGGTGTAGCTGTT
>JAEEGL017093526.1_pt1 | contig 13398 bp, 14 predicted proteins | sample 9134231 | NCBI WGS metagenome assembly JAEEGL01 (sample SAMN16246548, study PRJNA631951) | gut metagenome | biome: gut microbiome; feature: rumen; material: fiber-attached | host: Bos | place: Iran: Karaj | collected 2018-10 | reverse complement strand
TTTACTTTTGTATTTTTATTTACTATAATTTTATGAGGTGACTAATATGAGAATAATAATTGCAGGTGTAGGTAAACTTGGAGAATATCTTGCTAAAGAATTAGCAGATGATGGTAATGAAGTTACTATTATCGATGAAAAGCCAATAGAGAATAAAGAAATCGTCAATAACGAAGAAGTATTCTATATAAATGGTAATTCATTAGATGCAAGTATTCTTACTGAAGCAGGATGTGAATCAGCTGATCTACTAATAAGCGTAATGGATAAAGATGAAAAGAATATTATGTGTTCTTTCGTAGGTAAAAAGTTAGGTGTTAAAAAGACTATTGCAAGAGTAAGAACTCCAGAGTATTCATCTTCTATAAGCTTACTTAAAGAAGATCTAGGTCTATCTATGCTTATTAATCCAGAGCATATGACTGCAGCTCATATAGCAAGAATACTTAGTATTCCAAATGCTCTTGATACTACTACTTTCTTTAAAGGTAGAGTATTCATGGTATCTATCAAAGTTAAAGAAAAGAGCACTATCGCAGGTCTTACTCTTTATCAGCTAGCTAAAAAATTAGATAAGAGAGTAATTATATGTGCTATAGAAAGAGATGGAACTACTATAATACCTAAAGGTAATAACAAGATAGAAGTAGGAGATAAACTAAGTATTACTGGTACTAGAGATCATATATTACAATTTTTAAAATTTGCTAATTTAGTTGGTGAAAAAAATAAGAGAGTAATGATAAGTGGAGGATCAAGTACTGCAGTATATCTTGCTAATATGCTTCTTGAGATGGGGATGTACGTTAAGATTATCGAAATCAATGAAGAAAGATGCAAAGAGTTAAGTGAAGCAATTCCAGGAGCAATAATAATTAATGGAGATGTATCTAATCAAGAATTATTATATGAAGAGAATATAGAAGACTTCGATGTATTTGTATCTTTAAATAATATCGATGAAGAAAATATTATTCACCCTATGTTTGCTAAAGGAATAAATGTTCCTACTGTAATTACTAAAGTTAATCATATTAACTTAGATGGAGTACTAGAAAAAGCAGATATAGATACTATAGTTACTCCTCATAAGATAGCTTCTAATCAAATAGTTAGATATGTAAGAGCTATGAGTAATAGTAAAGATAGTAGTTGTGAATCTATATATAAAATTGATAAAGCTAATATAGCTATGTCTGAGTTTAATGTTAAACAAGGATTTAAAGGACTTAATATTAAATTAAGAGATCTTAAAATAAAAGATAGAGTAATAGTAGTAGCAATACTACGTGGTAAAAATATAATATTCCCATCAGGTAATGATGAAATAAAAGTAAGAGATACTATAGTGCTTGCTACAGATAGTGATATAACTATTAAAGACTTAAATAATATATTGGAGTAGTATATGAGAAATAGAATTATATATAAATATATAGGTAAAGTCTTAATAGGATATTCTGGATTAGTAGCTATTCCATTCTTAATAGGACTACTTTTTAAAGAGTTATGTTTATCATATATACTTGCTGCAGGTATATCTTTACTTCTTGGAATAATACTTAATTCAATTAAGATAGATAATAAACATCTATATGCTAGAGATGGATTTAAGATAGTAACACTTTCTTGGTTACTTATAAGTTTTATAGGAGCAATACCAATATTTATAGATTGACTTACTACTGTATTTAATTCCATATTGGAAGCAATATCAGGATTTACTACTACTGGAGCAACTATATTTACTGATGTAGAATCTCTCCCAAAGAGTTTGTTATTTTGGAGAGACTTCATGCATTTCATTGGTGGTATGGGAGTACTTGCCTTTGTAATGGCCGTTATTCCTTTAGCTAAAAACGATAAATCTATGCATTTATTAAAAGCAGAGATGCCTGGGCCTACAGTATCTAAACTAGTTCCAAGTTTAAAGAAGACTTTATATATTCTTTATGGAATTTATTTTGGATTAACTCTTTTAGAAATTATATTGTTACTTAATTTTGGAACACCATTATTCGATAGTGTACTAATTGCTTTTGGTACAGCTGGTACTGGAGGATTTAGTCCTCTTAATACAAGTGCAGCTACTTATTCTGAAGGAGCTAAAATAGTAATTACAATATTTATGTTCTTATTTGGAGTAAACTTTAATATTTATTTCTTACTCTTATTTAAGAATTTTAAATCAGCATTTAAAAGTGAAGAGCTTAGAACGTATATAGGATTATATCTATTTACAGTATTCATATTAGCAATCAATTCATTAACGTTATTTGCTAGTGCAGGTGATGCAGTACTACATGCATTCTTTAATGCAAGCACATTTATGAGCAGTACGGGATTCTCGATTGGTAACGTTAATATGTATCCTACAATGTGTAAAATTTGGGTATTATTTATGATGGTAGTATCAAGTTGTGCAGGAAGTACATGCGGAGGATTCAAAGTAGCAAGACTAGTATGAATATTTAAAATAATTAAAAGAGATATTCAAAAGATGGCCCATCCAAATACTGTTAAAGTAATAACTTTCGATGGAAAAAAAGTAGATGAAGAAATGTTAAACAGTACTAAAACATTTATGTTCTTATACATAATATTAATAATGTTAATTCTATTCATAGTAGGATTCGATAATCATTCTTTCGAAGTATCACTTAATGCAGTATTTACTACTTTTGGAAACGTTGGTCTATATTTTGAAATACCTAACTTCAATATCTTTAGTGATCTATCTAAAATTGCCATGAGTATAGGAATGCTTTTAGGTAGATTGGAGATATATCCAATAATAGTATTATTAATAAATAGAAGAAAATATTAAAAGGTAAGACAATTTGTCTTACCTTTTTGTATACAAACAAAAAAAAACTTTTATAATTATATGAATTATTATATAATTGAATTAGAGTAGATTGGAGGCAATGATATGGCTGAACAAGAGACTACAAAAGTGACTGTAAATTATCAAGAAGCTGAAACTATTGTCAGTAATATTAACAAATTGAATCAAGATATTGATTCTGCATTTGGTACAAATGGAGCAACAACTAAAACAGTTAATACTACAGCAAGTAAACTAGATGTTAAATATTTTAAATCGATCGGTGAATACGTTGACAAAATAACTGGGAAAATAACTAAAAATACTGGAATTGCAACTCAGTACTTGCAAGAGATGGCCGCTAATGGAGATGGAGTTAATCCTGATGATGCAGGTGATCCTGGTAAAGGTGGTACTGCAGCAGATCCTGAAGACAAAGACATCGATCCAAAAGCAAAGGCTGATGAACTAGTAGAAAAAGGTCTAATTGGCGAAGATACTAGGGATATGGTAAATGATACTGTTGACAAAGCCGATAGATTACATGAAGAAGGTAAAATGGATGATGAAGGCCATGAACTTACAATTAGTGCTATAACAAAAGGTGAGAAACTAGTTGAAGAAGGAAAAATGGGCGAAGATGCATTCGTTAAAACTTTGACAGCAATAAATAAAGCAGAAGACTTACTTGATACAGGTAAGATGGGATCTGAGACATATAATAAAACATTAAAGACTATAAATAAGAGTGAAGATTTACTAGCTGCTGGATTAATTGGTGAAGATGCTTATGTTAAAACAATGGACACTATAACAAAAGCAGAAGACTTGCTAGGAAATGGAAAAATTGATGAAGCTTCTTATGTTAAGACTTTGGATACAATCGACAAGGCTCAAAAATTAGTTGAAGATGGTAAGATGGATGAAGGAGCTTATGTTAAAACTCTTGATACAATCCAAAAGGCCGAAGATTTAGTAGATGCTGGAAAGTTGTCTCAAGATTCTTACAATAAGACACTTGATACAATCCAAAAGGCTGAAGACTTATTAGATGCTGGTAAGATGTCTCAAAATACATATGTTAAGACACTTGATACAATTCAAAAAGCTGAAGATTTAGTTGCTGCTGGAAAGATGGAAGAAAAGACATATGTCCAAACAATAGAAACAATCCAAAAAGCAGAGGAACTACTTGAAAAAGGTAAATTAACTGAAGAATCATATGTTAAAACACTTGATACAATTCAAAAAGCTGAAGACTTACTTGCAAATGGCAAGATGGATGAAAAAACATATGTTAAAACTATTGAGTCAATACAAAAAGTACAAGAGTTACTTGAGAATGGTCAAATCAGTGAAGCTACATATGTTAAGACTATTGAAGCAATTCAAAAGACAGAAGACTTACTTGAAAAAGGATTACTTGATCAAGAAACATATGCTAAAACAATTGAAGCTATTACTGGTGGAGCAGAACTTCTTGAAGCAGGATTAATAGATGAAGCAACATATAAGGCTACTGTTGATACTGTTCAAAAAGCAAATGAGTTATTAGAATTCAATATTCTACCAAAAGATAATTATGCAAGAACTATAGATTCAATCAATATGGCTAAAAATCTTCTTGAAAGTGGAATGATTACTTCTGAAGATTATGCAAAAACTATTCAAGTTATTAATTCAGCAATGGATATGCTAAAGAATGGCTCATTATCAATTGAAGATTATATGAAAGTAATTGAAAGTGTTAATAGAGCAGGTGATTCATTAGCAGCAGGAACACTTCAACCTGATGCATATATCAATATGATTAATGGATTATCTAACACAACACAAGCATATGCAGATGGAAAAATAGATATAGAAACATTTAAAAAAGTTCCTAATTTAACGCTAAATACTATTGAAGAAGCATATAGCGGTAAAATAGATAGTGAGTCAGCTGGAAATCTTATGGAAGTAATAAGTAAGAAGACTGCTGATGGAAAGATAGGTGATAATGCTAATACAATAGCTGTACTTGATGAAAGGTTAACAGCAATTGTTGAGGGTCAAGGAGATATTGAAGAATTCAAAAATATTATTAGTGAATTAAAAAATGATGAAAATAATGCTTGACACATATTAACATTATCAATTGACAAAGAAAAAATATAAAACTATAATTAAGATATAAGATAGGAAATAGGAGGAATTATTAATTATGGCAGAATTTAAAGTAATGACAGGTGCCCTAAGCGCTGCGGCTACAAGTTATGGGCAAGCATCTTCTGACTACAGTGAAGCATTAACTACATTGTATGGTGGTTTAGATGCATTAACTGCAGCATGGAAAGACCAAGCTGGAGGAAACTGGGGTACAGTTGTAGAAAACATAAAAAAATCATTAGATGGAATTAAAGGAACACTTGCAAACAATGCAGCATTCTTAGCTAAGGTAGCCTCTACTGCTTCTCAAATGTCATCAGAAGTAGCTGGAGATGTTCAAAAGATTTGGTAATAAAGGAGATTAGAAATGAAAAAGTATTTTAATAACATTTTATATTTAGTTGATGCTGGAGGTGGTGGCGGAGCTGCTACTGGTTCTACAGATTATAACATTAATGTATCATTAGAAGGATTTGAATCAGCTAAATCAGCAATAACAAGTTCTAAAGCTGCAATAGAAGCAGCTGTTAAAAAAGCATCAGATGCAGCAGCAGCTGCAAAAGCAGCATGTGACGCTGATATCGGTGGAGCTATAGAAAGTGGTATAAGTGCACCAGATATCGGTAACTTAAATCAAGCTTTTGCTGACTTAGAAAATCTATTAGCATCAGTAACTAAACTTGATACTACATATAATGATCAAAAGAGTAGATTATTAGCAGCTATTAGAGGAGCTAGCGGAAATTAAAAATCTAAACGGAGGTATTTATTATGGGTGCATCACTTACAGTTGATACAGGAAGTTTAGGAGCAATTGGTACTTCACTTAAAGCTACATCCACTGAATTAACTTCTTTAATGACAAGCCTTGAAACTAAGATGGGGACTATTACTGGTGGCTGGAAGGATGCTGAAGGGGCTGCCTTCGCTGCTAAATTCCAGGAGTTTATGACTGAAGCTAAAAATATAAACTCTGATTTGGATAGCTTAGGTGTGCTTATCGAATCAGTTGCTAAGCAATATTACGATACTGTCAAAAAATGGGCAGGTCAGATGGAGTAGCATATGGGAGATATAAATGTAGATACAGCTTCTTTAAGCACTGTTGCATCACAAGTAAATGCTGTTTATGATAGTATTGCAACTCAACTTAAAGACTTAAATGATAAAAAAACAGCTATTGAAGGTTGTTGGAGTGCAACAGAAGCACAAAAGTGTACAGCACAATTAGATAAAATAAATGCAAAATTTGCAAAATTTGATGAAACATATAAAGTATTTATGTCATCACTTGCTATGATTAATGCTTATTATGATTCATCTAAAAACGACTTAAAAAGAGCAATACTTAGTATTGGTTCTGGAGGCGGAAATTAAAAATTAATGTTAATCATTAATTTTTTTTTTGCTATAATTAGTATAGGTGGAATATGATAGATATAATAATACCAACTTACAATTCTTATGATACTATTATGAAGACTTTGGACAGTATCAACAATCAAACTATTAGAGATAAATTAAAAGTATATATAATAGATGATTGCAGTACAAAAGATTATAATTATTTACTTGATACATATAAGAATTTATCAATAGATATTTATAGAATGAATAAAAATAGTGGACCTGGTACTGCAAGAAATAAAGGACTTGATTTATCTAGTAATGATTTTGTTTTCTTTATCGATTCTGATGATGAAATAATGCATAAAGATTCTTTAGAAATGATGCTAGATTGTTTTAATGATAATAATGTTGATATTGTATCTGGAGTCGTAGCAGTCGTATATGGTGATACTGATATTCGATACGTACTTAATCAAGAAAGATGTTTACATGCCAAAATGTATCGAAGATCTTTTATCGATAAATATAATTTTAGATTTAATGAAAAATGTTCTTATAGACATGAAGATTTTGCTTTTAATTTTTTATGTTTATATGCTAAGCCAAATATAAAAATATTAGAATATGAAATATATAAATATAATAATACGGACAATTCTCTTACCACTTTAAAAGATGTTTATTCTGGATTTAAATCTTATGAACTTTTATGTATCAATACGATGTGGTCTATTAAAGAAGGAGAAAAACGTAATTTTGATAAAAAAATAATAATAGAAAAATTAAATGAAACTTTAATGTTCTTATATTTTACATATGAAATTTATTATAAAGAATCTTTTAAAGATGAACTATTAGAGTGGACTAAACCATTAAAAGCATATTATAATAAATATAGAAAATTAATTAATGATAACGAAGTATCAAAGAAAAACTATGATATGTTTAGTAGAATATATCATTATGATTATCATAGCTCTTGGGAAAAGTTTATTAATTAATAGGAGGTTTTCATGCAAGTAACTATTGATAATATAAGCAGCTATTATACTGATTTTGATAATTTTGAATCGAAATTGCTAACTTTAAAGAACGATTGCTACAATTCATCTACTACAAGTTCGTATATAACTGCATCTCAAGTTGATTTCGGTACTTGGGATGATGAAATTTCTGCTAAGCTTAAAGCAAATACAGAAGAACTAGGTGTAACTGTTTTACCTAATATTGAAAAGAGTATAGATAGTGATTTTACTAAATTATACAATTTATCTAAAGATTTAAACGATGAAGTTGATAGATTTAAAGGATATAATAGTACCTATAATAGTATTACTAAAAAACAAGCAGAAGATGATGAAGAAAAGAAAAAGAAGAAAAAAACTGCTGATACAAATAGAAAAAGCAGCATTACTAAAATTAATAAAATATTAACTGATATGTCTAATATTAGCTATAATGGATCAACAGCACCTGCAAATAATAATAGTGGAGGTTGGGGCAATGGTTATGTTCCTCCAAAACCTGATTATGAAGCATGGAATAAAGGTATGTATGGAGATGGATACTGGAATCCTGATGGAACTCATAATGAAGGTAAAGGTGGCTTTAATTACGGTACTACATTTAGAGGTCAAGATAATGTAACAGTTAATGGTAAAACAGTTAAAATTACTGCAGTTGGATTAAATCCTGGACAAGCAAACACAGGTGCTGCACAAACCGAAACTGTTTCATTTAATGCGACTACTCTTGATAATGGTATGATATATTTACAAGGAGAGAACGGATTAAATTATATATATAACCCTAATACACATGCATTCTATGATGTAACTGGTCATGGACAAAATGGTTCTAATGCCCCTGCTGACATTATGTCCAAATATAGTGGAGCAGATGCAGGCGACTTATTATTCCAGTCAGGTGGAAATGAATCTGCATCTGGATTATTAGGTTGGTCTATTGGTATGAGAAATCAAGGATATTATAATGGTCAAGGTGTAGGAGTAGGAACACAAACTTACTAGGTGATCCCTTTATGGACAATGAGATTATTACAATACTACTTAATAGAAATAATATAGATAAGAATGATTTAGAATATATAATTAAACCTATTTATTCTCATAAAGAATTTCAAAGAAGGTTGACTAAAGAATTTATGCATCATAGTGATATTACTCTTGGTGAACATATACTTGAAGATACAATTATGACTTATAAAAAATGTAAGAAAAGAAAAGATGTTAATATAGAACTTGCTATTAAAATATCTATGTTACATGATTTATATACAGTACACTGGCAGAATAATAAAGAAAACAATAAAGATAAGTTCTTTAATAAACATGGATTTACTCATCCTTTGGAAGCTGTAATTAATTCGATTACTTGGTATCCAGAATTATTTAAAGATAAACATGATAGTGAGATTATAATAGATGGAATAATACATCATATGTATCCGCTACCTGTAAGAGTGTTTGATCCTACTAGTAACAGTATGGAACTTAATAACTATGAACTTGTTAAAGATATTGATAAAGAGTTGATAGATATGATTGTTAAATCTACTAATAGAGGTAGAGTAGGTAATATATCTATTGCTAGAAGTAAGTATAAAGAAGGAAGAATAATGTCCTCTTGTGATAAGAAAGTATCTATTAAACAAATAAAAAATGTATCTAGTGCTAAATCTCTTATAACTGGAAATAATAATAGTATTAAAAAATAAGTTATGCTATACTATGAAGAAAAGAAAGGGATTAATATGAAGAAAAAGACAATATTAGTTGCTATATTATTTGCATTCGTAGTATTAATTACTGGATGTGAGAATAAAGAATATGAAACAATTGAAATAAAAGATGAAAAAGCAGGACTAAGCACTACATTTAAATATGAAAAAGGCCAAAACTTTAAAGTAACTGATGTTAATACTGATAATAAATTTGTAGAAGTAACATTTAAAAATGAAGATTTAAATCTAGAAACAGAAGTATATTATTTTGAAATTAGTAATAATGGATGGAATAGTAATAAGACTGTTAGAGGGGAATCAAGTGGATTTAAAGAATTTAAATGGAATAAATACGATGGTTACATCTATAATGTTGGATTAACTAAAGTATATTTCAATATACTACTATTCGATGGTGGTAATGAGAAAAATAGCATAGGATTATTTGGATCTATTGAGTTAATAGATAAGAGTAAAGAAAATGTATTAAATAGCTTTAATAGTGAGGAATATCAAGCATTATTAAACAGTATTGAATTCACTAAGAACTAAGATTTGCATATTTTAATTAATTAGAATATAATAACACCCAAAGAGGTGTTATTTTTTTATGATAGACATAGAAAACCTTAGAGTTAATTTTGAAAATAAAGCATTGAATAGTGGAAGATTAGTAATTATTCCACATAAACTTGCTGATTTTGATGCTATTGGATCTGCTATAGGATTATCACTAGCAGCAAAGAAATTAAAGAAAGATTCAATTATCGTAGTAGACGATAAAGCATATGAACTTGATAGAGGAGTTCATGCAATAATAAATGAAGCTAAGAAAGAATTTCAAATAAAAACTAAATGTAAATATTTAAATGATAGAAGAGATGATGATTTCTATGTATTAACTGATGTTAATAAACATTATTTGATATCATTAGGAGAAGAACTTAAAGATGGTGAAAATATTATGATAATAGATCACCATGAAGAAGATGATAATACTGTTGTATCTGATGATAAGTATATAGATACTAAATCATCAAGTGCTTCTGAAATAGTAACTAAAATGCTTCTTAAGATGAAGATTCAAATACCACCTAATATAGCTAATTATTTATTAGCTGGTATTTATCTAGATACTAATAAGATGCAAAAGAATGTAACTCAAAGTACTCTTGAAACAGCAAGTAAATTACTAGGTCAAGGTGCAGATTTAAATCATGTTATGGATTACTTCCAAGAAGACTTCGATAGTGATAGGAGAGTTCAAGACTTAATTAATAAGAATAGAATGATTGTATATAAAATAGGAATGATAGTTGCTGATCCAGATGAAGAATACACAACTAAAGAGTTAGCAAGAGCAGCTGACTATTCTTTAACATTTGGTCCTGATGCATCATTTGCTATTGGAAGAATATCAGATGATACTGTTGCGGTTAGTGCGAGAAGTAAAGAAAAAGTAGATATTGGAAAATTAATGAATTTTATTTCTAATGGAAAAGGTGGAGGTACACCATTTTCTGCAGCAGCTACTATAAAAAGAGAAGATACAGAAGAAATAGGTAAAAGATTAGAAAAACTTCTAAGACCACAATTCTATTTGGAAAAAGAATGATTATTAGAAAAAGGTTAATCCTTTTTCTTTTTTTATGTTATAATTAGTATGGATTTTATAAAAATAGGAGAAGGATATGAAGAAGAAGAAAAAATGTGGATGTGAATTTGCAATATGTGTATACCTATTTTGGTTAATTGTATTATTATTTTTAGAGTATTCATTTAGACTTTTTATGTCTATAGGATTCTCTTTTGATAGTTTTGTTAATATACTTTTATACTCATGTGCAGCATCAAGTGTATTATCAATAATTACTACTTTATTTAAAGAAAAAGCTAATAAGATTATTAGTGGAGTATTACTATTCTTAATAGGATTACTATTTAATGTACAATTAGTATTCTTTAAGATATTTAAGACTTATTTTTCTTTATCAAATTTAGCTCTTGGAGATCAAGCTGCTTCTTTTGCTAAAGATGCTTTAATTGGTATACTTCAAAATATTTTATTTATTATAGTATTATTGCTACCATTTATACTTTTAATAGTATTTAAGAAGAAGATAACTATTAAGAAAAATGGATTAATAGCATATGTATGTTACTTACTTATTCTGGGAGTAAGTATTGGATTATTCTATTTAAATATGAATGTTACTAAAAATGATGTCAATAGTACATATCATCTATATTATGATGTTAATGAAATAGCACTCAATATAGAAAAGTTAGGAGTAATGAACTCTTATAGATTAGATTTAAAAAGAGATATATTTGGATTTGAACAAGATATAGTAGATGAAGAGTTCGAAGAAGAACCAAAAGAAGATGAAGTAGTACAAGAACCTGAAGAAGAAGTTATAACTTATGAACCTAATACTACTGAATTAAACCTTGATAAAGCTACTAGTAATAGTGAAATAAAAAAGATTAATAAATATGTTAAAAAAGATGCTGGAACTATGCAAAATGAATATACAGGTATGTTTAAAGATTATAATTTAGTATTTATCACTGCAGAGAGTTTCAGTGAAATAGCAGTTGATGAGAAACTAACTCCAACTCTATATAAGTTAACTCACAATGGTTTTGTATTTAGTAATTATTACACTCCATATGTGTTATCTACAATAGGAGGAGAGTTCCAAGCTTTAACTGGATTATATCCAGATAATTCTATTCTTCCTAAATGGAGACAAGGAACTAACTATTTCCCATATGGACTAGCTAAAGTATTTAAAGCAGAAGGATATAAGACTTTTGCATATCATAACAATTCTTATGGATTCCAAGATAGACATAAATACTTAAAGAGCCAAGGATTCAGTAATTTCCTTGCTTGTTGGAATGGAATGGAAAAGAGAATTAACTGTAGAATATGGCCACAAAGTGATAATGAAATGATGCAAAAGACAGTTAAAGATTATTCTAAATTAGAAAAACCATTCCTTGCATATTACATGACTGTATCAGGTCACTTCCAATATAACTTTAAAGGTGATAATACGATGTGCAAAAGACATCAAAACGAAGTTAAGAAAATGAAGGGAACTGAATCAGCAAGAGCATACGTAGCAACTCAAATAGAGCTTGACCTTGCTCTAGAAACACTTATTAAAGCACTTGATAAAGCAGGTAAACTAGATAAGACAGTATTTGTTCTTCTAGCAGATCACTATCCATATGCATTATCATTAAACGATGTTAATAGTATTTCTTCATACAAGAGAGATAACGTAGTAGAAGTAAATCATAACAATCTAATATTATGGAACAGTGCTATGGAAAACGTAGAAGTAGATAAAGTAGGTATGAGCGTAGATGTTTTACCAACTGTATTAAACCTATTTGGAATTAAATATGATTCTAGATTAATGACTGGTAGAGACTTACTTTCTGATAGTGAAGGACTTGCTATTATGAAGAATCGTAGCTGGGTAACAAACAAAGGAACTTACTATTCATCTAATGGTAAATTTGTACCTAAGAAAGGTGTAGAAGTAGAAGATAACTACGTTAAGAAAATTAATAGTGTAGTAACTAATAGATTAAATATAGCAAGATTGATAGTAAAAGATGACTATTACAAGTATTTAATGAAATAAAGTGATGATAATTCATCACTTTTTTATTATCTAGAGTTGTGATAGAATTATTCATGGGATGGAGATTATTTTATGAAGAAGAATATTATCTACACAGTATTATATATATTATTGTACGTATTAATGATAGGTGGATTTCTTATTTTTCTTAACAGTATGAGATATGAAAACTTTAAAAGAGAATGTTACAATGCATATCAATATTCTGAAGGAATTATCTATATTGGAAAGAAAGAATGTTTAGATACTGTTAAAAAAGATAAAAATGACTTATTAGTATTAGATGCAAGAAGCGATAAGAATCCTGATATGAAAGTATATGATTCCTATCTTATATCTAAAGAGGATATTCAAAGAGAAATTATAAAAATTCTTTTTAAACATGAAGAGAAAAAGCCTTCTAAATGGAAGAGAACAGAAAATAGTCTAGTTAATGAATGGTATGCTCATAATCTTCTATATGGATTTGGTTATAAAAAAGAAAGAACTAAAGATGGAGATTTTGATAATAGTGATGAAGGAGTATATGAAAAGAAACTAGGTATTAATACTTTGATAAAATACTATTCAAAATAAAATATTATTTGATATAATTATTAAGAAAGGAATTATAAAATGAAAGATAGTAAGAAATATTTAATTAGTGGGATTATTTTGGTTGTAATAGC